>Ga0307982_1003884_pt1 | contig 11867 bp, 5 predicted proteins | sample OrgLakmetagen989_FD_201847 | JGI IMG/M metagenome (GOLD analysis project Ga0307982, IMG submission 201847) | Saline water microbial communities from Organic Lake, Antarctica - #989 | ecosystem: Environmental > Aquatic > Non-marine Saline and Alkaline > Saline | place: Antarctica: Organic Lake... | reverse complement strand
AAGCCACCACCAGCAGCAGCAGCAGCAGCAGAGGGGACGGGGGGGGGAGGCGCAGACGCAGCCCCCCCCTGTGCAGGCGAGGAGGGTGAAGTGGGCTCCGCAGACGAAGGAGAGGTGCCGCAGGACAAGGAGGCAGCAGCGTCTCGCCGCCACCGCAGCTCCCGGCGCCGCAGCCGCAGCGGCAGCCAGGAGACGGACTCAACCCGCCGCCACCGCCGACGCAGCAGTCGAGACGATGGAGAGCGAAAGGAGCGACAGAGGTGCAGCCACCGGTCGCACCGCGACGGCAGTGACGAGGAGCGGTCGCAGCGACGCAGCAGCCGCAGGTCGCACCGCGACAAGCACGACTCCAGGCCGTCCTACCTGAGCAGGAGCCGTAGTGGCAGCCGCACAGAAGCGCAGGCAGATGCCCCAGCTGGGGTGGCCGTGGGATCGGTGCCCACCATGCCCGCAATGCCTGACATGCCTGACATGCCCATGGCTGCTGCGGGTCGGAAATCTGCTGCTGACATAGCCGCAGCTGTGGCTGCGGCCACTGCTGCCGCCGCTCGCTTGGGCGGTACCAAGCGCCCCTTGGAGTCAGCAGCAGCCACCGCAGCTGACAGCGATGCGCAGCATCAACTGGGGGGGAAGCGTGCCAGGGGGGGAAAAGATGCCACTGTGCCCCCCCCCACGGGGCCAGTCACCCTGGAGGACGCTTTTGGAGGAGACGATAGTGAGGAGGAAGGCGAGGTGCGTTGAATGCATGCTGGCTGAGGAGCACGGGAAATAACCACGGCGCAAATGCACCAGGTTTGTGCACCGCGCGCATGTGTGCTCTGGTGCAGCCGCGCGCATGAGTGCTCTGGTGCAGGGCACAGCGCAGAGGCAGTGGTATGAGGTGCATGGGCATGTGCTGATTGAGCTAGCATTGTGCAGCCCAGGTGACTCGAGCTTCTGATTCCCGACGCGTCAATGCCACTGCTAGCGCCCGGACATGCTCGTGGCCAGGGCGAGTTGAATCTTGCTGCGCATACATGTGCACATCCTAAAATATGAAAATTTGAGCCGACTCGGGACATAATGTGTTATATTATGTGTGAACCCTCAACATAGCAGGCTTCACACACGTATGGTGTTACTTATTTCTATTTCTCACTTGCGTGGTGTGTACGTCTGCCCAAGAGTTTGATGGGCTTGATCAGACATGGGATGTCGAGCACGGGCAGCAAGGTTTCTTACATCTTACCCGTGCAGTGGGTGATTTTCGAGACCGAAGTTGACATTGAAGTCATGAGGGTGTCTTCACTACAAACTGGTGTGTCAATTCTTGAGCGCAGAGTGACACACAGCTTGGCAACAGCTGGACCCCCCCCTCTTGATGCCCAGCAGGTGCCCACCCAGTGGCTCGCCATGTGCCCAGGTGATCTACAGCATTTTAATCACACCAACACTGAAATTCACCGAGCATCGAGCAGCTTTTGTCACCATGTCGACTACTCGCTTCTCAATGTCAGCTGCAGAGCCTGACACGTCCACCGCGCTCACAATCCCAACATTCAGCACACGATGGTGCAAAGGGCAGTCACGCCAGCCTGGGATGTCCATGGTGACAACTTTCACTGCGGCATTGAGCAAGTGTTGCATTGGCTCCACTGTTGGCCATAACGGCGAGATGACACTTTGTTGAAGACGGGCATCAAACGCCATGACTATACCAGCTTGGTACACTTGCATCTCTCCTGTGGTGTAGTTGTGCTCAAATGCAAATACAGGGCTGCCACTGGTCCCTTCTGGAGTCACTGCAGCGACATACAGCGCAGTGGAGGCTGTAACAGCCACATCATAGTCGTATGCTCCGTTCGGGTACTTGTGCAAGGTTGCTGCAATGGAGGCATTCTCTTGCTGTGAAAGTTCCGAAGGTTTGACTGCCACGCCATGCGAGACTTGTGAGGAAGACAGGGTGATGGTAGAGTTGGAGGCATGCAGCCATTTGCTGTGCTTCATGGCAAGCAACAAGCGCCCGGTCGAGATCACACCGGATAAGCTGTGCAGCGTTGCGCGCATACTTTTGGGGGAGTCAGAGTGGATGCGGCTTGCAGCCCGGCTCGCATTGTAAGCGTAGCGTGAGATGGTTCCCACCCATGTGGCGTAGGAAATGTCCAAGGGTCGATCTGGGATTTGCAAGACTCCTTGGTCCACCGGCAGCGATTCAGGCTTGAGCAGCACCGCGCAGTAGAAGTCGGACGATGACAGATAAGCCAAGACGACACCCACGTGCGAAAACTCGGATGAGCTGGAATTGCTCAGCTGCGGTGTGCTAGTTTGAAACAAAGTTGGATGGGCGCCCGCACGAGGGGCCTGGCTCAGAAAATGTTCTTGTGCGTATCCTGACAGCTTCGTCAAGCAGTGAAGGCATCCCACCACAATGGGGTACTGATCGCCCGGGTAGTCTGCCAGCAGCTTTGAAATGGAAGCAGTGCCTGGCGGCAAGTGCAGCAGACCACCCTCGGCTACAACAGCTGCACCACACGTGGAAACTGCTTGTCCCATTGGATGGAATTTTACAAAGGGAGCATTCAGAGTATACTCGAGCTCAGCTATTTCCGATTTGGCCATGTGGTCCAGGGCTTGGTGAAAAACTACTTCAAGGGCTGACAGTGCAGCTGTCACGTTGGCTGTCATTTTGGCGCTGTGGGCATCCAGTGCAGCTGTCATTTTGGCGCTGCGGGCCTCCGATTCAGCTGTCATCCTGGCGCTGTGGGCATCCAGTGCAGCTGTCACGTCGGCTGTCATTTTGGCGCTGTGGGCATCCAGTGCAGCTGTCATTTTGGCGCTGCGGGCCTCCGATTCAGCTGTCATCCTGGCGCTGTGGGCATCCAGTGCAGCTGTCACGTCGGCTGTCATCCTGGCGCTGCGGGCCTCCGATTCAGCTGTCATTTTGGCGCTGCGGGCCTCCGATTCAGCTGTCATTTTGGCGCTGCGGGCCTCCGATTCAGCTGTCATTTTGGCGCTGTGGGCTGCCAGCATGGCCCTGATAGCAGACATGGAAACCGGCTCTTCAGTTTCGTGAGGGTTTGGTGGCGGTGAGGCAGATGCTTGGAATACCGCAGGGAAACAATGCGAATATATGACACCTGTGCATACAAAATATGAGAGCGCGTTTTGCACTGCAATTTTGACTGCGACTTTGAGACCACGCCCGTAAGCAGATAAAAACTCTTCGGAAGCAACACACTAAAAGACATGCATGCATGCGCAGTGTGTCTTGCTGCAGCACAGAAGGCACCTCGGGGATCAATTCCCTCTGGGCAGACATCAACATGACATTTTACTCAAGAAGGCTTTCTAAATTCACCATGTAGATGTGACGTTTCATGAGAAGCGAAACGCTAAATTGGGCACATTACATCATCTGAGCTGATCTACTTACACGCTGCAAAGATAAAAACAAACTTCACATCTCGCCTTTGCTTGACTGCTGTCCCATTTGCGCTGTTAATTGAAGCCCGTAGACGTAGAATGCGTGCCATTGTCTCCGAAACGCGTTTCAACTGGTACTGCGATGATGCAGTGGTTATCTTTGGAAGGGCTGATGTGCTTGAGCTTCCCCAAATCTGGCGATTCCTCTAGCATTAAAGACATCAGGTGGGTGTGAAAGTCCGGGCAGCGTGCCTGCAGCTGGGTGAAATATATTCTAGATGCGCGGCAGCAGTCAGCAAAGCTGACGGCGCACCACCCCCTTTCCACGCATGAAGCCCCCCGAGACATCTCAATTCGTTGAGGGCGCCTTCGTGAACACTGTGTGGCGAGAAAAGGCAATAAAATTTGAGGTGCGCTTTTCCAGCGCACCGAGGGGCGGGTGGTGGGAATCAAAAGCACACGCGTGCTCTCCTCCAGGGCTCTGTGGAGTGTGCTCTGCTCCGACTACTTGCCCTTGCAACAAAAAACCGCCTCGTACAAATCGACCCAGGATGTGCCAGTGGTGCTGGCCCTCCCTCGGCATGACGTTTGCTTTGTGTGGGGGGGCCTCAACCTCCACACCCTGCGGCCCCTACTGGACTGGCACGCCGAGGTGTTGAGCCACTTTGTGTCGTACTTTTCTACCCACGACATCGTTCGTTGTGCGGTCGTAGACGCCGACGTCACCCTTGTTCAAACTGCGCGGGACACTCTGTTCAAACGCACACTCCAAGGCACCCACAGTGAGCTTTCAATGACTGGGGGAGGTACATGCAGGATAAGTATGGCGAATCACGAAACGGCCCCAGACAGAAGAATAGAAACCGTCACGGCGAATTGTTTGGAGACTTGACAGCGATGCCGAGTGATTGTCCAAAGATGAGGGAATGCTCGCAGACAAATCCTTGTCCTGGCCGGGTGCTCATGTTTTGCACCCTGGTCCTTCTGCTTCAGCTGCACCACAGCTGGATGATGAGGTCTATATTTGCACACCTACGATCTTGAACGAATATAATGAAGTACTTCAAGGGCAGTCCTGGCCAGGATAGGGCTAGCTGGCTGTTGGCACGCGGAAATTGATGACTATGTCATGCCTTTGCCCGCGGCTGCTGGCAGATCAGCGTTGGCAGAGACTTGGCCAGTTGCACAGAGCATCAAAGGCATCAGGACATGCGGCTGGGCTGCTGGAGCATAAAGATGCTACTTCTGGTAAGGCGTGCTTCTCCAGACGCGCCGATGAGGCAGCAGCTTGGGAGCAGCCAGAGGAGCGTGCTGCTCCCACTGCACCAGCTGCTGCATGTGTCAACGGGCACGCGCAGATGCCGGTACACGCCATGCCAGCCTCCACAGCACCTGCCCAGCAGCGCCCCCAACCACAGGCAGACGGCGTCTCCGAGGCTGCACGTAAGGCTGCTCTGGCTGCACTGGCTGCCCAGCAAGCATATGAAGCGGCTAGCGCATCCTCCTGGGAGGGGGGTGGTGGCAGCGGAAACAAGGGGGGCTCCAAGAAGGCTTCCGACGCCAAAGCAGCCCAAGATGAGGAGGAGCAGCAGTACAGCAGCCACGCAGAGCGCTTGGATGCATTCCATGCGCTACTGGCCGACAAGGGCATCGCTGTGTACATGAAGTGGGCTGATGTGGCTGCCGCTGTGAGCTCCGACCCCCGGTACGAAGCCCTGCCCACATCTGGCCAGCACAAGACCGCCTTCAACGAGTGGCTGCAAGCGGAACGCAAGCGCGAACGCCAAGAGCGCCGCGCTGCCGCTGTAGCTGCCCGTGGTGAGCTGCACAAGCTGCTGGCACTCATGTGCAAGGGGGCTACATTGCCTGAAGGGGCCGATGTCCCAGACGCTGCCCGCGTGCTGACGCCGGACATGGGGTATGCGCAGGCAAATGAGGTGCTTGCGGGCGACCCCCGCTGGCGTGCCATGGAGGATGAGCAGGAGGATCGCCGGGACACGTACGTGGCGTGGATGCGGGAGGAGGGGGCGCGGCAGGGTGAGCTGCGGCGGGGGGAGGAGGCAGCCGATACTACGGCACTGCATGAGCTGCTGGAGCACTGGCTGGTGCGGGAGCGTATTACGCTGGCCACGGCGTGGTCAGACGTGAAGGGGGACCTGGCGGGGGAGCCGTTTTGGGGGGTGCTGGGCAAGAAAGGGGTGCTTGAAGGCTTCAAGGACTTTGTGCTGGGGCATGAGCAGCGAGCCGCACGGGCAGTGCATGAGGCGCAGGACAGGCTGCACCGCGTGGAGCGGGAGATGCGCAATGCGCTGCTCACCGCGCTGCGCACTGGGGCTGGCAGTGGGGACCTGCATGGGCGCATGAGTCTGGATGACGTGAAGAGCGCTCTGGGTGAGTCTCCTGAGCTGCAGGCGTACACGGTATTTGCAGAGTCTGGGGGCTTGAATGAGGAAGCCCACTGGGCATCCCCTGGCGAGGGGGTGTCAGGGCCCCGCCCGCCCCCCCTTGATGCCATGCCTGTGGACAGCATCCTGGGGCGCTTTTTGGAGGACACGGCCCGGCTTGAGGAGAAGGACTGCCGCGTGATCGACACCACTGCCCGGCGCTGCGGTGCTGGCGTGACGCCCGACACCACATTCCAGGAGTGGTCCACGCGTCTGGTGCAGTATGAGGAGGGGGCATGGGGGCGGCACCACCCAGGGGACGCACAGGACTGGGAGATGAAGCGCAGGGCAGAACAGAGCAGGATCAAGGCAGAACACGCCAGCGCTGATGCAGGGGAGGGTGCAGATGAGAAAACAGCGACGCAGGCGGGGGCTGCTGGTGAGGGGGATGAGGGGGGGGTGGCTGAGCCTGCCGGGGGGGTGCTGCCCATGTCAGACTTCACAGCACCGTACCCAGGCTTCGGCCGTGTGGAAGTCACGCCTGCTGGGCACATCGAGTACGGCTCTGGGAAAGCTGCAGATGGGACGCCCATCTTCGGCCCTGTGCACAGGATGCTGCGATTCCGACCGCATGTGGTGAAGCGGGAATTCGACGAGTACAAGAAGCGAGCAGAGGAGGTTGCACAGCGACGTGCGGAGCTGGACGCTGAGGACCGCGCGCGGTATGCGGATTTGTTGAAGGACTACTACTACCGCAGTGACCACGTGGACATCCCTTGGGAGGAAGCCCAAGGCGAGATGGGGCACCGCACTGCATTCAGGCGGCTGCCTGCTGGGGAGCAGGAATGCATGTGGACAGTGCACATGGCGAAGCTGCGTGCTGCGCTTGAGGGCAGTGATGGGGAGGGGGGGGGCACCTCTCCCAAGCCACCAGCACCAGCAGCACCAGCAGCAGCAGCAGAGGGGACGGGGGGGGGAGGCGCAGACGCAGCCCCCCCCTGTGCAGGCGAGGAGGGTGAAGTGGGCTCCGCAGACGAAGGAGAGGTGCCGCAGGACAAGGAGGCAGCAGCGTCTCGCCGCCACCGCAGCTCCCGGCATGACAGCAAGGATCGCCACCGCAGCTCCCGGCGCCACCGCCGCAGCTGCAGCCGCAGCGGCAGCCAGGAGACGGACTCAACCCGCCGCCACCGCCGACGCAGCAGTCGAGACGATGGAGAGCGAGAGGAGCGACAGAGGCGCAGCCACCGGTCGCACCGCGACGGCAGTGACGAGGAGCGGTCGCAGCGACGCAGCAGCCGCAGGTCGCACCGCGACAAGCACGACTCCAGGCCGTCCCAGCTGAGCAGGAGCCGTAGTGGCAGCCACACAGAAGCGCAGGCAGATGCCCCAGCTGGGGTGGCCGTGGGATCGGTGCCCACCATGCCCGCAATGCCTGACATGCCTGACATGCCCATGGCTGCTGCGGGTCGGAAATCTGCTGCTGACATAGCCGCAGCTGTGGCTGCGGCCACTGCTGCCGCCGCTCGCTTGGGCGGTACCAAGCGCCCCTTGGAGTCAGCAGCAGCCACCGCAGCTGACAGCGATGCGCAGCATCAACTGGGGGGGAAGCGTGCCAGGGGGGGAAAAGATGCCACTGTGCCCCCCCCCACGGGGCCAGTCACCCTGGAGGACGCTTTTGGAGGAGACGATAGTGAGGAGGAAGGCGAGGTGCGTTGAATGCATGCTGGCTGAGGAGCACGGGAAATAACCACGGCGCAAATGCACCAGGTTTGTGCACCGCGCGCATGTGTGCTCTGGTGCAGCCGCGCGCATGAGTGCTCTGGTGCAGGGCACAGCGCAGAGGCAGTGGTATGAGGTGCATGGGCATGTGCTGATTGAGCTAGCATTGTGCAGCCCAGGTGACTCGAGCTTCTGATTCCCGACGCGTCAATGCCACTGCTAGCGCCCGGACATGCTCGTGGCCAGGGCGAGTTGAATCTTGCTGCGCATACATGTGCACATCCTAAAATATGAAAATTTGAGCCGACTCGGGACATAATGTGTTATATTATGTGTGAACCCTCAACATAGCAGGCTTCACACACGTATGGTGTTACTTATTTCTATTTCTCACTTGCGTGGTGTGTACGTCTGCCCAAGAGTTTGATGGGCTTGATCAGACATGGGATGTCGAGCACGGGCAGCAAGGTTTCTTACATCTTACCCGTGCAGTGGGTGATTTTCGAGACCGAAGTTGACATTGAAGTCATGAGGGTGTCTTCACTACAAACTGGTGTGTCAATTCTTGAGCGCAGAGTGACACACAGCTTGGCAACAGCTGGACCCCCCCCTCTTGATGCCCAGCAGGTGCCCACCCAGTGGCTCGCCATGTGCCCAGGTGATCTACAGCATTTTAATCACACCAACACTGAAATTCACCGAGCATCGAGCAGCTTTTGTCACCATGTCGACTACTCGCTTCTCAATGTCAGCTGCAGAGCCTGACACGTCCACCGCGCTCACAATCCCAACATTCAGCACACGATGGTGCAAAGGGCAGTCACGCCAGCCTGGGATGTCCATGGTGACAACTTTCACTGCGGCATTGAGCAAGTGTTGCATTGGCTCCACTGTTGGCCATAACGGCGAGATGACACTTTGTTGAAGACGGGCATCAAACGCCATGACTATACCAGCTTGGTACACTTGCATCTCTCCTGTGGTGTAGTTGTGCTCAAATGCAAATACAGGGCTGCCACTGGTCCCTTCTGGAGTCACTGCAGCGACATACAGCGCAGTGGAGGCTGTAACAGCCACATCATAGTCGTATGCTCCGTTCGGGTACTTGTGCAAGGTTGCTGCAATGGAGGCATTCTCTTGCTGTGAAAGTTCCGAAGGTTTGACTGCCACGCCATGCGAGACTTGTGAGGAAGACAGGGTGATGGTAGAGTTGGAGGCATGCAGCCATTTGCTGTGCTTCATGGCAAGCAACAAGCGCCCGGTCGAGATCACACCGGATAAGCTGTGCAGCGTTGCGCGCATACTTTTGGGGGAGTCAGAGTGGATGCGGCTTGCAGCCCGGCTCGCATTGTAAGCGTAGCGTGAGATGGTTCCCACCCATGTGGCGTAGGAAATGTCCAAGGGTCGATCTGGGATTTGCAAGACTCCTTGGTCCACCGGCAGCGATTCAGGCTTGAGCAGCACCGCGCAGTAGAAGTCGGACGATGACAGATAAGCCAAGACGACACCCACGTGCGAAAACTCGGATGAGCTGGAATTGCTCAGCTGCGGTGTGCTAGTTTGAAACAAAGTTGGATGGGCGCCCGCACGAGGGGCCTGGCTCAGAAAATGTTCTTGTGCGTATCCTGACAGCTTCGTCAAGCAGTGAAGGCATCCCACCACAATGGGGTACTGATCGCCCGGGTAGTCTGCCAGCAGCTTTGAAATGGAAGCAGTGCCTGGCGGCAAGTGCAGCAGACCACCCTCGGCTACAACAGCTGCACCACACGTGGAAACTGCTTGTCCCATTGGATGGAATTTTACAAAGGGAGCATTCAGAGTATACTCGAGCTCAGCTATTTCCGATTTGGCCATGTGGTCCAGGGCTTGGTGAAAAACTACTTCAAGGGCTGACAGTGCAGCTGTCACGTTGGCTGTCATTTTGGCGCTGTGGGCATCCAGTGCAGCTGTCATTTTGGCGCTGCGGGCCTCCGATTCAGCTGTCATCCTGGCGCTGTGGGCATCCAGTGCAGCTGTCACGTCGGCTGTCATTTTGGCGCTGTGGGCATCCAGTGCAGCTGTCATTTTGGCGCTGCGGGCCTCCGATTCAGCTGTCATCCTGGCGCTGTGGGCATCCAGTGCAGCTGTCACGTCGGCTGTCATCCTGGCGCTGCGGGCCTCCGATTCAGCTGTCATTTTGGCGCTGCGGGCCTCCGATTCAGCTGTCATTTTGGCGCTGCGGGCCTCCGATTCAGCTGTCATTTTGGCGCTGTGGGCTGCCAGCATGGCCCTGATAGCAGACATGGAAACCGGCTCTTCAGTTTCGTGAGGGTTTGGTGGCGGTGAGGCAGATGCTTGGAATACCGCAGGGAAACAATGCGAATATATGACACCTGTGCATACAAAATATGAGAGCGCGTTTTGCACTGCAATTTTGACTGCGACTTTGAGACCACGCCCGTAAGCAGATAAAAACTCTTCGGAAGCAACACACTAAAAGACATGCATGCATGCGCAGTGTGTCTTGCTGCAGCACAGAAGGCACCTCGGGGATCAATTCCCTCTGGGCAGACATCAACATGACATTTTACTCAAGAAGGCTTTCTAAATTCACCATGTAGATGTGACGTTTCATGAGAAGCGAAACGCTAAATTGGGCACATTACATCATCTGAGCTGATCTACTTACACGCTGCAAAGATAAAAACAAACTTCACATCTCGCCTTTGCTTGACTGCTGTCCCATTTGCGCTGTTAATTGAAGCCCGTAGACGTAGAATGCGTGCCATTGTCTCCGAAACGCGTTTCAACTGGTACTGCGATGATGCAGTGGTTATCTTTGGAAGGGCTGATGTGCTTGAGCTTCCCCAAATCTGGCGATTCCTCTAGCATTAAAGACATCAGGTGGGTGTGAAAGTCCGGGCAGCGTGCCTGCAGCTGGGTGAAATATATTCTAGATGCGCGGCAGCAGTCAGCAAAGCTGACGGCGCACCACCCCCTTTCCACGCATGAAGCCCCCCGAGACATCTCAATTCGTTGAGGGCGCCTTCGTGAACACTGTGTGGCGAGAAAAGGCAATAAAATTTGAGGTGCGCTTTTCCAGCGCACCGAGGGGCGGGTGGTGGGAATCAAAAGCACACGCGTGCTCTCCTCCAGGGCTCTGTGGAGTGTGCTCTGCTCCGACTACTTGCCCTTGCAACAAAAAACCGCCTCGTACAAATCGACCCAGGATGTGCCAGTGGTGCTGGCCCTCCCTCGGCATGACGTTTGCTTTGTGTGGGGGGGCCTCAACCTCCACACCCTGCGGCCCCTACTGGACTGGCACGCCGAGGTGTTGAGCCACTTTGTGTCGTACTTTTCTACCCACGACATCGTTCGTTGTGCGGTCGTAGACGCCGACGTCACCCTTGTTCAAACTGCGCGGGACACTCTGTTCAAACGCACACTCCAAGGCACCCACAGTGAGCTTTCAATGACTGGGGGAGGTACATGCAGGATAAGTATGGCGAATCACGAAACGGCCCCAGACAGAAGAATAGAAACCGTCACGGCGAATTGTTTGGAGACTTGACAGCGATGCCGAGTGATTGTCCAAAGATGAGGGAATGCTCGCAGACAAATCCTTGTCCTGGCCGGGTGCTCATGTTTTGCACCCTGGTCCTTCTGCTTCAGCTGCACCACAGCTGGATGATGAGGTCTATATTTGCACACCTACGATCTTGAACGAATATAATGAAGTACTTCAAGGGCAGTCCTGGCCAGGATAGGGCTAGCTGGCTGTTGGCACGCGGAAATTGATGACTATGTCATGCCTTTGCCCGCGGCTGCTGGCAGATCAGCGTTGGCAGAGACTTGGCCAGTTGCACAGAGCATCAAAGGCATCAGGACATGCGGCTGGGCTGCTGGAGCATAAAGATGCTACTTCTGGTAAGGCGTGCTTCTCCAGACGCGCCGATGAGGCAGCAGCTTGGGAGCAGCCAGAGGAGCGTGCTGCTCCCACTGCACCAGCTGCTGCATGTGTCAACGGGCACGCGCAGATGCCGGTACACGCCATGCCAGCCTCCACAGCACCTGCCCAGCAGCGCCCCCAACCACAGGCAGACGGCGTCTCCGAGGCTGCACGTAAGGCTGCTCTGGCTGCACTGGCTGCCCAGCAAGCATATGAAGCGGCTAGCGCATCCTCCTGGGAGGGGGGTGGTGGCGGCGGAAACAAGGGGGGCTCCAAGAAGGCTTCCGACGCCAAAGCAGCCCAAGATGAGGAGGAGCAGCAGTACAGCAGCCACGCAGAGCGCTTGGATGCATTCCATGCGCTACTGGCCGACAAGGGCATCGCTGTGTACATGAAGTGGGCTGATGTGGCTGCCGCTGTGAGCTCTGACCCCC
>Ga0307982_1003883_pt1 | contig 11868 bp, 8 predicted proteins | sample OrgLakmetagen989_FD_201847 | JGI IMG/M metagenome (GOLD analysis project Ga0307982, IMG submission 201847) | Saline water microbial communities from Organic Lake, Antarctica - #989 | ecosystem: Environmental > Aquatic > Non-marine Saline and Alkaline > Saline | place: Antarctica: Organic Lake... | reverse complement strand
TTGATATCCTGCATACCCCCCTCTGAGCGGGGTCAAGGGATTGCGTGCCTCGAGCTCGGTCGAGTTGATTTCGCTAGAAAATACATTACATACACATAACGAAACCAGCGAACATGAACAAAAGTCAGTGCGGCAGGCTTTGGTGTGTCAGTTCACCCTCCCGGAGGCTACAAACCTCGCTCCAAGTTTGCTGCTGGCACTGGTGCTGACCATCAAGCTCAATAAACACAGTTCCCATTTCGTGGCATCTGCGGGATGGCGACTGCTGCCACTAGCGCACCCCATTGTGGTTACTTCGCCACCACAGCAAGCGAAGCATACTGTGGCAGCATTGCTTGCCGCTTGATGCCAGCGGGCGGTTGGAATGTGGAGCCGCTGTACCTGAGCAAACCCAGAAACCGCGGAGCTACCACTGGGTATTTCTGGGACCAGCAGCAGCCCCACATCCGCCTTGGCTCTACTGGGAATGCCACAAACCGCTATGCAGCGTACTACATCACGTTATCTGATGACGCAGTGGTGCACACGCCGCCCAGTGTGGACTTGAGTAGCTGCCATCCGGCGCTGCTTCACTACGATGGAACCCTGGCGCGATTTCACCAGCAGGCTGTGCAAAGCATCGCTGTACGCATTGCTGCTGTGCAAGATGGAGAGGTAAAACTTGAAACCCACTTGAAGAACTTCACTGGTAAAAAAGGTGAACAAAACTTGGGCTGCCGTGGAAGCGAGCGTTTGCAAAGTGAGCTGCACTCGCTCAGTGCATCAGGAGCCATCCCAGAGCTGAAACCAGGGCTGCTGCTTTGCCTGGTGCGACTGGCGTCCCTGCCGCTCACTGCACAAGCATGCAACAGTGGAGACGCTGTTGCAAAAACCTTCATGTGGCGTTTTGGAATGACGATTGCCTCCACTTGTGCTAATTCGGTGCCGGCGGCTCAGCCAAGCAGCTGTCACATTTCATGGCAGACTCTGAAGCAGCACATGCTGCACACTGATGCCAGCATGGCTGCGTCACACTTCCCGCAACATCCGCAACAATTCGTGCAGGCAATTTCGCCGTGCTTCGCTTGCAAAACGACTGAAACTACTAGCACCGTTCTATGTTTTAGAGTGCCTGGCAGCGCAGGGGCCTCGTTTGATGACGCTGCGGCTGAAGCTGCACTGCTGCAGGGCAGCAAATCGAGCGAAATTATTGGCAATAGCAGAGCCGAAACAGAGAGCTTTGTCCCAACCCTCGTGCGAGTGCCACCAAACGCCCAAGGCTGGATTGATTTGCACATTGCAACGGTCACAAGCAGTATTCGCGTTCAGTTTTGCCCACTGAATGAGCTGCCAGCGGCGGCTGCGCGCATCACTCCAAAGACGCCAATGCCAGGTGCACTGCACGTGGACGGCAGCAGTGACGTTTTGCACCTCAGCATGAGCGCTATGATACAACAAGTGTACTATCCAGGAATGCCCGGCAGCGACGAAGCTCGTTTGCTGGATGAAAATGTGTGGATGTGGCCCTTGGCAGTGCCGGCTGACGGCAGCTCCCACCTTCCGGTAGGTTTCACGTTTCGAGCGCCAATTAGCTCAATGGGCGCTTTGGGCCCGCTGCTGCACGAAGTGCCGCATATGTACCCCCCCACAACCCCCCCTATTTGTTGCACCCAGTGGGGTGACCCCCCCACCGCTACCGACTCGACGAGCGACCCTCTGTCCCTGTTGCACCTATCCTCGCCATCAGATGCCGGCAGTGGGAGCGACCCAGGCTACAGCCCTGCCCATCACACCCACAATTGGATCATACAGGAGAACAGCGGATTCGTCACGCACTTTTCGTACAAAGGCATGCCCTTGAGCGCGCCTGGTGGGCTGCCCCCCCTCCTGGGCGTTGGGGGGGGGAGCAAGCTTCTTTCACCCAAGGAAATACTGGATGGGGGAAAGCTACCTTGCCAAGGCAGGCCGTACGACAGGAAACGCACCAGAGACGGAACCATGCGGCTTTTACTGACCCGTGACTCCGATGCAGCCTCCGAAAAAAGTGTTCCGTGTAACCCCGAGACGCAATTTGCAAGCCCAAGCAACAGTGGCGATTGGAAGTTGGCTCGCATCGTATAGCGCAGAGCTATGAGCATGTTCATGCGCCCAGAGGTGTCAATGTGCATGTGTCAATGCGCACATGCACAGGTGTTCCGCAGGTGAAATCAGCTCAGCCGTGCAGGCCTACCTAGCTTCTTGTGTTTGAACAGAATGGCTGTGTGTGATGCTGCTGCACCTGGCAACGTGATCCTCCTTTCAGTACATCTGTGGGCCCAGGGGGCAAGGCCATGCAGGCCTTCATCATTGTTTTCTTTGCGTGCAATAAGGGTTCTCATGCTGCCTACCTTCCTGAGCCTTTTTCGTTTTGTGTGCATGCGACCACCTCAGTGTGAGGCTTGTGAAATCGATTTAAGGCAGGGCTTACGAGGATGCCTGCTCATCAGTGTTACCAAAGGGCGGCGGAGAGCAAGGAAGGATGCGGGGAGGGGGCTGACTTCGAAAAATACCCGCGCCCCCCATATATATACCTGACGCTTGCTAAGCATCATGTTCAGTTGTGTTCAATTCTGATCCAGCTATCAATTGATGTAATTGTGCAGCCAAGGCTCTCTCTTGTCACGCAGTGTCCCAGCCTTTCTCAAGCAAAAGAGCTTCCTCACAATATACATCAATTTCCGCATTATGTCCAGCCCACGGGGCAGCGGAAGCGGAAGCTCACCACCAAGCCGAAACATTTCACTGCGAGCAGAAGCTCTATCGACATGGGAGCGATTTTCGTCAGCTGTTTTGGGCGTGAGTTCTTGTTTTGAGCGAGGTCGCTGCGACCATCACCAATTTTCTATGTCGCAGGCTCTTTACCTAGCCTCAAAGCGCCCAAAGACATCGACACGTACCGTTGTTGCATTAACTGTAATTCAGGCTGCCCAGTTGGTTGCTTTAGCTGTTGCTTTGGTGGACGATGCTCAAGAACTTGATGCCGAAGGTTCGTGCCATGCTCAGCCCACTGCCCATACCGTTTTGTGACATAGTTTCGGCATGTGCAGACTCCAGTTTGACCATTGTGGCACGTATTTTAAGTGCATTCACCATCGGCTCAGCCTTTAAGACCCTTCAGCTATCGTCAGATTTCCTCATTGTGGCGTGGTGTGTGGCCACTTTATGGATGCTGCTGTTCGTGTTTTTGTTTCTGTCCACAGCCTGGCGGTTCGCGTAAGTCTTGCTTGCAGACAGTTGATCTGCGCATATGCGACAAAGCAGCACGTATTTGCAGGTTTCAACAGCCCCATGATCGCGTGCAGCTGCAATTGCTGCGCCAAGTTGCGATGCTCTCAGCCACTGCGTTGGTTATCCCAATTGTCTGTACGTTTCCGCTGCAGCTGATTCTGACAGCATCGTCCTATTGTTTCACTTGCGTTTTCGATGCAGCTGTGCAATTGCTGTGGATTGCCTGTGCCGATGAGCGCACGCAGGCTGCTGTCGGCCAGTGCTGGTCATCGTTTCATGCACCAACTGCCATTCTCAGCATCGTGCTGGTGCCCACATACGTGTACATCGCCACCATCCTGTCCCTGTCGTATGTGGACCACACACTTCAGCGGCCCAGCTATGGCTCCAAGCTGCATGGCCGCGGTGACGTCGCCATCTTGCTGTCTCAGGTGGTTGTGATTTCCCTGGTGTCGCTGCTGCCTTCAGACGACCGGCCGTCACTGTGGGTGAAATTCGTTGCACTGGCCGCCATGGCTGCAGCTTGGTTGAACGCGTACATGGCGTGGCAGCCGCACGTCTTGGGTGCAATGAACGACCTGCGCTCGGCGCTTGGGGGCGGCTTTGCGTGGTCTGTCGTGTGCGCTTTTGTCACGCTGACCTCCCCACAATCCGATGTTTCCCCGCTTTTGCTGGGCGGGTTTCTGCCAGCGGCGATTTCTGCTGCCATCCTTGCCCGACTGCGGCGTTTGCGGGTAGAGCAGCTGCCACTGGACAAGCTGCAGAGCGTCACGGACGCACATCGTTGGGCCATCGCCCGCTTGGAATTGTACACCCTCGTGTCTGACGGACATTTATCTCCCGATCTACAAATTGCTGGCGACCTGCTGCTGCAGCGCTCCGTGCTAAAAAGGGCCGTCTTGCTGAATTCGAAGACGGCGTCATCGCTGCCAGGAGACAACTCGTCGCTGTCGCCAGCGGCAGGCAGCGCCCCCCCACGCAGTCAAAGCCACTCCAACGATGAAACTTCCCTGCTCAGAAAAGTATCCCAGCAGCGCATGGAAACTGCGGAAATGCCTGAGGTTGTGGACCGAACCCGCATTCACTCACTGCTCCGGGAGTCTGCTCCAAACCGCTCAGATCGCCACGTGGCTGTGCGTTTCGGCAAGCACCAGACAGAGCACCACAAACAAGACATGGAGGTCGCGGTGGCGCTCCAAAGCGTGTTGCTCCTGCAAGCTGAGGCAGCGTTTCAATCTGCAACCAACCAAAACGGCTCACTGGCGCTTGCGCATTTTGTTCAGGCTCTGTTTTACCGCAATTTCCGCGACTCACGATACACTGAATTTGTCGCCTTGCGGGCTGCCAAAAGCTCTGCGCCAGGATTCGATGTTGCGTTTTTTGTGTACCAGCGCCACCGGCAGCTGAACGAGGCCAAAGCCAACACAAACAGCAGCGGCGAAGCCAGCCTGTCCGCCATTGATCGCTTGTTGTACGAGCAGCACTCCCGCGATGCTGCAGATGCAGGCTTGGAGTGGAGCATTGGTCAGGCGCGCCTGTGGAGTGCTTTGTCTGAGCCTGTGTTTGCAGTGGACGAGTTGCACCGACACGCCGTATCCCTGTCCTTGGCACTGGTCAAAGCCGACACAGCGTACAACGCCATGCGGAAATTGAACCCCAATTCATCGGGGCTGCTTCGTGCCGTGGGCCAGTACATGGTGACGATGCGCGGAGATATGGAGGCTGGGGAGCTGCTGTTGGCTCAGGCTGACCGCATTGAGCAAGTGGCCATGCAACGCAGCCAGCAAGTCGTGAAACGCTTCGTGTACGGGCAGGTTGCAACGCAGACAGCCACTTCGATTGACGAAACATCCGCATCAGTGACCATTTCTGGCTCAAGACACACTCTTGGACAGATTGTGGACGCCAATGCCGTGGCTTCACAAGTGTTTAGGTGTTCCCGCAGCGCTCTTCTGTCAAAACGACTGCCCGACCTATTTCCGCGCATGCTTTCGCAAGCGATGGATGCTGCGCTGTATGAATACACCAGCACAGGCCAGGGCATCGAGTTCAATGTGCCAGTGCTGCGCATTGTGCTGAGTTCCGCCGGTGCGCTTGTGCCTGTAATGGCGCAGTTTTCTGAAACACCCGACGTGGACAATTCCGACATTGTGAACTTTCAGCTGTCCCTGCAAGCTGTGCGATTGCCCCACGAGATTGCCCTGGTGGAAGGCGCTGCGCACAACTATCGCATTTTGGGGTTGACAAGCGGAGGTGCTTCTGCGCTTGGTGTGTTGGACATGTCAGCAGACGATGCTGCAGACGGCAGTGGCGGCAGCATGCTGAGGTACATCCCAGAACTGGACATCCCGCTTGCATTTGAGTTGTTCTCTGAGGCAACGGTACGGGACAGTCTTGCAACTTTGAATCAACAGTTTGACGACGGCAGCACAGCGCAAGTTGCCCGTACATCTGAAGACGTGTTCTCGTTTGGACCAAGCAGCATGGCTGCAGGAACACCCCTGCATGTTAAACGTGTCGTTAGCAACGACACTGCTATCTTCGATCCCAGCAGACGACCTTTGCCCTCCAGCTCGCTTGCTGAAGACTCCCTGCGCCGGCGGGTGCTGGTGACTGATTTGAAGCGAAACGCATATGCGCTGAAGCAAGCCGCTCGCCGCCGCCGTAAGTCTCGAGCAGCCACTGCAGCCAGCCCAAACCTCACTGGATACCTGACCACGCTGCGGCTGCAGCCATTGCGCGAAACGTTTCTGCCCCGAGATGTGCTGCTGCTCTCGTGGCAATCGTACCGGCCTGTTGACGCCACCTCTCCAAATCCCGCAGGGCACTTCCTGGGCACAGGCAGTGCCGAGCACATGTCTGCCTCTGACTCAGCACCTCGCTCCGCTTCTGGGGACAGTCGTGGGCACGCCACCACCCACGTGCCTGCCTCCGCCTCCCCCACTGGAAGCCAGGACTTCGGGTCACGTTTCTGCCGCATGGCAAACTCACAGGCATACATGGAAATCGAAGGCACCATGCCATTGATGAAGACACGTGCAGTGTCCACCGATTCCTACACCGGCACTGTGCTGTCTCGTGCAACTTCAGGTGACATTCCCTCCAAAGCTGCCTCGTCGGTTGAGCAGGCTGCCAAGGACTATCGCTTGCAAGTTTCCGTTGGATCAGGGTCGGTCATGGACAACCCCTTGGGCGAAACCAATGTGCGCTTCCAATCCGGCTCCACTGGAGGGGGGGTGTTGGCTAGGTTCAGCTCAACTGAGATGGGGGGGGCTGAGCCTCGTGCCTCAAGCCGCAATATGGACCTGCAAGGCATTGACCAAGTTGCAGCCTCCGTGGCGACCTCGTCGTTTTCAAATTCGGCAAAGGTGCGACTGGGCCTGCTCGGTATTGTTGCCAAAGAATCCCACCCGGCTGCTGTGCGCATTGTGCATGCTCTGTGGCTGCTGTGCGTAGTGGCGCTGGTGCTCGCCATCACGCAAATGGTGGCTGTGCAGTCCAACCTGGAGTCATCTCAGCGCCGCATCGGGACTGTGTTGACCAACCAGCTGCGTATTGACCTGGTGTCGCACGCTGGCGTCACAGTGCAATCTGTCATCGTGTCTTTGGAGACTGGACAATCCATCCTCACCCCACAACAGGGATCAGACGTTTTGCTGAAGATCGCCGACGATCTGGAGGCCGCTACAAATCGCATCATCAGAGACTTTGACATTTTATCAGGCGACGATAGCACGAAACTTGAAGCGTCCAAAGTCACCGTCGGGGAGTTTTCTCCCGTGGGCAGCATCCTGCCAATAGAGCTTTCGTTGACAGATGCTTGCCTGTGGTACGTGAGTCATGTGCGACGCGCCGCCCCGCAGATGGCCGCATTCAACCTGCAACACCCGTCGGTGTTCACTGTTCTGCAAGCTGGCCAGCTTGTTCTGCGAGGCGCACTTGACGCCTCTGGGAATGAACGCATCAGCCTGTACTCCGACTTTGTGACACAGCAGCAGTCAGAGCGCGTGGTTGAGTTTTCCATTGTCTTCAGCATCTTAGTGTGGGTCACAGCTGCGTTTGTTGTGTGGCAGATGTTCCGACTTGACGCACACAGGCAGCGCATCTTGGGCGTGATGAAGCATGTTCCCCGAGCCCAAGCCAGTGGGATGAAGCAGCTAACAAGCTCAAACCTCCTGAGGCGCGCAAACGACACGGGAGGCGATGGCTTGGACGGCGATGCGAATCTCCCTGCGGAACTAGACGACTCTGCTGCTGGCCCAACAGGGCTGCAGCCACAGCGACAAAACGCGCCTGCCACTGGCCGCAAGTGGAACACCAGCCTTCGTTTCAAATGCTCAAACAGCTTGCTGCTATGCACTCCGGTGCTCATTGTGGGCTGCATGCTGCTGAGCGTTTTTTTCTCACGGGAAGCGTTCCGAGTTCGGTCGGAACAAGCTGCACAAACAGCCCTGTTCGCTCATGAATTACGAAGTATCATGTTCTTCTTTGCGACTTTTACCTCAGGGATTGCCAGCCCGTCAATTGTGCAGCAACTTGCAGCGACGTCTACAACTTCAGAATTGTCGAGTACCTTCCAGATTTTACAAACAAGCCTGCTTGGCACTTTGGATGAAGTTATCAAGGGGTCAAACGATGGCCCACTGACTGGTGTGACCACCAGCCCGCTTGAGCGAGGCAAAGATTTCACGAATTTGATGCTGGGAGATGCTTGCGATGGTTTTGAGCCGTATGTGGGGGGCTTCGGCACGGCGGGGGAGTGCCGATCTCGCAGCAACGGCATTTTGAAGGAGGCCGGTTTGCAGGGGGGCATACTGGAGCTGGTGTCCGTGGGCGGCCGCGGCTTCAACACGTTCGTGCAGCGCCTTTCGCCCAACACGACGCTGTCGCCCGCTGTTCTGGCGGCCGCCACAACTGACGTCGTGGAGAGCATTCAACTGGTGATGCCGCACGTGAGCTCCATTTCACGCTCCGCAGCCATTCTAAAAGAAGACGAGCTGCTGCAGCTGAGCCGAGAGGAGAGTCGCGTGCTCATCGCCTGCTACGTCCTGTATGTGCTGGTGCTGTGGGGGTCGGTGTGGCTGTACTTTGCCCCCCGAGCCCGCGACCTGGGCCGCAGTGTCACCGCCTCCCAGGTGGTGCTGCCCATGCTGCCCCAGGCCTGGGTGGAGAACATGCCCGACCTGCGCCGGCGGGTAGAGGAGGCAACACAAGCCATCATCCTAGGCACGCCTGATCGTGCTGCCGCTAAGCGGGGAAGGCTGGTGCAGGCGCTGTCGGGCTCAGCGTGATACGTTTTGGCAGTGGCTGTAGAGGTGTTATGTGCAACGTCGCTCTGTATGCGGGACATGTTCGCGAGTGGGGGGGTTGAGGGCAAAGAAGGGGGGGGGGCACGAAGGAGTACTAGTGGCTTTCCCCAACTTCGCGCCTCTGTTGCAGGGTAGTTCTTTTTCATGGAGACCTTGCGGAGGAGTGCTCAAGGTGATTATACAAACCAATTTTTCTGCGCATGCTAGCTTGAGCTTCGCCATTGCCTGTGTGACGTGTCCGTCACTGCCTGCACTTTGCTGGACTTGAAATAACCCTTGCCAAGCTTTGGTTTACACCGTGTTTGCTCTTCAAGCATGGCAGATGCATTCACCCCTTTACGCATAGCTGGAAATGAACCATCGAAGGTGTTGTGCACTTCAATGTATGTCGGCTTGAGCACAGCGTGCTTGTCCACGGGATTCTTGAGTCCAAATTCCGGCAATTTGCTAAGTTTTCACTTTTCCAAATTTGCAGAAAGCACAAGATGCAGCTCAAAGCCTGGACATTCATGATTGGACTTGTTTCAGTTGCTATCATCTACCACCAACTAGCCCTGAACACAGCGCACTACGCTCAAGCCGGTAAGTCCTCGCAGAGATGTTTTCATGTAGGAGGCATTTGAGTAACCGGACAATTTATGAGATGGCTTCGCATTGTCGGCCTGCAACAGCGAATTGCAACTTAGCATTGTATTTTATTTTGCGGCTTTATTTCAATCAACCCTGGCAGTTTTCGAGAAACTGTGTCATGCATGCACCAGGTCGCACGTGCGACAAGCTTTTTGCAGAGATGGCTGGATTTCCCGTCACATCCACAAACACGACAGCCCAGCCACACAGCGAAGATATATTTACTGGAAGCGGAACATCATTCGCACTGGTAAGCGCCCAGCGCTGTTCCCATTGCAAGCAGCAGCTGCCGCGAGCGCCCAGCAACTGCTGCTGCACCAGATCTGGAAGCGATATAGCCCCACACCAATGCTCCACCTGCAATTGCACACCATTATTTCCTGCGCAGGCACCTGTTTGGTGGTGGGCTGCGCTGTGGGGTGTGTTCGGCGTCACCTTCAACTCGCTTACAGTGACACTGCTGCCGCTGCTGTGGCTATCTGCATTGCGTTTGCCATTGCGAAGCTCCATTGTGGTGGCGGCAGTGGTGTTCTGCATCACCTTCATCACACAGATGCTCGTCCCCATCGCCCAATTTGGCGGTTTGGAGCTGTCACGCACGCTGCTGCTTGCGCAGCTTCGGTTCCCAGATCTTGCCTGCCCTTGTTGCTCCCTGCTTGTTGGGGCGCCTGCTGCTTTCCTCAGCGAACAACCCCATGGCACTGCATGTGGGCGCAGTGACCATCCAGCTTGTGGTTGCAGGTTCCCTGGCAGCTGTAGTGGCCCCCCTGTTTGCGCGGGTGACCCCCCTCATGCAGGTGGCCATCCGTCTTGTCGTTGTTCCGGTTGCAGTTGAGCTGCTGGTGATGGTCACCAGGTGTCTAGGGTATCGCTATTTGAAGCCCCATGTACCACAGGATGTCATGCAGGCGTACTTGGTGGGCGCAGTGATGAATACTGCCATCGTGGGGCGATTTCTGACCACTTCCATGGACTCCACTCTGCTCACTGTCCTGGTGTCACTTGTGACGTCAGGGGTTGAAGTCATATTGCGTCTGACTATGGTGCACCGAGATTCCTTCTACCAGCGCTGCTGTCGCCTCACACATGCTGACCTACAGTTGGAAGTGCCGGAGGCGCCTGCGAAGTCATCTGCTGTGCGGGGTGCAGCGGGGGGGCCTCTGGACACGGCAGACCCCCCCTCCGCTCCTAGAACGAATCCAAGCCAAGGAGACACACTGAAAGATACAGGCAAGATCCCCCTTAACCACCTTGAGTCAGCAGACCCTGTCCCTGGACACAGACACGCCAGCACCTTGTCCTCTCTGGCCTCTGAGCCTCTGGCGGCAGGCAACCACTCAGCCGTACGCAGCCGTGACTCTGCGTCACCAGTGCATGTGGCGCCAGTGCAGCTGGTAGACACTGCACATTCCTCCCCCTTGGGGGTGCATGGGGGGGCACCGAAGGGCCTCCTGGGCACAGACGCTTCTATCTCTCCAGACCGCCGCCGCGCCGCAGCCTTGGCTGGGGCAGAGGCAGTGAGCACCCAGTCCTACTACGCCTTCCTCATCGCGGACACCATGGGGGAAGACATCGGCATCCTGGCTTCTCTTCCGCTTGCACTGCTGTTTCGGCTCCCAGCAAGTGTGGGGGGGCGGCCCATCGCACCGGAAGACATCGTCATCCGTGTTCTCATTCAATATGCACTCGAGCTGCTCACGGATCTGGGGCCAGCGCTGGCTTTCTGGTCGGGCTCTGTTGTCTGTGGAGTGCGCTTTGCGCCTGTGACTTCGAAAATGGTCGCCAAGGCTGTTGGCTTGCCCCGAGGCTATGTCGCCAAATCTGCCAGGGCAAGCACAGTCGAAGACAGCGCGCTGCCTGCACCTGTTGCCGCCAAGGGCACACGTGCTGGTGGTGCTGTGCTGGACGGTGGCAGCTTCATGCCCCCCCCCAGCCTGAGTGGCTTGCACGTGCACACCGGCGCAATTCCCCATGGGCCGCCGGCAGAAGCTGTGGGATTAATGCAGCAAAGCGGCGTGTCTCCAGCAGCAGCTGCTGAGCTGACCCCCAGTCTGGTCGCAAATGCCACACCATCGGCAACGAGGAGGGGGGTGCGATCCGCCCCCCCCTCCTCGCTGCAGCCGTCGCCCCACCCCCTGTTTGACGACTCCCCCCAACACGCCCAGCCACGAGACCCCGCCCCTAGATCCACCTGGGTGTATTCTTGGGGGTGCATTTTGGTCGAGGGCAGCGCTCGACTGCGGTCTGAGAGCCGGCTGGCAGTTGCCCACCATGCTCGCCGCAAGGCGCTGATCGTGTCTGACCCAGTGTGGCAGCCTGTGGACATGCGCATGCTGCTGCACGGTGCAGTGTTTGGATCCATGCCGGCTAGGCTGCACCGCGATGCCGCAGGCAGAGCTGGCGACTCCAGGGGGGGGGGACTTCACCCGACTGAAGGGGCCCCTATTGGGCCAGCCCCTGCATTCTTGGTTGACTCAGCAGCGATTGAATCGCACAGCCTCACACCCACAGAGACTGTGCCTGCCACCAGACAGTGCAGTGTCTGGAGCGTCAGCACTGCGCATGAAGGGAGGGTCAAACCAGGTGAGCGGGGGCTGCTCCACACAGGCACGACTGAAGCGAACACCTCACTGGTGGGCGTCGCTGAATCTGATGAGGATCTGGAGAGTGTAGTGGGTGCCAG
>Ga0307982_1003882_pt1 | contig 11870 bp, 5 predicted proteins | sample OrgLakmetagen989_FD_201847 | JGI IMG/M metagenome (GOLD analysis project Ga0307982, IMG submission 201847) | Saline water microbial communities from Organic Lake, Antarctica - #989 | ecosystem: Environmental > Aquatic > Non-marine Saline and Alkaline > Saline | place: Antarctica: Organic Lake... | reverse complement strand
CCGGAATATTGAATATGGTACAGTTGAGCAACGCCCATATATTCCGTGAAAGAGATATGTTGCCTGCATGGCCTAGCGATGTGGCCTACTGCTTCACGGTGGCTGGCGCGCGGCGCTTAAGTGCTTGTACATTGTACAGAAATAAACGGCGAGGGATTTGCCGCATGGTCGCGGCACATTCGCGAAGGATAACGCTGGTTTATTCGGGTTGCTGCGCGTTGATAGTTGCGTGAGAAGTTGCATCCTAGGACGGATGAATGTGCTGAGAGCGAGCACGCTTCGGAACTGCATTATCAGAAGGCTACGTGTGTCGAAATTAACTCGCAGCGCCCGTCTTCGAAACGGACCGCGACGCACCACCTTGACGTTGATTACAGCGCAAGGTCATTCCAGGTATTGAATGATTCCAACCTCTTCGTCGGGACTGCCAACTTTGCCAAACGGCATGAACTTTCTTCCGAAATTGGGAGTAAGACACGCTTTATGCTCTTCATGCGGCCGGCCAGAATGCCCCTCTCCCGCCTACTCGCCGGATATTTAGCGAAGCGGAGCGCTGAGGGGCCAACATACGCATTTGGTCGCTAGCTTTAATCATAGCTAGCATTCCGCATTCCTCTGAGATCGAGTGCATCCACGATGGGAGCAGCGACGATAGCAATGAAGACGATGAGAGCAACGACGATGACGACGATGACAACGGCAACGGCAAGGGCAACATCGATAATGAAATGGACGACGAAAAAAACACGCCCGAGGAAGGTGATGAAAATCCTTTCATCGACTGGTGCAAATGCTTGACTCGAATTCTAGCTCCGACTCTTAACTTTCAGAGATCTGAACTTACCTTGGCGCTTCTGTGAGGGCGCGGCGTTGATGCAGGGTCCAAAGGAGAACGACGAGACAGTTACGGGCCCTTCTGGGAGCCACATAGAGCACTTTTCATATCTCTTGGGGGAGATGGGCGTTTAGCGTTTTTACGCCGTCTTAATGGCGCTCATTGCGTCCAGTTGGACGTAATCCGCACGTAATTGCGTAATCCTATTTTAGGGCCCGCGGAATTCACAACCAAGGTACTGGGTACTGGGTTTGTCAGTTTCTCTGTCTTTATCATAACAACTACTGCCACATCGAAGTGGCAACTGATTTATCCATATGACAACGAATAATATGATAAGTACGAAGGATAGTACGAGCGCAATAAACCGCGTATTGAGCCGCAGAACTCTGCGAGGTGCCTAAACTCGTAGACCCACTTTCACGCAGCTTCTGAGCACTGAGCAAGTTAATTTGCGCCATGTCCCTCCGAGGCTCGATCGAAGCAAAACCTCACCACTGCATGGGCATCGCTGCAGGCACTATAATGGCTGAGAAGAAGCCACCGCCAGGCATTCCGACCAGCCCGTCCGGAGCACTCGTGAAAGCGGATGTTGCAAAACCCTTGGCGTCCTTCCGCTCGGCCTTCGGGATGTGCCGAATCGTAGGCCGCCGCTGCGGGGGCGTGGGGACTATTTTAGCCATACCTAAAAGCTTGTTCACGCGTTCTGACGGCTGTGCACCCACCGACAACCAATACTTGATGCGCTCCGCGTTCAGTCGCACCTGCATGGGAACACATTGACAATAAGCCCCGGCGACACAGCCACCGCAAGAATCAGCACCAACCGCAATATTTCACGACAAGACTAATCAGCTAGCATAAATATCATCGATTACAGTGACAATTGTATACATGCTCATTACCTCCTTCGTGCCGCCTCTCGTGGGAATGGGATTGTACGAGCCAACCTATTCACAGTAGGGCATAAGTATGTCAGGTGATTCATCGCCAGTTCCAACTTAAGAACGCAGCGCCCAACAAACCTGCTCGATGTGTCTTCCATCACGAGGCGCCCTCTGATCTGCGACTACGACGCGGTAAGTTGGAAGATGCTTCCGCCCAAAGCGGGCTAAACGCAGGCGAACCACCATTCTTTGTGTGAACGATAGATGCTCAAAGAACTCAGCACTCAGTACCAAGAGCATGGTGTGGATACAGGGGGATTTATGCTGTCGTATTTTTCTATTTTTTGCTCTGCCTGACTGCCTGAAGCCTGAAGCACCAACGCACCAACCAACAAGTAAGCGCATACTAACTACCACATCGCTACAAGCTAGCACGTAGGCGCACCAGCGGGGAACATTACGGGAGATCTGGAGGCTTCACTGAGTCCTTCATTTATATAGATGGCTAGTGCTGCGAAGGCACAGAACATAGCAGTTGCTAGTCAAATTTGGGCCTCCAGAGCGGTTTTGGTGGCGAACCTGCGAGGGAACAGCACGAAACAATGCAACTCCATGCGAATCGAGCTGAGCAAAGTGGGCGGCCATCTCAAGTTCTTGAAAAATTCGCTGGCGCAGGTAGCTTTGTCGGAAAGTAAAAATGTAGGGTTGCATAACAACCGCGAAGTGATGAGCTCGCTGCTGAACGGCCAAGTGTGCTTGCTCTACTCGGATGCTGAGGACCCCATGGCATTGTTCAAGGTCAGTCAATTGACTTGCGATGAAATGAATTGGACGCTCGCGTCGATTTCTAGCGGCAAATTTAACTAAGCAACAGAAAGATCCACGAAGCTCGTTTAATCTAGTCTTTGTGACCTAGTGCTAAAAAGCCATCTCACAAAGATGTTGTTGCCCCCACAAACGCATTACAGGTGGCCAAGTCCCTCGAGGCTAAAAACGAAGAGTTTGCCATCATTGGAGGCGCCTTCGACGCCACGTGAGTGCATTCTGAGTTGTTCGTTCATTGCCATGCGAAGTAGACACGACATCGCAGAATCTGTGCCAATGTATACCTACGCGTTTATCGGCTTATTTGCTCACATATTGATAAATTTCGCTCAGGCTGTTGACCCGGGACGGCGTGCGGAAGGCTGCTGCCCTCCCACCTCTGATTGACGTTCAGGCCGAGCTGGTATGCGCATGCGCTCATGCTTTGCTTTCCGCCATGTTATAGCTCATGAATACCTGTACCACCCCGTTCTCCACTTCACTCCGTTAACCTACCTGCACAAAGTTATAGCTCGCCTACTCATGCCTTACCTGCACACGTGTACGGTTCTTAACTTTCTCCTGCCTTATTATCCCAGGTCACAACACTTCACAGTCCCTCAATTGGGCTGGCGAGCGCGCTGGAGGCCCCCAAATTCCGCACCGCGCGCGCGCTCACCATGGCGCTCGAGCGCCCAGCCCAGGACTTCGCTCGAAGCGCCGACGGCCGCGCGAAGCAACTTGACGAGAAGTGAGAGCTGCTGAGGTGGTGTTAAATTACGGGGTTACAGTATTTTTTTATTGAATGCCGGCACATAGGGATTTGGCTTTATGTGAAATGGTGATGAATTCAGGATAAATACGGAAACTCCTCGACACCTCTTCGAAATTACGTTGCGGTTTTTGATGGAGATAAGTTAGCTATAACAAATAACAAATAACAAACAAACTATTCATAACGATAGAAGCTTAAATAGGCCAAATTCAGGTATCAGACTTATGTAAACCTATTAAAACTCCCGTTTCTCTAAGCCGCTTCTCTCTATTTCCACCACCACTATCCACTATCCTTCGCGCTTCACGTGTTGATCATACCTGTTGATCTGGGAAGACTGGGAACTGGGAAATGACCACGTATCATTAACGAGGTAGGAAACAAGCATCGCCAACAACAGGAGCCCTCCCTGTATAGCTCTGCAGCTCCCAAAGGAGCCTACAAACCCCACTGCTCACAAATCGACATCACGCCACCGCGGAATTGCTGTATAATAGTAATCTCAACGGAATTTCTTTTTTCTGTATTGCTCGTTGCGAGTGACTGGAACGCGTACTTGTTATCAATTTTGAATTTTATATGCCTAGTGCGCGAGTTTTGCGCTGTGTGCTGAAATATCTGAAATGATAATGTGGTATGTCTATGAGTCTATCTGTTTTTTGAGCTGAGTTCAACTGCAACTGCAGTATACGCTCGGCACTCGAAGTTAGTGCTCGCTTACAGCGAGCATGTGATGGGGTCACCGAGGCCCGACACCGGCGTCTCTTCCTGGTAGTTGCACGCAAAGAGGGCAAACTCCGTGCCGTTGTACGCGTTGGCCACGCCTTGCCCCCACGCAATGGGCGTCGAGTCGTAGCTGAGAGCCAGGTAAACGTTGGTGCCGAGGGCGCCGGAGCCGAACTGCATGCGCGCGGCGTGCACCACGCTCGTGCCGTCCTTGTTCGTCACCACAAACTCGCCCGTGTACTCGTCGCCGGAGCCGTCGTAGACCCACTGCTGCACGGCGGCCGTGGTGGTGGTGCCGTCGGCGCCCGGGCTGGTCCACTGCATTTGCGTGTAGTTGGCGTTTGCTTGGAACAACCACACCCCAGTTTGATAGGCTGCGTCAATTTCCACGCCCGCCATCACGGTTGGCAGGTGGTAATCGGCGCAGTTCCCGCAATTGGAAGACGCGTCGCAGGTGCCCGTTTTCGCGCAGGTGCCGTTCAGGCAACCCACGGTGGGGTCGACGCAGTTGCTTGCACAGGCGTCCGCCGTGGCGTAAGCAGTCGCGGGCGTGTTGGAGCGCGTAAAGTCTGGATCGTCGCCTGTAGTGCTGGAGCAGGTCAGGGCCGAGCAGTCACCCACTGTAGATGGGTCCTGCAAAAAGTACTCGTACCTACACAAGCGAAGACCCAGCAGAAGCACTGATGACTTCAATTGAGGAAAGATACGCACGAACTTTGTCAAGGCGATTACAAAAGAAATTGAAGGCAAGAACGAAAGAACCCCCCCTCCCCCCAAAATACAATACGAAAAGCCACTAAATGCGCTCAAGAAGCAGCAAGAAGTACGCACCAAGGGCACTTGTACACGTCGCAGGAGTCGGTCAGGGTGGTGCCCTGGCAGCTGTAAGTGGGGCCCATGGTGAAGCACTTCGCGCCGCTACGCGCGGTGTCAGTGGCCGTGTCGAACAAGTTCCCAATGCACCAGCCGCAGGCCTCGTTCGCCGTGCAATCGCCGCAAGTCGTCAAGTCGCTGCAGGCGTCGGTCACTTCCTCTGCAGGTGCTGGTGCTACTTCAGCCGCGGCTTCTGGAGCAGGCACCGCAGCAGCAGCGGCAGCGCCAAGGCGGCGCGAGGAGCTCGTCGAAGTGGCTCCCATGGCGAATGGGCAGTGGTCTAATTCGTTGAGGGGAAATGGACTAAGGCAGGCAGGAGGTCAAATTGATTTGCTTGTGACATAACCAGAGAAAATTACTCCAACTTGCAGAGGTAGGGCGATGCAAAGGATTTCCCAAGGGATATGAGCTTCGCACCTTGGTCGAGGCACGCATAGAACACGTAAAGTTGAGCGCCATCGTCAAAGCACTCAGGAGCTTCACCGCCCCCCGAGTTGCACCCCATCGCAACGGTGTGGGCATTCGAGCCCGCCTGCCAGTCCACGCGGTACGTGCACGACAGCGATCCGGAAGCGGAGCTTGCGTCGAAGTTGAAGAAGACTTCGTCGCCCGAACACTTGTCGCTCCGCGGGCAGCCCACAATGGAAGTCACCGTTCCATTACTGCGCCCGGCGCCGTTGATGAATTCCGCGACGCCGCCGCTCGAAATCTGCAACTGCACTTCGTCCGTAGCGTTGTCGACTCGAAACCCACGCATGACCCCGAGGGACACAAGGCTCGCGGGGGCGCCGCCCGTAGAGCAATCGCACTGAGCGGACCCTTTGAAGGTACCATCGCACTCCCACGCGTTTTTGGAAGTTTCGATGCAGTGGCTCGACGAAAGCTCATTGTTGATGTACAGGCTCCCGTCACACCTAAGATATTTGGGATAATTTGGTCATCAATGAACGAATGCAGACCACATTTCATAAATCGTACAACCGTGACGTTAACTGTTGTCACATCAAATTTTCTCTCCTTTAAAGCAAACACTTGCTTAATGTATCAAAGAGAGAAAAGCAAAATTATTCGAACACAAAAATACATGCCTCAAAGTTGTGCGTGAGCTTGAAGGCACGCAACTCACCATCCACACGATGACGACGAACCGGTGCACTCCACGCACGAAGTTGCACTGGCGTCGCACCCGTTATCATCATCCGCCGACACTCGAGACAACGCCGTCAGGGCCAACGCAACGGCAACTTTGATGAATGGTGCCATTTTCGTCAGATCCACGAGAGTAATAACTTCTATCTATACATCCATGAACAGCTCCCAAAAGGCACCGTAAATCGATCTCCCATTGGTGCAGAATAAACAGTACTTGTGGGCAGCCCATCTACTTCGTAGAAAACCGGGAAATTGGTGAGAAATGAATTTTGGCTCTAGCTACCAAGCTCGGCCACCTGATTTTGAACGTTTAATCGACACACATAGCACATGGAACAATAATAATGAATCACGAAGCAGAATGCAGGAAAGGAGCAGGAGCAAGAGCTGGAGAAGCAAGTGTGGGCAGCCCATCTAGATGTTGATGTATGTGGGAGTTGTGGAGTTATTGAGAAATCTTCCCCTTTACGGGGGAGGGTTCGTCTCACCGTTAATACGAGATCTAGAGAGCCGGCGAGACGTTCTTACCGGACAATTGGCAGGGTGGGCCCTAGTGAACGCGACTTCGCGTCGCAGTCTGAGATTATTGTGTGGTGAATATGGGCAAATTAAGTGCAAAAATTTGAATGCCATTTGGCGCAGAAACCATGGAGAACGATCCATGTACCGTCGAGACGACGAGAAATTACAATGCCGGGACGGGGACCAGGCAAACCACTCCCGCGCAAGTCAAGGAGCGGCGAGACGTTCCTACCGGTCAATCGGCACTAGAAAACAGTTATTTCTAGAGACAACTTGCTTTCGAGATAATTGACTTTTGACACAGGCCCGGGGGAATCGACTTTTAACACAGACCCCGAAGGGCCGGATTTAGAAGGCTAGCACAAAGGAATTCAAAAAGTGTATGCGTTAAGCACCCCTAAGGAGAAAACCCCCACAGCAGCCTTGAGAGCCGCAAAGAGGGAGCGTAAAGCAAATGCCAGTACTCTCTTTCAACCGGAAATCACCGGGATCAAAGCCTGAGGGGAAGGAATGAGGAACCCCAAATCCAAATCCCGATGCCATCAGGTGACTTTTAGTGTACACAACTGTCCGAGCAGGGTATGGACCAACCGGCGCGAGATGCCGCAGAACCATTGACATGAGCGTTGATTTATTAAGCGACTGACGAAGCTAGCGCATCCGCTAGGCCCTGCGGTTGAGTTCCACGAAGCTGCGCCATACTCCCTTTAAGGCGGGCTTTCGGTTTGACGCAAGCCCCGAGGGGCCGAAATTAGCAGGCTAAGAGGCAGACCGAGTATCCAAAGAGGCTACTAGAAGGAAAACTTTCGGTTTTCACCCCCCCCCCGAAGGGCCGAAATTAGAAGGCTAGCTCAAAGGAAATCAAAAGCCTTCTAATTCCGGCTCAAAATTTGTTTCTTTACCACTTAGTATTCTTTTAGCTGTCTAATTCCGGCCCCTAGGGTTATGTGTGAAAAACTGCATGCCTTAAGCACCCCTAAGGAGAAAACTCCCATGACGGCCCTGAGAGCAGTAAAGAGGGGGCGTAAAGCAAGTGTCGGAATGACATTTCACCCGGCTTTCGGTTTTTCTGAGCCCCCCCGAGGGGGGAATGGATTTAGTTACTAACAGAAAGGGTGCCTTTCGGATTTTACTGAACTATTTTCTTTGTCTTCTATTTGCTATTCTGAAACAGGCCCCGAGGGGCCAGAATTAGAAGGCTAACGGCTAACGGCTAACAGGCAGATATATAATTCAAGTATGTGATATTTTGCTATAGCATTCCACAACGGTTATATCGTTCAATGTACAATAACCCAGAACTCAGGATGAGGTCTAAATATCTCACAGCTCAGGTTAGATGTAAATCCGCTGTGAGAGCACAACTCAGTGGGCCTTAAATCCAATTAAGCCCAAGAACAGCAAGGTGCCAAACAGTTGGTCACTGCGAGATCGCCAAAAACACCTGCAACCCAACTTGATATAGACAGCGATTTGACGGCCGCAGACGCTACACCAGCGAATACTTCAGATGAAGAAAATGTACAACAAAATGGCGGACCAGAAAAGCCGCCAAATAAGTGCTACAAGAAGTGAAGAACGTTGGCGTCATTCAAGCGAGTGATAATTTCAATGTTAAAGCTTTAAAATTCAATCTTTAAGCCTAATTTAAGTTTCTTCATGCTTAATTTTGGCCTATTTTGAGCTTATTTTAGGCCGAAATTTAAGCATATTTTAGGACTAAATTTAAGCCTACTGATTCCGCTTCTCCGACCAATAGATTTAGCCTTCAATTCGAGCCCTAATTAAAACTTATTTTAGGCCTAAATTTAAGCTTATTTTGGGCCTGATTTTAACCTCCCGATTCCGCTCCTCCTACCAACAGAATTAGCCTTAAATTTAAGCCTTAATTTAAGCTTATTCTAGGCCTAAATTTAATTTAATTTTAGGCCTACATGTAAGCTTTTTTAGGCCTAGATTTAAGCTTAATTTACTTAGGCTTGAATTCAAGCCGTCACTTTCGCTCCTACGACCAACAGATTTAGGTTTCAATTTAAGCCTAATTCAAGCCCATTTAGGCAAATTTTAGGCCTAAATTTGAGCTTATATTTGGCCTAAATTTAGGCCGCCTTAATTCTCTTAAAATAAGAGTTTCCTTAAATAAGCTTAAATGGTTTTAAGCGCGACTGGGGTGTGTTATGGTAGGTGTAAGTGAACTGGAGAGGAAGGAGGTACTTAGACTAAAAACAAACAGTCAAGCCTAGTAAACGGCGATACAGTGGTACGGAGTGCGCTCTTTCCATGAGAACGAGAACGGAACTTTCAGAACTGTTTGTGTTTGGTTTTGCCTGATAAGTCTTTTCTTCTTGTATAAGTAGCTTTATATTCCTGCTACGATTTCTCTGCCTCTGCCTGTTAACCCTTTCATTCCGGCCCCTCAGAATCAGTATGATAACTGCGTATTCAAGGGAAACCAAGAACAGAAAACGAAGACCATCGGCGACAAGGTGATAGTAATGGCATCTCAACTCGACAGCAGACTAGCCTTCTCTAATCGGGGAAGGGAGGCCCCGAAATGGCGCAATAATTGATCTATCATTAGCCTGCAGTTGTGGCTATGCAGGTGCCGAGTCGATGGCAGCCGAAGGGTTTGAAGGCGGAGCTGGTCGAAATGACACCACACCTTTTTGTTGCCCCGCGAGCGTCATCAGGCGCTGGCCTTCGTTGAAGCTCACCATCATCACGGGCACGTCGGTGGCGTAGTCCGGCGACCCGCTCCCCATGGTGAACACCACGTCCGGCGCGTCCGCGTCGTCGTTCGCCACCAGCACGCACACCGCGCCCGCCGCCGTGCACCGGTCCACCTTGTCGGTGAAGCTGCACGAGCCGCGCACCACGAGGGCGCACTTGCCTTCCATGCTCCCGGGCGCGTTCTGCAAGTCAGAATCGGCCAAGGCGGGGTCGGCGACCACCACGTCCAGCAACACGGGCGCGCACAGGTTGCCTGCCATGAGCGCCGTCGACGACGCCGGTGGCGCCCACGCCACGTCGGCTTTAGTCACCCCTTGGCCCTGCACGCAGAGCTGCACTTCCGCACGCACCGCCAGGGTGCGGCACGCCACCAGCGCTTTCGCCGTTGAAATAGTGCTTTCGTGGCCTTCGCCCAGGGTGGCCTTCTTGGTGGCCAGCGCGCGCTCGAAGGTATCGACCGCTTCGGTGAAGCGCCCCCCGTCCTGCATCACCACGGCCAAGTTACCGAGGGCCGTGGCCGTTTCCATGTGCCCAATTCCGAAGGCCGCTTCGCAGATAGCGACGGACCGCAAGAAGAGGGTTTCGGCTTCGGCCAGCTTACTTTGCGACAGGAGGCTGGAGGCGAGATTGTTGACGACCGTCGCTGTAGACGGGTGGTCTGGCCCGAGGGAATTTTCGCAAATCACGAGGGTGCGCCGGAACACGCCTTCCGCTTCTTTGGCCTCATTCATGGAGAGCAAAACCCCACCGAGAGCCGAGAGCACCTACCCAAAGCAATAATTTAGATGTGTGCCAAGATTGGGGTGCACGTCGACGATAGGTAAAAAAACACACAGCTGAAGGTAAACCAACTCGGCTAAGAGTGCACCCAGTGAGAATAGCAAGATGAATCAGAGCAGCCCAACGAATTAGCGGCAAACTCATTGCTCTTTACCGTGGCATTATGAAGATGAGCTGGCCCGATAGTGGCTTCGAGTAGCTTCAGCGCGCGAAGGTAGCATGATGCAGCCTGGTTGCCTTCCCCCTTGGCACGATGCTGAGCAGCAGTTTGGCATAGAGCAGCGGCATGCTTCGGCATCACTAGTGGATCCTTCTCGTCATTGTCTTCGTTTCGTAGAGCCTCACCCGTGGCATTGATGTCAAACTCACCACCCTCATCCCCGTCATTGCCCTCTTCATCTTCTTCTTCATCTGCGTCGTGCTGGCTTGCCAAGAAGAGGATCCCGAGCGTAAGGACGCTAGCAGCCAGCAGCCCGGCCAATGGCTTATTAATACGCATATTTAATTGCTGCCTTACTCGCAAGGTGGCACTAATCAATCAAGTAATGAAAGGGAGCTACAGTAGCTACAGCAGCTAGCCTGACACCTGCCACTGACTTACTGACTTGCCGACTAGCCGCCTGCCTCCGAAGTGCAGTCAGTCGTCTATGTACTACTACGTACAGGCAGGCACAGTATACAGTACTCGCTGATTACAACAACTGACCGACTGACGACTGACAACTCTTGACATTATAAGTACTTGACACGTGCCTCATCGCTCGTGACTCGTGACTTTTACGCCAATTTTTGAAACGGTTGGCTCGTTTTCCTGCCTTATTACAAAGCTTGTAGAGGCTATTGTAGCGGTTTAGGTCAGCAAACCTGCTTATAAGCTTAGCTGCTAGCTAGAGCGCGCCCTGCATTTCGATAGTTTGAAAGCTCAAAACTTCAATCGCTACAGATATCTGGGCGTTATACGATGCTGATCTAGCCACAGGGCAGTTTCTAATTTTAAACTCTTCAGTTAGCTCTTGCCAGCAATATAATAACGCACTTACAGCATGATGATGAAATCAGTGCGATGGGCGATTACATTTGTATCTCTCTTAGATATCTTCGGTCATTGCGAATTTGACTTTTGGCCTTACTCGCCGTTCGAAGTTCTAGTTCTCCGGTTGCTTATCGTCGTCTGCAACTTTGCCCTCCTTCTCGTTGTCCTCTTCAACACCTATCCTATTCAGGTGCGAATAGCCAGCTTCTAGACAAAGGCATACTAGTTGTCATAATCTAAATTGTCCCAACAGTTCATTTACTACTCTTCTGTGCTGCGTCGGCGCGTCTGTTTTGATGGCGTGTGGTGTTAGGTTGGTCTCTTTGACATTGTGGCAATTCAAGCGCGGCCAGTGCTGGTGGTGCACTTAATATACATCGCCATTACTATGTGGATTTCGGCCAAATATTCGGAGTACTTAGGACTCACGAAGGGGAAGTAAGTCTTGAGAATTGTCAACACCAGAAGTGTTATCAGGAAGTTGGGGAGAATCGATCAAAACTGTATAAGCGGCAACGACAGTAAACTAAATTTTCCCACCTCCTTGTACACCCGCCAACAACGTGCCTCGCTTGAATTCTGTCGTACATGCGTTTGCTGCCATTTGAACTCGTGCACGATTCATGATTGCGCGGCTGAATCTGTTTGTGGTGAAACATGGTCGTAGGATGATGGAATTTTGGGTATCGCCGCAGTACACCGACTTGCTGTGGGTGCTGGTTTTGCATAAAGTTACAGCTCTCTTTTACTACC
>Ga0307982_1003880_pt1 | contig 11872 bp, 17 predicted proteins | sample OrgLakmetagen989_FD_201847 | JGI IMG/M metagenome (GOLD analysis project Ga0307982, IMG submission 201847) | Saline water microbial communities from Organic Lake, Antarctica - #989 | ecosystem: Environmental > Aquatic > Non-marine Saline and Alkaline > Saline | place: Antarctica: Organic Lake... | reverse complement strand
CTGAACTGCACGCGGTAAGAGAGGGAAAGGAGGGAGGGTTTGTGACAAAAGGTGTTGATAGATGTGGCAATGCATTTTTCCTTGACCAATGCGAGTAGTTTTAGGCCTGCTTGATGAAACATTGCGCAACATAGGCGAAGCTTTATGAGCGGACCTACTCACTCCTTTAGAAACATGCATTCCCGTGCTTCACTTAATTTCATCTGAATGCATGCGCATGTGTGCATGTGCCTGTATTTGCTCTGGAAGGTGGAGGACGAAATGCGCATGATTTTCGTGGCCGTGAACTTTTCGCTCGAGACCACTCAAGCCGAACGGGTCACCATGGAGGAAGTCGCGAAAGCCAAAGCGTCGGCGGGGGTCTCGGCGGCTGATGTGCACATGAACTCGGTAAGATACCTGAAAGGCTTAAGGCGGGTGAGGAATTGGCACCGAAATCACGAGAGAGAAACAAAAAAAGGACCGGAGAGGAAAAGACATTATGCGTATGCGTGGAGATGAGAAGCGGAACGCCATCTAAACCTCAATCTCTTTGCTATCCTCCTTCTCTCTAATATTTAGTACTTCACATGCTTCTCCACGTCTCAATATCACCATGTTACCACCACCACCACCAATAGGTGTCCACCTCGCTGCGCGCGCTGTCCAACCGCGCCATCACCCTCGAGAAGTACCTCGTGGCCACCACCCGGGGCGAGATTGCGCCGGACCAAAAGCTGCTCCGGCAAGTAGCGGCCATCGCCAGCGCTCTCCCGGCCGCGGACGTGAATGAGCTGGACGGTAAACATGGTTGCTTTTTTTTGTGGGCTAGTTTTTACGTAGTTTGCACACACACACACATCACACACTCTTACATGTAAGCCCTCGACACAATTTCATGGCATATCCCCATTTACGAGATCGTCACTAGCATTTTGTTTCTTTGTTTCATGATTTTGCATTTCACAGCGGCGTTTATGGAGGACTACAACGACACCCAGATGGTGGAGTTCTTGGCCGCGGTGACGAAATCTTCGGCCCAATTGAGCGATTTAGCCGAGAAATTCACGCACTTGACACCGAGCCGTGCGCAGCGCTTCTGAAGTGGCGATATGAAGAGGCCATAGCCTTAAAGCCTGCGCTACTCGCGAGCTGCAAGCTTCACTGAAGGAGGTCCAGGAGTAGCGCCAACGCCTTACGTAGTGCTAGTGGGAGGTGGGAGTGAAAGAAAGTATTGGCTATCGGTTCTCAAACCACATCAAAAATTTATCAATTGCAAGCCCGTTTTGACCTGCACTTGAAGCTTAAAGGCCGTCGCCTATCAACACCGGCCACTTCGTCCCTCAATGCAAAAAAGCACCCTTACTGTTAGCTAATTAAAGCAGCGTGGGGATCAGGGGAGCACCTCTTCTTATTTCTCAATTCTTGTCGTGCTTCTACTTGGCTGATGCTCTACACTCATCAGTCTCAACGCCCTGTCCCCACGGCCATTTTTAAATTCCAAATATAGCAAGTAGCTGTCGCTATATAGTTAATAGGTATAACCTTACCCATACTGATATGGAGTTGGTAAGAAGTATTATGTTGGATGTCAGTATTGACTTGGTTGAGACGTATCTATTTCAATGAGGCCCACAAGGAAGCGGGAAAGGGGAAAATAAAATAAGTAAAATATACAATAAACCTAAACCATTTGTTGTAGTGCGCGGTATGGCGGTGGGTTCTCATCATGATAACAGGGGAGTGCCGGCTGCTGCTTTGATCTGCCTTGTGTCAGCAGTGGGCATATTTGCTTACTGAACGTTGAGGCCAGGCACACCCTTCAAGCCCATCTTCCCCACGGTCTTTTTCTGCAGCGGAGGTGGGGCCTTGGGGAAACCCCAGCAGGCTGCGAGGTGGTTGGCCCGCTGCACGAGCTGCGCCGGCGTCCACCCTAACTTCCTCAAATTCGAGTTGTAGAAACCCAGCCAGGCCTGAAACGAAAACAAGATTCATGATGAAGAAAATGATACCAGTCAAAAGCAAAAGTATGACAAAGAAGGAGGGTTCTTCGGGTGTTGATCTGGTCTGTTCTAATTGCATCACTGTCGTCATGATTCACTGTCGTCACGACTAGTCATCTCAAGCTCACCGAGTACGCCGACGCGACCGATGAGTGCAGAGGGTGGCGCTCGTTGAACGAAGCGGCGCGCGCACGGGCAAAAGCAGGGTCGGCGGTGTTGGTGGCGGTGACGAGGGCCGCCGACTGAGCCTGGAGAGGGGACTCGACGAGGTCCAACCCCTGCAGCTCGCGCCTGATAGTGATAAGACACGAGATGGGAGAGTATGGCAGAAGAAAAAATGGAAAGAAGAATTGATGAGGGGAAAGGGCGGATATACGAGAAGTGACTTATGATTTCGTTCAACAGAAGAATGTACGGGATATGTCAATTCAGACAGGAGAAAGAATTGCAGAGATTGGTGTGTAAAGCCTCATTTGACAATTGGTGTAATCAAAGCTAGGTTGCTAAAAATAGCTCAGACTAGATCGACGATGCGTGTCACATCATTGGCTTGAACAAAACATGAAGAAGAGAGCAAAACAACGCGACGGAAAAAGAAGTCAGCATTGTTTTCAAAACTCACCGCATGTAATTTTGCTCAAAGTCGGCGAGTAAGAGAAGGCCGGTGCCTGATTTCCCAGCGCGAGCTGTGCGGCCAAGGCGATGAATGTACTGCTCTTTGGTGGTCATCCCCACCTATGTCAAAAAAGACAAAAAGAGGCAAAATGGAGTGCACATGTAAATTCAACACAAAAATGGGCGTGGAAACGCGAGATTGAGGTGACTGGCATGGCAGAAGGAGAAGTCGCAAAAAGGACAAATTGAAAGGCTAACATCATCAAAAGAAACACACTTCCGTCCGAATTAAAATATGAGCTTCTCGACATAGCGCGGTTACCCAAGCTCCATACGGAGCAAAATGGCAACAAGTGCGATGATTCAGTCGAAAGATGGTTGAATTGAAAAGTATCGTCCTTCGGGTATTTTCTTCTCTCACTAGCTTCATCATTCGTCAGAGAGTGGAGGCATGTCGACAGGTTGCTCATTCTTCTTGTATACACGAGAAGGCCAAGCAATCCGACAACGAATGTCTTGTGTTTCATCCAATCATCACACGAAAGACAACAGCTGTTTTGCTCTCATTTCTCATACGTTCTCAAACCCCCATGTTTGAAACCCTTAAAAAAAAACGTTTCCTACGTTCGAAAAATGTCCATTCTCTTCCGAACAAGGCAGCATACTAGATATCTATACCTGAATCACCGCCGTCACGTCCGGGTAATCGAGGCCTCGCGCAGTGACGTCCGAGGTGAAGAGCACCACGTTTGTGGAGTCGTGGAACAGTTTCGAAGCTTTGTCCCGCTGCGCCTGGTGCCACGAACGAGGAGATGAAAGGAAAGGTAAAATTGTAAGAGTTATAGAAAATACGTCTTTGACAAGCTCTCATCGATAGACTGAAGTCAGTGTGTCAAAAATGCGAAAACAATGGTCTGAAAAATGTCGAAGATGTGGAACTCCCCGCCTTACGAACAGGAGAAGGCGGGCAGTTGAATCAAAGCGGTGTGTTCGATGTAGCACAAGCAGATCACCTCCCGATGGCTAAGGGGAAGCCAGAGGGAGGCGGTTATAAATAAATCGTGCGTCTTGGGTTGGGTTTCTTATGCATTTGTGTTGAGATGAAGGAGAAACGTGGTAATCATATACAGAGAGCCCAATGCACATTCTTAGAACACACACATACCTGGCTCTTCCGGGAGTGGATTTCGACGCAGGGCAAGCCCATGGCGCACCAAAACTCGGCCGCGTACTGGGTGCATTTGGCAGTGGTGAAAAACACGATGATTTTGTGGCCTTGCTCTTGGCACTTGTCCCGCAGCACTTTCACCAGCAGGGGGAGCTGGTCGTCGATGGTGCTTACGAGGAGGGTTTGCGGCACGTGCTTGTGGGTCTGTTCCGAGCCTTCTTCGCTCCCCACGCAGTCGATGAACTGGTAGCCTGGCCGCAACTGATGGCCGCAAATTTGCTTCAACGCCTGTGAAGTAATTGGCCAGACAGAAACAGTAAGAAAACGAGATAGGAAAATGCGAGGAAAAGACAAGGAGAGACAGATGGAATAATTAAGAAGAAAGGTGCAAGAAATATCGGGAGACCCATTCAAACTTGGTGCTGCTGCTGTTCACCCACCCACATACCTGCGGCACAGTCGCGGAGAAGAGCAGAGTTTGGCGCTTCTCTCGCGGCGGCACAAACGTTAAAATCTTTTCAATCGCTGTGACAGGCCGAGAAAGCACACAGAAGCGCAAGCACAGCAAAACAATGAAGAAGAAAAAGTGAGAATACCGTATAAAAGAATGACAGAAGTGCTTCGAGTCAAGATAGAATGTGCTGCAGGCACCACCGGAGAGCATAGGAAAAAAGAGTGCCACTCCGGTGTTGTGAAGTGCCCACAATGAGAGCGGGCTCCCCGTTAAACCACCGCTTTTACAGCGGCCATCTTTCGGGTTTCGGCTTTTTTGTAAAGACAAAAGAACCAAACGAGCACAAACGCTCCGAACGAAAAGGTTTGCTCTCGGCCTCCGTAGATCGCTCAGTTGACCACAGGGTGCTTCCCAATAAAAATGATCAAAGAAAAAGCGGCAACCGAACGTTGCAAAAAGAAGGCCTTGAAAAAAAAATGAGTTCTACGCCCTTATAATCGTTTCTCTCATTCTTTTCTTCCCTCCTACCGTAAGCCCTTTTACTAAACAAGATCTCAAAAGTGTCTCACCAGGGCGGAATCCCATGTCCAGCATCTGATCCGCTTCGTCGAAAATGAGCACCTAAAATCGCGGGAAACGACAAAAGACAAGGATACATGAGAGGAAAGCAACAGCAAAAATATCCGAAAGCGCGACACTGCAAAAGTCTAGCACGAGGCCCGGATAAGCTCAGAGATTGTTCACATAAACCCCCATGTTGATGCCAAGGTTTAACGCGTCCGTATTTTACGAACCCTTGGCGTCGGGGAAATGTATTCTTCGTCACAGCTCGTTAATTCACACACATACACTTCGACCCTACAACCTCGTCCTCTCAGGCAGTCTCCACTTTGTACAAAATTCATACCAAAGCATGTGCTTTCAAGGGCGAGTGTGTGTTCTCTCATGCTAGGACACGAGTAATGTGCACAAGTCTAGATGTAAATCACAACCACCCCAACATGCCAGAATCACCTGAATGGCAGCGAGTCGCTGCGCGAAGCCCGGCGTGTTGTCGAGGTGATCGATGAGCCGCCCAGGAGTAGCCACCAAGATGTCAACGCCGTCCTGCGCGTGAAGTGGAAGAAAGGAAGAAGAAAAGCAAGAGGAGGGAAATGGAGACACAAGTTACAGATCTGGGTATAGTGCGAGACCTCCGGGAGAGAGGCAAGAACGAGAAGCAATCAAAAACACGCAAAAACAAAGCGAAACGCGGCAGCAAGAAACAGACAGGAGGAGAATTCTCAGGAACACTGGTTCTCTACAGCGTAGCGGTGGTCGCCGCTAACAGTCAGAGGGAAGTCGGCAGTGTTAATAGTATCTTCATTGGAACCTCAACCATACACAACGGCACATGCATTGTAAAGACAGACAGGAAGATGCTTTCTCGTCTCAGGGATCACAAGTGTCATCACTGGAGTGAAATTCGAGTTCCACATTCAGGGGAAAGAAGACCGTATGATTAACAAGTCTCTTCATAGACGAGAAAACAAAGGCTAACAGAAAAGATTAGATACGCGCACTTTTTTCATGTCTCAGGGATCACAAGTGTCATCACTAGAGTGGAGTTCGAGTTCCACATTCAGGGGAAAGAAGACCGTATGATTAACAAGTCTCTTCATAGACATACGTGTGCACACATCGGTCAAAATTTGAGTTGATTTTTTTTTCTTTCCATGGATTTGCTTTCGACAGTATTTTTTTCTTACCTTGAATTTCCCGTAGTCTTTTTTGATCGGCGTGCCCCCGTAAATCACCGCGGTGCTCATGGGCTGGAAGCGGGTTAGAATTTCGGCTTCTTTGGTGATTTGCGAGGCGAGCTCGCGGGTGGGGCTCAGGCACAGCACGCGGATCGCGCCCGCCAATGGTGGAGGTGGCGTGTGCAGGAGCACTTCGATGCTGGGGATCAAGAACGCCAAGGTCTTGCCGGTGCCCGTCTTGGCCTTCGCCAGCACGTCGGTGCCTTGGATGATCACCGGCAAGGTCTTGGCTTGGACTGGGGTCATGTGCGAGTACCTGAATAGAAAAAGAGCGGGAAAGAGAACGGTGGAACAAAAAGAACGGGATAGAACAGCAGGGAAGTTAGGACGGAACTAGCGGACAGAAGAACACAACGGGTCTTCTCAAAAATGGAAAGTTTTCTCTCAAGAAAGGAAAAAAGAGAAAAAAAAAGAAAAGAGCAGGGCGTGCTCTTCTTTGTCGTGGTTGTCGTGGGAATCAGAAGTGCGTCAACCCCAAGCGTAACAAGGAGGGGGCTGGGGTTATCATCCATGGGACAACGAGAATGCAAACACACGCATCGCTGCGTGTGAATGCACCTGCTGCCACTAGGGATGGAGGGACACGCTCATCATTTAAAGAAAACCAGGTAGGTTTTCTACACAGTGGGCAGTTTAATGTCATACCCAGGACAGGAAACATCTCTCTGAAGAAGCAAAAGTAGAAACATGCATGCGAGATGTGCACATGCAAAAAGAGAGACAAGTGCGATCCGTCGGAATCAAATATGTGTTGACAGCATGAATGGGAAATGTCACGATCCCGGCTCAGTCCAAGCGCAGATGATTAGTGTCCTCATCCGGATGCACAGCAGAAAACATAGAAGTACTCAATCGCTCTCGAAATGGGGTCAAAAAGGTTCAGATAACAACGCCTAGAACAACAAACAGCAATCAAATGCTTACTTCAGGACTTCGGCGATGGCGCGCTTGGTGTTGGCGGCGATGGGCAAGCTGGCAAACAGGTCCTTGGGGTCGCTCGACAACGGAGGGCCGCCGCCGGCCTTGGTCGAAGACGTTAACATTGCGGGCGGAGGCGCCAGGTCCTCGGCCATGGCCGCACCCATGCGAGAAGCTCCATCGCCGCCGCCGCCACCTCCTTGGGCAGCTCCTTTGCCGCCGCCTTTGCCACCGCCGCCACCTCCTTTGCCGCCCTTACCGCCTTTGCCGCCCCGGGGCGGGTTCTGTGACTGCGGAGGTGCGGGAGGAGGTTGAGGGGCATTTCCTGGCATGGGCTCTGGCGCTACGTCCCATCCGCCACCATTGGGCGAAGGGGAAGCAGCGGCAGCACCGCCCCCACCTTTGCCTTTACCACGGCGCCTGCCCTTCCCGCCTCCACCACCACCACCGCCGCCTTTTCCTTTACCGCCGCCGCCGCCACCTCCTTCGCCGCCCCCGCCGCCGCCACCGCCGCCTTCGCCGCCTCCTCCTCCACCGCCGCCGCGGCGCCGGCGTCTCTTTGCTCCGCCTCCGCCTTCCCCTCCCTGGCTATCCATGTGCCTCTTCGAAACGAGCGCTGAATCCAGGTTTGTGGATTAGCTGTCGTCGAATTCGACTGTGTGAATTATACAGGGAATGTGAGATGAAGAACAGTGATTGATAATCAAAGGATTATCTTCGATGGGAGGTCGATGACGAATGAATCAAGAAGCGCACACTTTTGCCCACACCAAAAGTACGTACATTGCGTCGGTGGAAGCTTTTCAAAAAATGGGATGGCGGAGCGTTTCAGCGAGTGAACGGATTTCATAGTGATCTCTAATATGATTCTCCGAAATAGATTGAAATTTCATCGTAGAATAGAACACGCAGTTACGCAGTTGACAGCTCAAAAATGGGGCCCTGTCGATGTTCGGTTCGAAAGCTACCACTGACCTCTACTGAACTCGCAATTTTTTGTTGCCATGAAAACATGTGGCTGTTCTGTGCTTGAATTCCTGCCTCGTTCATTCTATGCAGGTGCTCATAACAGCGGCCCTTTTGGCTACAACGGCTGCCCTGCATTCATCGGGGTCAGCTCTCCTGCGAAGGGGACATACTACCATTTCACCTACTCATAGACTTCGTTACGACCGCCAACGCTCCGTTGTTTTTCATGGCGGCAGTCATTCCCACGCCCACCACGACCACGAACACGAGGTAATCTTTAAATTGATGCCGCTCAGCTCTGAAAATGACTTCTGTACCTCGTTCGATCTTGTAGATTCAGTTCGAGAACTTGCACTCATAGATACTTCGAAGCACTTCTTATTTTTCGTATCTCTGACACTAGAATTCATATAATTTTTGTCAAATTATTTGTTTGCCTCATTTATAAACGGTGGCGGTCAATTGTGGGCGGTGGTGATTCCAACAGAGTGGCGGTGGCCTCAGCCCTGGTGCCTTTGCGCGCGCAGTCGCCGTTGGCGCAGCCATTTGGTTTGTACCGCTGCCCTTGCCACTGCCTGGCTGCTTCTCGTCCGCTGGTGGCTGTGGATCCGAGTCCGTGGCACAGGTTAGAATCTAGGCTTTGAAAGGGTAGATGTGAAGACCTAAAACTGCTGTGCATTTGTAAGGCGAATCTTATGAGCCTTTTCCTTGCTTCGTGCCACTCATACAGCCGTTGCACCACAATAAAGTGCATGAAACTGCAAATTTAAATGGACAAGTGTGTGTGTGTATTTGGGTGTGTATTGTAATTGATTGCTCAGGCATTGCTGCGGTCTCCAGACAGCCTTCGGGCGACGGTTGCCACCTGTGTCGCAACATTGCTTCTCGCATCAGAAGCTTCTCGAGGCCTCCTCGTAGAGACTCGCAGCAAAATTGGGTCCCTGTACACGTCTTATTTGAATCACCAGGTGAGCGCTATAGAGTTCTGGTATTCATTGGTGCTGCTAGGTTGAGTGTGCCGTTACTTTCTTTGTTGTTTTCACTTTTATTTCTGCAATACGTTGCTTTAGAAATGGTAATCTTTATGGTGCTTGCTTTGTAATCGTGCAAATATGTCTGAGTTGGGTGATGGATTAGCGATATCTTTACCTTCATTTATCTATTCATATGTTTGCAGGCGTCGGCGCGCATGTCTGGAATGGGCTCACCTAACAGTGGCAATGGCGACAGCGGATCGGCTGTGAGCGCGAATGAGGCGGCCAACGCGCGCGCTGCGAATCGAATTACCGTGGTGGGCGCGGTAGTGAACGTGGGCTTGGTTGGGGTGAAGCTGATTGCGGGCTTGGCGGCGGGGAGCGCTGCGCTCGTAGCGGACGCGGTGGGTTCGTGGGATGAGAGTTGGTGCTTGAATGAAGAGGAGAGATGCAGATAGTTTGAGAGACAGAGAAGAGTCAAAATCAAGAAGTACAGGAGTAGAGCAGCATCACTTTGCCTCCACTTTTTCAATTGAAGTAACCCTTTAGAAATGGCTTAACCCTTTTGTATCTGCTCCTGCCACTTCATGCTTTTACAGGGCCACTCGTTGTCTGACCTGTTGTCGGACTTCGTCACTTTGGCCACCTTGCGCGTGTCCCGCTTGCCGCCCGACGCCGACCACCCTTACGGCCACGGGCGGTTCGAGGCCCTGGGCGCCCTCTTGATCGCCAGCTTGCTCTGCACCACTGCTCTAGCGTTCGGGAACCACGCCTACGAGGGCTTGCTCGAGGCCGTGGCTCTGACCGCGGCCCAGGCTACGGCCGCGGCTGAGAGCGCCGCGCAAGCCGTCACTGCGGCCGCGCCGGGCGTAGGGGCGGCCGCGGGCGCAGTGGCGACGGCCGCCGCAGCGGAGTTAGCAACCACTGGGAGCAACGCAGCCACTGCCGCAGGGTGGTGGCATTTGGGAAAAGAGCAGTTCAAAGGGCACGTGTTAGCAGCGGGGGCGGCGCTGGTTAGCATCTTGTCGAAGGAAGTGCTGTTCGTGGCCACCAAGAAAGTAGGCGAGCGCACGAATTCTCCAGTGCTGGTCGCGAATGCGTGGCACCATCGAAGCGACGCCTTGAGCTCGGTACTTGTTGACAGCTATTTTGTGTTTCTATTCCTTCCTTACTCTGCTTCTCCACTCTGTTCCTCTGCAACGAGGAGTAATACAATGACCCATTCATTGCTGTTGAAGCAGCGTGCCAATCTCAATGCGCACCTCTCAAGGCTTATTTTTCTTGTTCTTTTACCCTTGTTGTCTTCCATGGTGCTCAGGTGGTAGCCCTTCTCGGCGTCCTAGGCGCTGCCGCTGGCTTACCCTTGCTGGACCCTCTAGCTGGCTTGGCCGTGGCCGGGATGGTGGCGACTACAGGGATACATGTGGCTTGGGACGCGCTTCGGGAACTCACCGACACGGTGTGCGACTTGATGTGTGATCTTGCCTGAACTCTCTAGTCTTACCGTGTGGCTTCTCCTTCGTTTCTCCGTTAATTCTTTCTTGACGCTTCCTTCTAGGTTGCATGATTCAAAATGCTTTGTGTCTATCATTGTCATCTGTCGGCTTGCCGTTGCCTGGTCACCACTCACCCGTTCATCCATCCCATCTTTCTCAAGGTCGACGACAATGCGGTGGCAGAAGCGGAGCGGGTCGCCATTAACACGGAAGGGGTGATTGGAATCGGGCAAGTGCGAGCGCGCAGGACGGGGGCTACCACGCTCGTGGATTTACGGGTCGACATTTCACCACACTTGCCGGCGTCAGCTGCGGCGCAGGTGTGCAATGCATGAATAAATTGAGGAGTTGAAGGATATTACAAGAATAAGTTGTCTTTTGGGGGGCGGAGAGAGGCGTTTTGCTTTCATCGAGCCATGTGATGAGTCCTGATACACAACAATTGACATGGCATTTCTTTTCTTTCCCACATCCTTCGCGTCCTCGAATCGTTACGAACCCATTTGCAGGTCGCGGAAGCTACGCGGTGGCGCATCCTCCAAGCGTTGCCCACCGTGAGCGAAGTGCTGGTGCGCACCCACCCCGACCCGGTGTTGCCCTCCGGAGGAGGGCCCGAGCTGGCCTTCAGCGTGCGGGGCGCCGACGCCATCGAGGCCGACGTGCGGGCCGCCATTCGCAACCAACTCATGACGACCACCACCACCACCTCGAATGATGCTGCTACTGCTAGTAACACCGCTGCCCTGACTACTGCTGCTGCTGCTGGTGTCGTTTCTAGCGCCGCTGATGAAGATACCACTGCTGCTGCCACTTCAGAAAAGCTCTCCTCTTCGTTCTCTGATCAAAAAGAAGGCGGCGAAGTGCGAGTCAGTACCGTGCACCGAGTGATTGTCCACTACGCTGGCCTCGACCCCATTGTCGAAGTGCTCCTTGGTGTGGGGCACCACCCTTATCTTGGTACTACGGGCGCCAGGAAACAAGAGCAAGAGGGGCAAGGAAGAGAGCAAGGAGGAGGTGGTGGGTATGGCAGCAACGCTGCCAGGGGAAGCACCACATTAGAGGAGCTCGAGGCGTTAGGAGCAGCAGCCAAGGCCGCGGCGGAAAGTGTGCCAGACGTGGCTCGAGCTCAGGTATAATGCGTGTGTGAAAGAAACAACGATAAACGGGAAGAAACTTTGCGCTGGCCTTTGCAGAGTACTGAGGAACAGAAAAGACTGCCCTAACTACCTATTGTGCGACCAATTTCTTCTCTCCGTGTGCGCCTGTGCACAGGTTCATTTGCGGCTTGGGGGTGGCAGTAGCCTTTACCCCACTGTAGCCGACCACGCACTGAGCCTGGGAACAGGACCTAGCTTAGCCAGTCAGGACCAAGAAGGAGCTCCGTTGCTCAGTCAATGGCCGGCCGTCTCGACACCACCCAAGAAAGAATTCGTCTGAAGACCCACGGGCACGTTTCTCTCCCTCTATCGATGGCAATATGTGTAAACTTCTATCAAT
>Ga0307982_1003878_pt1 | contig 11874 bp, 6 predicted proteins | sample OrgLakmetagen989_FD_201847 | JGI IMG/M metagenome (GOLD analysis project Ga0307982, IMG submission 201847) | Saline water microbial communities from Organic Lake, Antarctica - #989 | ecosystem: Environmental > Aquatic > Non-marine Saline and Alkaline > Saline | place: Antarctica: Organic Lake... | reverse complement strand
GTGACGGGAGGTGCAGTCAGAGCAGCTGTGCTTCCGTTACCCAGCTGCCCTTCCGCGTTGTCGCCCCAGCAGCGCACTGTGCCATCCACGTGCAGGGAGCAAGTGAAATCTGCGCCAGCTACACATGTCAGCACCTGTCCACCTCCAAGCGCCAATGGCACCGCAGGTGTAGCCAGGAGTGACTCTGACGGCTTGTCGCCGAAGTTACCCGCCACTCCGCTGCCCAGCTGTCCGTGGCTGTTTGATCCCCAGCTAAACAGCTCGCCTGCATCATTCACAGCACACGAATGACTCCGGCCAGTGGCTATATGAATCACGCTCCCTGGGATGAGCAGGGGCCCTATAGGGCTGGGGCTCCCGGCAGTGCCGCCGTTGCCAAGCTTGCCGTTGGCACCGGAGCCCCAACAGAACACCTCCAATGGGGCAGACCCCAGCCCTGAGAAAACGTTAATGGCAGTTGCGCACGTATGCTCGTGGCCTGATGATATGTGGACAAACACTTTACCGCCAGGAAGTGGCACTGCGCCTAGCTCAGCATTGTGAACATTCGTGGTGTCCCCCCTGCCCAGCTGTCCTGAGGGGTTATTGCCCCAGCAGTAGGCGGACCCTGCTCCAACAATGGCACATGAGTGCTCTGTGCCCAATGAAACCTGGACCACAGGTGCGGGAAAATTCAATGTAGAGCTCGCAAAGCCTGGGCTGAAACCAGTGTCGATGAGCTCACCACTGCCCTGGAGGCCGCCACGGCCCCAGCAGGCAAGCTCCGAGCTTGCACCAAGAACACATGTGTTTTCCGCACCAGCGTGTACCTCCACAATGGCTGTGCGCGTGAAGGGGGGTGCAAGGGGGTGCGCCACGCGAGGCCTGGGCCGTGAAGGGGGGTCTGGTCGCGAAAGCACAGGAGGAGAAGGGGCAACTGCAAGATCGCTCGACACCACACTGGCAGCATTCCCGTCGTTTGCTATAGTGCTGAATTGCGCACAGGCCACAGGCATCGCCGTGAGGGGCTCGCCAATGGCCTTGGCAAGAGCACTGGCGACAGCCCTCAGGCTTATGTGGATCACAGCGATAGGGCTGCCTGGACTGTCCATCCACGTGTCCAAATAGTTCACATCATCACCCATGGCCCAGGACCGCACTTGGGAGTACATGTTGTTTGAATGTGATTGGTATGCCGAGTACCCCTTAGGCAAGGGGTGATTCACCATGACGCCATGGCACTCACTGGCTGGGATGGCAACGGGCTGCCACACGCCACTGGGCAGTTTCACATGCACAGCACGGCAAAGGACTTGAGGGACCAGCCAGGGAGCGGTCCACTGCATCCCAATGGACACAGAGAGGGAGGCTTCGTGAGAAACGACAAACTCCGCACTGTCGTCTCGCAGCAGTCTGCGGTAATGCTGAGCTGCACCGCCAGCACGAAGGGACCGCGGAATTGGATTTATGCTGCTGCTGCCTCTCCACATGTCTGCGTGCCGTTGCTCAGCCGGACCAGGTTCTGTCCGAGTAAAGGCGGCAGCAGTGTTTTGCGGTGGCGGCGGGCTCTCGGCGTGAAACGAAATGGCAGTGGCCCACGCGGCAGAGTAGGGAACAAAAGCTCCTTGCATGCTGTAAGCACTTTCTGCAGTGTAAATTGGTTGCCCTTCTTGGATTCTTTCTCCGTCGCCTTCTTGCAGTGTCCATTCCGGCACGTCGCCCATATTGAGAGTGCCAGCAAGCCTCAAGTTGCTTGTGTCATCCACAGAGCAAGAGAGACTATTCAAGGCAATAGGAGTCAACCAGTAACTTTTTCGGCTGCGAGGTTCGACAATTGGTTCAGCACGGAGCTTTGGGTACTCGGAAGTGGCTGAAAGAGCGACGCCAGCGCCAAGTACGCCACGACCATCTTCCGCTGGCCCGCCGGTGGCTTCACCGATCTGCAGGTCAACACCCTGTGTCAGCCGTTCATTTGGTTCATGGTGTGCAGAATACCAGATGTCGGAGAGCAAGGGGCTGGATCGGCTGCCGCTGAAGTGGGTTTGCGCTGCAACGATGCAGGTCGCGCATGCCGAGACCAGGACTGCAAACCGTCCCATGGCATGGTGATGCTGGCGCACTGCTTCAAGACTAGTGATTGTATTTCAAAACGTTGTCTAGAAAAATGTTATTTGAGCGGGGTCCGGGGGTTGAGGCCCACGGATGACGAGGTCTGTTTCACATGACGACTGGGGGAGCCTTTCTTTCACGTTTCGTAAATCGTCGAAGAGTTTTTATTATATAGGACAGGACAGGGCAGCCAACATTTCATCAAAGTGACATCTGAGCTAAGGGATGCCAGAGGCTAAACACCAACAGAGTCCAAGATGCGTGTACCAATAAAACATGCTGAACATTGCCAAGTTTTCACAGGACCTCTAGCATTTTTGGTCAGCAGCTGGACTGCGGCTCTTGACAAGACCACCACGACAATTCTTGGTTTCAAGTTGTCACAGTCTTGTGCCTTGACTTCTGACTTGAACTGGCTGTACCGGGTGCGTTAACACTAAAGCAATGTTCACAAGTTTCGATATTCTCACTTCTTGCAGCCGGTTAGGCGACTCTGGGTGACTCAGATGTACACCACCTGCGCAGTGTTACCAACCTGGCCTGGCCTGGCCTGGGCAGCCAGGATGCTTGAGCTTCGGGCACTGGCTATCAAAAGTTAACGTTCCGCTGAAAGAAACCACATACATTCGATTTTTGTAATGCATAGCTCTTATCCGGAGTACAAATCTGACACTTCGGTCTTCACATGTCCGTCCTCCTGCAGCTGGGTAATGAACTGTTCAGGAATAGGGTGCTCAGTCCAGTCACTGTCCTCAGCGTCGGTGAGTGGGTAGTTGAAGTTCAGCTCGGAACACTTGGACGTAGTAAGCTGGGCGTTCTTCGATGCGTAGCTAAGGAAGATTTGCGCGCCGTCAGTCTTGTCCAGTGTTATACTGTGGCAGCTGCCCCGGGCCTGAATCTGCAGGCGCTTGCAGTCTACCACTGAAGCCGCGGAAATGACAGAGTCGAACAGCACTTGCGTCTTGGTGCACTTGTCCACCTGCATGGCGTTGCACTTTCCGTTGACAAAAATGGTGGCGTCACTGCAGTTATAGATGTACACGTCCTGTACAGCGACTTTCACGTCGATGTTGACCTGGCCAGTCTGGTTCTCACAGAACCAGCGCTTGCCAATAAGCTCTAGCTTCGGGGGCTTCACCACAGCAGCCTTCTTGGCGGCGGCGGGCTTGGCGGCAGCAGTGCGCGCCTTCGGCTGCAGCGCTGGCTTGTCTTTCATGTTCTTCGCCTTCATGTCCTTTGTGACTCGGCGCAGACCAGCGGTGCGGCCGGAGCTCTGGTCCAGTTTGCCCAGCTCCGCAGCCAGGCCAGCAGCGGCGGCAGCCACCTTAGCGGCGCCGTCGTGCGTACTGCCTGCAGCTGCGGCGGCGGGGACAGCGGCAGCGGCAGCAGCAGGGGCAGCAGCGGAGGCGGGTGCCTCGGCGCCGGCGATGTCCTGGCCATTGGGCTTCCAGGAGAGCCCCATCTTGTGGTGCGTTTTCACATAGGCGTGCAGTGCAGAGAGGAGCTTCTCGAAATCTCCGCACCACTTGGCGTGGCGGTCATCCTTGCCCTTGAAGGCGACGCGGATCTTGTTCAACCAGAACGCAGAGGCGTCCTTCTGCCCCTCAACCAGGCTGTGGGGCATACTGTCGACTGCGATCCAGTTGCAGGCGGGCAGCGCCTCCATGACGGCCTTGGAGTGGTTGTTGTAATCCATGCCTGGGTTGATGGCGCCCACAGACTTCATGAGCTTTTGCAAAGTCTTGCCTGCAGGGCTGCCAAACTGCACAGAAGAGCTCAAATGTTGTTTTGCAGAGCGAAGAAACAGGGCAGCAAACGGCGAGAAGCTGGTTTCGCTGTGCTATGCACAAGCGGAATACTGGGAATGGCTCAAATTGAGCATACCAGGCCCCCAGCGAACAATAAAAGGTCTCTCGCTATTTTGGTCAGTACACTCGACTTATCCAGAAGGCGGTGACAGAAGGCCAAAGGAATGACATGCCAAAAGCCGCACGTGCCACGCCAAACTGTGCAGCGCGATTATGACGTAAACTTACCAGCTCAGCAGGTTTGGGCTTCTTGCAGACCACAGCCAGGGCAAGAATTGTGCGCACTTGGGAGAGAATGGCTCCAAGACCAGCTCCCTGTGCAGTGATTGGCTCGTGAAGCACTTGGCGGGGTGGCATGCGTCTGTAGCTCAACATACAAGCTCGCCAACTTTGCCACTGATATCCTTGGAAGTGCCCAGGAAAGCGGCCACCTCACTGGCCAAAAATGCATCATATGCATCCAGCCACTCTGGGGTCTCAATGTCATCTTCAGTGCCGCTGCCAGCGACTGCGGTGGGAGGCGCAAGGCCCAGGTTGCCCTCCACAGCAGCGAGGCGAGCCTCGAGGCTCTTCAAGTACTTTGCGACACTAGCAGCCATTTTGTTGGATGGAAATGCAACACATACACACGGTGAGTTTTCAGTGGATCAGGATTTTTGATTGAGGACGAAGGCGAGCTCGAAGCGAACATACAGTGGCACTCACTCTTGGAGTTGCCCCCTGCACAGACTTTTAAAATGAAGCCACTGTGCCATTGATGGCGGCGGAGGGAGTTTGCCAGTGCAAATCTCCTCCATACCAATTGCTGCATGTTGCTGGTTGGATGCAACAGAGGTTCACGTGAGTTCAGTCGATTGGCACCCCAGGCGTGTTGCCCGACACGTGCTCGAACCACAGGTTGTGAACTCGAGGAGATTCTTCCTTTGCACACAAACTATGCGAAGCATTGCATGCATGCTGCTGCTTGCAGCAGCTGCTGTTGCAACTGCACAGCTGGCTGCTCCTATTTCCAGCGCAAGCCTGTCGGCAGCGGCAGCCGCTGCAGGTGCGGCATTACAAACTGGCGTCTCGCCAGCTGACGCTGTTGCAGCAGCAACAGTGCTCAACAAAGCCGGCAAACAGGCATCTAGCGTTCAGTGCTCCACAATTCACGGTTTAATTTCATCTGTGAGCAAGCCTGGTGATGCTGGCCGCATCGCTGTCGCTTCCAAGTTGGCTGGCTGCACCTTGCCCGGCACCGCCAGCGGCACTCTGGGTCCCCTCGTCACAGAGGCACTCACGGGGCCCTGCCTTCCAGCAGTGGCTTTTGGAGTGCAGGCTGCTCCTCTCCTGGGAGTATCTCTGGACTCCTCTGCTGCCGCTGCCCACGTGCTGTCTTTCGCTGGTAAAGGGGGGCTATTTGCCCCCGCCGCGACCCCCTCCAAGCCCACCGCCGCATACACTGCTGCAGGGTGGAAAGCTCTGGCCAGCCTGGTGCCCAAGCTCAGCAAGGGAGCTGAGCTGAAACGCATTAAGTCCCTGGCCAAGTCTGCTGGTGGAGTGCTGTCCGCTGTGCAAGTGACGTCAGATGCTGCTGCTGCAGGCCACATTGCCGCTGCAGCTGTGCGCCTAAGCACATCCTTGAAGTTGGGCACATCTGCTTTGAGCGCAAAGGTAGTCAGTGACTCCGCAGACGCACTCGCACTGCACGTCAAGTCCCCATCCCTGCCCGCCGTGGCAGGCGCCCTGACGGGGTTGAAGCAACTTGGAACAAAGAAAGCCGCAGCAGTTTCCAGCGGAGCCCCCGTGGCTTTGACTCTCTCCAGCCAACAAATCTCCGCTGACTCCCCCAAGGTGTCTGTGCAAGTGCAATCTGTGTTTGGTGACTCTGTTCCTGCTGACGTCACCCTGGTGAAGGCTGTAACTGCAGACAAGAAAGGCAAGCCGTCCACTGTCGCCAAGGATGTGACTCTGGGCGCATCTGGGTCCCTGGATGCGACGGTGGCAAGCTGGGCACCGGGCCGATACATGCTAACCCTGCAAGTAGCGCCCAAGGGAGACGACTATGCAACAGGAACAGCCAAGCGTGTTCTTGTCATTTCCACAGGAGTGCAGTGGAATGAGGCTGTGGTGCTTGTGAGCAAGACGAGCACATCCGGCTCCGCATCTGACTCAATTCTGGGCCAACAGCGGGCAGTGGTTACTCATCCGAAGTCCGCACCCAAAGCGTTCACCGCCGGCCCCTCTCAGTACATCCATGTTCTGTTTTCCGGCAAGGCAGGCTCTGAAGCGCTCTCCGTCCGTCAGGCGATGGTGCACCTGACCCATGTGGCCACTGGTGCAACTGCCGTGTTCAAGCCTGTTGCAGCTGAAGCCGGAACAGAGGGCTTCAAGGTGACCATCGATGTGGGCAACCGGAACACCCTGGGCGACGCCGTTCTTGAAGGCGAGTACAGCCTGTCGCTCATCGCTGGCGGCGCCGGCATTGCTGGTTCCGCCTGGAAAGTGGCTACACTGCAGATGACACCAGCCGCAGCTGTGGCGGGGCCTGCCCCCCCGCTGTACACCAAGCACCTGCTGCACGATTCCAATGTTGCACTGGGCCCACTGCCGGAGCTGGAACACCAGTTCCGCATGCCAGAGGCACGCCCCTCCTCAGTTGTGTCCCTGTTTTTCGCTGGGCTGGTAGCTGCCCCCCTGGTAATCTTGGTCGGGTATTACGCCTCCCAAGCTGGGAACACCGTGTGGCGCAAGAATGTGCCGTTCTTGTCTGCCGCCGTGTTCCACATTGCACTTGGTGCCGCCCTGTTGCTGTTCGCAAGCTACTTCTTCGACATGGTGAACATGTTCGAGTGCCTCATTCTGCTTGCAATCATCGCTGTTCCGATGATGCTCGGAGGCAGCTCGCTGCTGCGAACACTGCGCAGCGTGGATGAAACTGAGGCAGGCAAGTAGACTAGCAGCAGCAGCAGCAAACGAAATGCATTGCAATTGCCATGTTCTGCGCTTCGTCTGATTCTCTTTGCATTTCTCCCGAGTGACTTTTGACCTCACAGGCAATGCATTCATTCGCAGCACGTTGACTTGTTGCTCCACGCAAGCTCACCCCTTGGCAGCCTAACGCCGCGCCAGCACTGCGCGCGCCCTGCTTCCTGCCCCCCTTCCACCCACTGCAGGGGGGGCTCGATCCAGCAACTCACCAGGGGGGCGTCGAACAGTCTCCATCGCTGTTCCGCTTGTGTCTGTTCCGGGTAGCGCAAAGTGGCACAGGCCGCAAAAACGCCGTCCCCGCAACTCGGAACGCAGCATTTTGTGTTTGCACTGCTTGCATCGCAGGTACTGCTTCTCAAGAACAGGCCGGCCTGACATGACGCACGGGTCAAACCGACTTCCGCAGGACATGCAACCTGTGGCCCAGGGTTGCACCATGGTGGAGCACTTGGGGCAGGAGTAAGTGCGAACACCGGGGTCGCTGGGGGAGTGCTGTACGAAAATGCTCATGGCAAGCTCGGAAAAAGCGGTGCGTTCTGCCTCAGAAACCGGTGCGTGGGAGGTGTTCGTGACTCCCACGCCAGCCTCGTCCTCCCGTGTTCCGAGTTGCTCCAGGCGAATGAAGGCACGGGAGCACTGTCCGAAAAAGCCGTTATAGTAAGCTGCAAGGGCAATCAGCGAGTGCACCGCTCTTGGGTCAAGCACGTCCTCATACTCCGTCAGACGCATGGCGGTGCGCATGGCACCGGTGATGTCGCTGCTGTACAACTGCCGGTGCGCCAGCATCCAGAAGTGGTACGCCTCGGCGCCGTGCCACGCTGCATCCAGAACACGCACTGCGGCAGCCTCTTCACCGCTGAGCCCTGTTGTAGTCATTGTTGCATCTTGGGCCAGTAGAGTGTCCAGGGTGGCCGCGGTGGCGCCACCGGCTGTGCGGCGTGTGCCGGCTGTCGTGCCGTTCCCGGTGATGGTTGCGGCAGTCATTTCCGACATTTTTATGGTCATGGTGCGATGGCGTTCCACTTCAAGTGCAGCAAGCACAAACAGCTTCTTAGCCCGCAAGGGCTCCTTGCGCACTGCCCCCGCCTCTGCTGCTAGCTTGGCCAGCAGCTTGCCGCTTTCTGTGGCTTGGTTGGCCTTCCGAAACAGCTCAATGGCCTGGAACAGCCGGCCCTCACCCATGAGCTTGGCAGCATACTTGCCCAGCAGACCAGCGATTTGCGGGAAGTCGTGTTCTTCTGCAAGTTCAACTGCTCGATCCCACTCATTCAGCAGAACACAGGCGTCGATGGCACCCTTAACGTCTCCTGCCTTTAACAGGGCGTCTACTGCTCCGTTCACCACGCCTACGCGTTGCAGTTTGTGGGCGATGTCCCCCAACAAGGGGGAGCCGGGAGGCAATAACTGCACAAGGTCCGTGAGCCCCACAAAGTCATCCTGCATGTATAGGCAGTGCACCAGGGCCTCCGTGTTTTTGCACTCAGTGTAGAACTGCGCTGCCTTGCGCCACTGCTGTCTGTCAGCGTAGTAATCCCCAATGGAGTTTCGTGCCAAAGTCAACAGATCGTCATCTTTCCGAGCAACACCGCCGGCTGTGGCCAGCTGGATAACGCGGAACCAATCCCCCATGCGAATGCGCATGTCGATGGCCAAGTCGTGCCGGTCCATATCCACCAGAATTTTCTCGGCTTCATCAAAGCGGGAAAACCACACTGCCACCTCCGCTCGCTGCTTGTGGCGATCACCCAGAAACTTGAGGCGTTTCACGAATTTGATGCCCTGGTAGTCAGCGTATTCCACATACGCTCGCTCAGCTGTGGCAAGGTCGAGTTTTTCCAGAGCCGTTTCAGCCAGTAGCCGCCAGAGGCGAGGGTGGGGTGCAGTCCGCACGTAGGCAGCTGCTGAGGCCAAATCAGATGCAGCTAGCAACTCCCGTGTGTGACGCAGAGACTTGCAGTCGCTGCGTTTCACCGGCGTTTTGTACGGTGCAAGTGGCTCCAGCATGATTTCATCCAGAAACACGCCTGTAACGCACAAGTCCTTGAAACGCGTCAGGTACGCCGAGGATTGTACAGGGTCCTCAGATTCCTCACCGCAGTGAATCACCATACGAACCTTCTCCATCGTGACAAGCAAATCGGGATTGTCCTCAGACCACAGCAGTGCCCATGTATCTTTGCGACCGGTTGCGAATTCGCCACCAGTGACTGCAGGGACACCCTCTGATGCGTTTCCGGCGCCAGCATCCGGCAGCTGCGCCAAGATCTCGGCGCTGGGCTCCAGTTGTGTGTCGTACCGATGCATCTTATTGCTTTCATCAATGTAAGCCAGCTTGGTGCCGTCGCAATTCACAGCCAAGTGCACGAGGCCAGGACGCACAAAGTAGCGCTGCTCAAATGCAATGTGCGGTAACGTGTAGCGCTGCACCAGGCCGTTGCTGCGCGCCACAAATAGCGATGTGCTGGTCGCAGCGACCCCTGTCACGGGATTGCTGCTCTGGCCGAAGTCATTGCCAGCCCCTGCCCCCGCCGCCACGTCATCAATATGGAAACGCCGCTCTCGCCCTTCTGTGCGCCGCAGTGCCGCCATGGCGTCGGATTTAGCAGTGCCTTCTGTGGCAGCGATGGCTGACTCGCCGGTTACGGAGTACTGCCACACGTACACTTGGTCTCGACTGCCCACCACAACATGCATGGGGGTCATGGCGAGGTACTGGGGGGGCATGTCGATACGTTTCGTGTCCACGGGGGAGCCAATGGCGTCACACAGGATCAACGAAAAGCCAGCCCCATCGTCGGTGGCCGTGGCCAGGACACAGTGCTTCCCTTCAGGGGCCGCTGCCATGCGCATCAACTTCTTCACGTACTTGAAGGTGCGCTCGTTGGTGCTTGTGTTCCAGAACACCACACACTGGTCCTCGCGGTCGGGCTTGTTGAAGGCGTAGGCAACAGTGTCACCAAAGGCTGCCCACTTGTACGCAGGACGCACATTCGCGAAAAACACAGCCGAGTCCACTGCAAGAGCCAGACGCAAGCCGCCTCCCTCCCAGGAAACGTGCTCGATCTTCTCCCCCTGCACGCGGAGGGACTTCAGCTGACGCCCAAAAGGAGACAAGAAACGCACTGCAATGTTGCCTTTCTCGTTGCGTTCTGTTCCGGCCACCGCCAGGACGTTGCCAGCTGTGTTCCACTCCACATGCACCAACTGCAACCCAGTGTCGACCAGAACAGGATTTTCATCTCCGTGACCTCGCATTAGCTGCACGGCGCCATTCTCAAAGCCGATAGCAAGTGTGGGCTGCTTTGGGTGATCGTGCCCTTCCATTCCATCGTACCAGTGCAACGCCTTGATGTTGACTGCTTGGTCTCCGGCACCCTGTCCCCCCGGCAGCGCGATGTCTTCCAGGGGGTTGCCGTTGGAGGAGAACGTCTTTAGGGTGTTCTTGTTCACCACAAACAGCAGCAGCTTTCCGTCTGGAGACCACTCGGCGCCGTCGATTGTGCCCCCCGGCACCACTTCCTTCCCCCATACTCGATTTCCATCCACAGAGCCAACAATGACGGTGCTGTCTTCGTACGCGATGCAGATGCGCTCGCCAGATGCTTGCCACTTCATACCACGCACAACGCTTTGCGTTCTGGAGTTCAGCATCTCTTCAAACCACATCCCCTTGTGCAGGACCCAGACAATAATCAGGCCTCGCTCATCGCTTGTTGTGAGTTTTTGATGCTGAGAATTCCAAGCGGCCTTGAGGACAGCACCTGTACATACAAAATGCATTGTGCATTTGAATAGGGTGTTTCAACTTCATCATACAACAGGCGAGGGACAAATATGCTCTGCAAAAACGCCCAAATGCCGCACTCACCGTTGTGCCCCTCCAACGTCTGACTACTGGACACTGAGCTTGGTGCAGCGATGCCTCTCAGGTGAGTATCTTCTTTGGCCTTGGTCTCCATTTTTAAGACCTGCACAGAGTGAAATTCACACCAGAGTATGGAGCAGCGTGGTGGCTCTGCCAGCAACGGCAGCAGGGCCAGCAGCACCATGCTGCTTACCTTGAGCACACCAGTGCCGCCACCACAGGCAATCCACCCATCTTTTTGAACCGGGTTCCATGCACAACAGTGCAGGCCATCCGCATTTGGGATGGATATCTGCATACACAACCAGTCTCACAGCACACGATACAGAGTGCCAGTGTTGAAAGCTTACCTTCTTGCTCAGGTAGATGAACATAATTGTGAGCACAGATTGTGTACGATTAACTTGCAATGAGGCGCTCCCAGGTGGCCAACACACTCTTCTCCCGAAATCTCAGTCAAGGCAATCGGGTCCAAGAAGAGCGCAGCGAAATATCTCCGAGAGCTTTCGCAAGCTCGCTGGCGTGACGATAGTGCAATGACAGTTTGTAGCACACAAATGCACACATAAACACACATGCCACCATCATTTGATTGCCGCCCCAACAAGCCCGCTGTGACCACTACTGCATGTCTCAGCATGGCCATATCGTTTGCGACGTTGTAAATGGGGGTGCACATGACCTGTAGCTTTGTGTTCAAATGCACAGCAATCAGTGGGCGCCAGAGGGCACAACTGAAACCAACTTGCACACTCGGCGATTTTCGCTGTTTCCTTGTTTTGTGAGTCATCTTTTCTCCTTTCCGCACTTGAGAGTGAATGCAAATTGAGGCCGGTGCAGCGAGATACTCTCAGGCCTCAGAGGGTGCCGTGGCTATGAAGATGAATTGGTATGCACCCTACCCCGCGTTCGGGACGCCTTGCTCACATGCCTGACATGATCGCTCGACTCCTACGCGAGGCGGTGTGCTCCCACCTACACGAAACAAAAAACCGAGCAACTCGGAAAACGATTTAAAAAAAAGAAAAAAGCGGTTTCCGCAGGAAACCACAGTCCCTTTAAGTCTGGGAGCCTGCCTGCTCCCAGCCTTCTCTGGACCCGCTATTTCGACGCCCCCCTCACCGGCCTTGCGAGTACCCCAGT
>Ga0307982_1003877_pt1 | contig 11879 bp, 3 predicted proteins | sample OrgLakmetagen989_FD_201847 | JGI IMG/M metagenome (GOLD analysis project Ga0307982, IMG submission 201847) | Saline water microbial communities from Organic Lake, Antarctica - #989 | ecosystem: Environmental > Aquatic > Non-marine Saline and Alkaline > Saline | place: Antarctica: Organic Lake... | reverse complement strand
CTGCACGGTCTGAGGCGGCGGCTGCAGCTGAGTCTGATCGGGCTGCTGCGATTGAGGCTGCAGTGGCTGATGCGGTGGCGGCTGCACGGTCTGAGGCGGCGGCTGCAGCTGAGTCTGATCGGGCTGCTGCGATTGAGGCTGCAGTGGCTGATGCGGTGGCGGCTGCACGGTCTGAGGCGGCGGCTGCAGCTGAGTCTGATCGGGCTGCAGTCTCATTGGGCCATGTACAAGTGCTACAAGCCCGGGTCGCTGAGTTGGAGCTTCAAGCCTCTCAGCACGATGGGCGGGTATTTGCCCCCAGCACTCCCCCTCGGAAAGCTGTCCCTCAAGAATCTCCCATTCGTGGCGAAGGTGCCAAGTCGCCCTTTTCGGATGGCCGCAAGCAGGCGCAGGCTGGAGGAGGCGGGCTAGCCGATGACACGCCCAGCAAGCTGGCCGCCGCTTTGGACGCGTTGGAGACTGCTTCTGCGCCTTTGGATGGGCGGGGTCGCCCTGTCTCTCCCCGCAGCCGTTCCTTGCCTCGCCGTCGAAACAGTGCTGTGGGGGCAGAGCAAGGACTGCCCAAGGGCGGTCCGGCTGTCTCGCGCCGCGCAGGCATGCCTGCATCGGTGGGGGCGGCTGATGACTCCATTCTCTCGCCCAGTGGCACCGGGGCAAGCCTGAGGGACGCGTACACGACGCACATTCGCATGCTGGTGGCGCAGCTGGCTGAGCAGGAAGCAGAGATATTCCTCCTGCGCAGCAGTCTGCAGGAAGTCAGCATGATGTCGCACGCAGGCGTTTCTCTGGCTGACGAGATCCCACACGCCGACATGAGCGGGTATGATGGCAGCCCCAGCAGGCCACCTCACCCCATGCGTGACGCTCGTGTGGGAGGGCCGCTGCTGGCCGCATCTCCAGGGGGCAGTGTGTCTGCCGCAAGCGACCACACTTCCCCAGAGCACAGCTTGGTGTACATGGATGCCGACTACTGCGTGGACGGCAACGGAGAACACTGGTACTGCTTACCGGAACACGATGAGACCATGCAGCGTGTTCCGACCCCGGAACGTCGTGAGCTGGTGTGGTCTGAGGGAAAGGTGATTGACACGATGCCCCCACGCCTCCCCCCCTCCACGGGGTCGACGTTCCTGGACCACAGCTCCAGTGTTCGCCCCAGCGGCACCCTGTTGGGGGATGATGACTCCCGTGCAGGCGGGTCGCCTGGGCTTGCCCTGGAAGAGGACGGGGGAGCCACACCTGTGGACCTGTCGGGTGGCGCATTTGCCGCCAGCGAGACTGTTGGGGAGCCCGTTGCTATTCAAGCCGTGACGGCCGATGTCTCACTGGTCATGGGTGAGGCAGTGAGTACGGAGAACGGTGAAGGCAGCGACAGCGATCGCACAGCATCCATTCGCACAGTGACACCGCTGAACCCTGGGGAGGGTAGACTGACCAGCGACAGCACATCCGCGGGAGCTAATTCTGAGCCCGCCGTGAGGCAGTCACCCCTCAGCTCTCGTAGTGCAGGCTCGTTAGAGGCGCCGCCCGTGTTGGCTCAGCAGAGCAGCGCCACCACTGCAGAAACTCCCATCATGACACAGCCTGCCACAGACGCCAGCGACGGCTGGAGTGACGATAGCGGCGACAGCTTTGATGACAGCCTGTCAGCCTCTACGGCAGCCACAGGCCAGTCGCGCGGGCTACCTGGCGCTTTGGGCAATTATGTTGATCAGCAGGTTGTAGCAGAGGCTGAGGCTGCTCCAGGCATTGGCGCCAGTCAGCTAGTGGAGACGGTTTTGTCTCCGCTGGATATTGTCCAGGTGGCTGGTAGCGGCACTGTGGCTGTTGACGCAGCCATCAAGGTAGAAGGTGACTTCGAGCAGCAGGGCAGCGAGCACGGCTCACAGCACGGCGTAGGTGCGAACGAAGCAGCTGCCAAGGAAGACGAGAGTCAGCTTGGGGGGACAGCAGATGCGGGCGGCGCGCCCATGGTGCACACTGCGGCTGGAAGTGCAGCCTCACAGGGAGATGACAGTGGTAACGACGAGGGTGATGGCTGGGAGGATGCAGACAGTGTCGCCTCCAACGCCTTCCAGGGCCCCCCCACCCAGGAAATGAGCAGCTCTGCCAGTGTTGTCAGCACGCCCATGTCTGCCTCTGCTGGGCGGCGGCGGCTACCATCGCCTGAACAGCAGTCCTCGCCGGCTACACTCGACACGGCCGCTGCAGAAATGGAGGCAGATGCTGAGCCCGCCGTGGACAGGACGCCCCACTTCCCCTCAGAGGGCCTGTGGTTGAGCGAAGACTACTTTGTGGATGGGCTGGGAGCGCACTGGCGCCGCGCCGAGCCGGGCACTGAGACGTGGGAGGGTGTGCCCGAGGACAAGCTTGTGCGCCTAGTGTGGGCGCATGGCGTGGTGGAGCGCCTGGTGATGCCGGGGGAGGATGTCGCCCCGGAGCAGGACAGCACAGCTGCTGGGCTCAGCCCGGGATCCGCCGCAGAGGAGGGGGGTGTGCTGGGGGCCCTGGCGGCTGCCCAAGCCAGCACCTCCTGGGAGCGCGATATCGACCGTGCCTCCCCTGTCAGTCACCAGGGGCACCCCGCTGCAGAGAGCATTGGGGGGCACAAGGCGCCTCTGGCGGTGAATAGCGGTAGCGCCAGTGGCTCACACAGCCCCTCCTCCCTGCCTGGGGCGCCTGAGAAGCTGCCTGCTGGGGGTGACGGCGAGACGGCAAGCCAGTCACAAGCCAGCGATGGCTGGGAGGGTGACAGCATTGCATCGCACCAGCACAGCTCTGCCGGCAGCATCGCTAGCACAGGGGGTGACGAGGTGGGCCCAGACGCAGTTGCTGAAGCTGCCTCATGCAGCAGCGGTGGCGGCGGCAGTGCCACAGGATCCGTTACAGGATCGTCAGCCAGTGCAGAGGGGTCGCTTCCGGCACTACCCCCCTCCCAGGAGGAAGATCACGAAGGTGTACTGGTGCACACCGGCTCCCTTGTGGGCTTCGCTGCCACACACAGTGACGACGCCTCGCCACCGCCGCAAAGCGCCCCCGACGACACCGTTGATGGTAGCCAGCAGCACGCCGGCCGGCAGTCCAGCATGTCCAGCTTTGAACTGGAGGCTGCCTCGTTGAGCAAGGAGGAGATGTTGCAGTTGGTGGCACAGCAGGGCGTGTTCTTGGACGAACACGTGTACGTGGATCAGCTGCTAGTGCAGTACGAGCGAGACGCCAGCGGCGAGTGGAGCCCGTCGCCCCCAGAGGCGGTGCAGGAGTCAGCGCTGCGGGAGGTGCTGCTGGCCAGGAAGCGAGCACAGGCGTCGCAGGAGGCAGCCACGCCTGCACCCGTGGAGGACGACTCGGAGGAGGGTGGGGGCGCCTCTCCCGTTGCGGATGATGATGCTCCCAACATCCCTCAGACCGGGCTTTACATCAGTGAGCACTACTTCGTGGACGCCCTGGGTGCGCACTGGTGGATGAATGTCGCCTCTGGCGGCTGGGAGGCTGTTCCAGGACACAAAAAGTACCAGCTTGTGTGGCAAGGCGGCCTCCTGGTGGACACTGTCTCCCCCCCGCAAAGTGAAGCCAGCATGCCTGCAAGCGCTGAAGGCCTACGTGCCGAAGGGGGCTCTGTAGACGAAGGGGGCGCGACACCAGGCACAGAGGAGCTGCAATCTGTGGAAGCAGATGAAGGCAGTGCACCAGCTGACGACAGCGTGGGAGCACCAGAGACAACAGTGCCGGATCGCACCGCCACCCCACCCCCAGCTGAAGATGCAGGCCCCCCCCCCATGCCAGCCTTCTTCAACCCCAACAAAGTCACAAAGGCACCCTCCGCAGCTAGCGATGAGGACGAGCCGTCAATCAACGTGGAACATTCCAATGCGGAACAAACAGCTCCCCCCCTGATGACGTCATTCAACCCCAGTGCACTGCCCCCAGTTGATATCGGGGACGGCCCTGCTGGCGCTGGCAGCAACAGCTCAGCCCCGCCAACAGCTGATTTCTGGGAGGAAGCACGCCGGGCTGCCGAATCGCAACGCACGTCTCCAGTCACGCCCAAAGAGCCGGAGCAGAGCGAGAACAGGACTGCAAGCGCGTCAGGGGGCCGCAGCTTCTTGAGTGGCCTCATGCCTTCCTGGCTTGGTGGATCCAGCGCCGCTGCGGAGGACGATGAAATGCCTCAGTGGGAAGAGGAAAGGAACCCAGATGAGCTGAACCCTGACAAGCCCCCCCCCATCATTCCTGGCTTCCAGGGGGGGCCTGCACCCCCCACCACCAGTGATACACTGGATGTGTCTGGCGTCATGGGTGCCCCTCCAGGCCCCAGTCCGCCAAGTGGCACAGGCCCACCCGGAGCAAACATGTTCTCGCTTGTGGGCGCAAAGGGCAAGAAGGGCAAGCGCAGCATGCCGCGCTGGGCTTCAACCTTCCCAGGGGGGGGAGCCAGCTCTGCACCAACAAGCGCGGGGGTGTCTCCAGCTTCAAGCATGGGTGCACCGCCCATGCCGCCAGCGTCAGCCTCCGCAGTGGGCGGGACCAGCCACGGAGCAGGGGGGGTGTTCGACCCCAGCACCGCGTTCTCAGCGAATGCGCAGGCAGCGCTGGGCGCCCCGCCGCCCCCTGCAGGCCAGCCGCTCGCATCCACTGCTCTACCTTCCACGATGCCGCCTTATACTGCCCCGCCTTCTGTTGCCCCCCCTGTCGTTGGCACCCCACTGCCGGAGGAAGGGGCGTACACGCCAGAACCCGCGAATTCCGCCAGCAGCGGTGATGATGAAGACAGCGAGGAGAACTACGAGTCAGATGAAGACTTGTACGACAGGTTTTAATCAATTGAGCACAACCTGCACAGCATCACTGTTGCGCAAGGCACCACACACAGGCTTGGTGTGCTCGGCTTCCGTTGACGCGCAGACATGCCCCCAGCTCAGTCCTGGAGACGGCACGCAAGCCTCACCGCTACGCGCGACAGCTTCATGGCAACTGGAATTTGTCATTGAATAAACCACTTTCGCTACCGTCAAGCTTTGCGCTCAGTCGCATTTCGGGCCCAACCGTCAAAGCTTCTGTCAAGGAACTTCCACAGCAGTTCTGCTGAGCAGCTCCACCCGCACCGCACTAGAACTTGCCACATGGACTCTTTTTTCGATGCATTCGATGACGATGAGGTGCAGCTGCAGACTCGGAAGTTGCGCCCAGCATTGATTGATCTGGCTCATTTGCAAGCAGCTGTGTTCGAGAGTGACCATGATGCTGTGAAGCTTTTCAAGGAAATCTTGTCGAATAGGGTACGTGACCAATCAGCAATCGCCAGCTTGCATGATACACATAATGTACCATGCTTTTACGTCAGGAATCTCAAGAAACTGCATGGCACACCCTCGTAGGACAGGTTTGTGTCTCACTGAAACGCTGGTGAAACGTGGGAACTTTTCTTGACCGTGATTGCAGACTGTTGACCTGGCCGACAAGATTGTGCATGCCGACTTCTTGGACATTCTGACATCTTCTCCTGTTGCCTTGGCAATGCTCAAGTCCCCAAGCTCTGCTCATGCAGCTAGCCCCACGCATGCTGGGTCTATGACCAAATTGCTTCGCCAGCGTGCTGCTGCGTTTGTTATGGGGGCACAAGAAGATGGTTCAGCAGAACCTCAGGATGAATTTGTAGATGATGAAGAGCTTCAGATCACACGTCCAGTGCAGCGTGCCCTGCAGGTGTCTCTCCTCGCATTTGCTGCAGCGCAGCTGTATACTCAAACGAACTTCACTGGGCCTGAGCTATCGCCCCAGGAGGAGCACAGCGTGACAGCCCTGCCCCTTTTCATGCCATGGATTGCTGCGTGCGCTCCGGCCCTGGCCACCCCCCCTGTCAAGGTTCAAGCCTTCACCCCCCAGGGCTCCACTTCCGTGTCCACCTCAGTGGTGGCCCCAGCTGCTGGCGACAGTGCCCGGGCGGCTGCAGCATCAGCAGCAGCGCCCCCCCAAACACCACAACAACTCGCAGTGGACGCATACATTGCTGCTAAAGACCTGTTTGTCGCTGCTTCAGCCTCGGGGCTGGCGGTGGACGGCCGCGACGCATACCGTCACCTGGTCACTCCTCACCTGCTTCTGTTGGCCAGCGCTCTATCCGTGGCAGTATTGCCTGCCAGTGCAGCGCTCAGCACCATGCCTGATGATGTCGCGGCTATTCTGCGCGCCAAGCTGCCCCTGGAAGCAGAGGCTGTCGCGCAAGCCTTCATTCCGCAAGCTGTGCCAGTTGAGGGGGCACTGCAGCAGTCGATGACGAAGCTAACTGCAGCGCACACACTGCCGCACTGGTTGGCGCTGCGCATCGCGTCGCTGCATCAACAAGCCCTTGTGGACCAGAAGCCCAGCCAGACCCTGCTGTGTCTCGCCCTCCTGCACGCCCGTTGTGCTGGGGTGCGGCTGGGCATGACTGCGCTGCACCTGCGTGTGTTCATTGGAGGGGACAAGTGGCAAAAGCAGCTGGTTGCAGATGTGCTCGCCGCGACCTCCACTCGCACTGACAGCAGTGCCACTGCTGGTGCAGACACCACTGCTGCAGCAGCTGTGTCCGGCGTCGAGGAGGGCCTTGACACCTTGTCAGCTGAGGCAGCATATCGGCAGCGCCGACTGTGGTCACGTCTGCTGCTGGAATGGGGGCAGATGCAGCTGCACTGCGAGCTCAGTGGCGCCGCCAAGACGACGTTCTTCATGGCCAAGGGCATCTCTGGCCTGTGGACGTACCTGACGGGCGCCCTCGGCAAGCGCACTAAGTTTCAAAAGTACGATGTGTCCCAGCTGATCCTGCGCGCCGCCTCGCTCCCGTCGCCGGAAAACCTGGCTGTGCTAGACATGAGCACGCACGTGCCAGCAGCTGGCGCGGGCAACGTGTCACAAGAGCCAGGGGATGATGGTAGCTCCGTGGGCGGGGAGTCGTCTGATGACGAGACACCCCACGAGCCTGTGAGCACGGACGGCAGCGGTGACGGCGCAGCTGCAGGGCACGGGGCCTCCACCACAGCTGGTGCCGTGGGGGGCATTGGCGCTGCTGTGCAGGACGACGCAGAAGAGCACGAGCTGCGGCAGATGGTGGACGGTGCACTCGCCGACACTGCCGAGCGTATCATGGAGACGGCCACCAGCAACAAGCTGGGCATCGCAGATATTGCTCTGGATGCGCTGCAGGATGACAATATACTGCTGGAGCAAGTTGACCTGGCAGAAGACAGGCCAGACCAGGGAAAAGGCGACAACACAGACGACAGCGGAAATAGGGTGTTTCCGCCGTGGTATGACGGCGAGTGGGCGCTGCGTCACAGCATTGATACGGTGCCCTCCGCAGCCACCGATGGGTTCCTGGCTCAAGTCGGGGATGGGCACATCACCACACTGGACCAAGCCATTGTGTGTGCTCTGTGTTTGGACATCAAAAACAACAACCCCGACGACGGCCTCACACAGGACGAGATGCGCAGCTACACGGCACGTGTGCTGGCAGCCCCCCAGAACTGGATGGTGTACAGTACCGCTCTCCTCACCAAATCCTGGCTTGAGTTCATGTCTCACCGCACCCTGGAGCGGTCTCTGCTGCAGCAGCAGGTGCTGGTTGACCAGTACACCAACAAGCTCACTCCCACCCAGTTTTCCCAGCGCGTCATTGACGAGTCTGCGCCAGCCTGGGAGCGCCTCCGGTACATGCACGCGCTGGTATTCCCGGCACGGTGGGCGCTGAAGCGACAACTGGCGGACAAGTACAAGGATATGCACATTGTGCGCAGCGCCCTGGGTCTGTACGTGGAGCTGTGTCTGTGGGATGACGTCATTGACTGCTACATCATGCTGGAGAAGCCACGCAAGGCGCGGGAGCTGCTGGAGGAGCGACTGGCCGTCGAGGCCACCCCCCGCCTCCTGTGCCGCATGGGACAGGTGAGCGACTCGGACAAGTACTACGAAGAGGCTTGGGAGCTGAGTAACCACACATATGCTGAGGCGCAGTTTGCGCTGGGCCGGCGGTACTACAACCGGCAGATGTGGGACAAGGCTGCCAAGGCATTCACTGCCGGCGTCTCCATTGCCCGCCATGACGAAGCGCACTTTTTCACCCTGGGCGTGATTCACATGCGCAGCCAAAACATGAAGGCCGCAGTGGCTGCATTCACTGCGGTTGTCACTTTGTCACACGACAACGGCAAGGCTTGGAGCAACCTTGGCAGCTGCCTTGTGCACCTGGAGCGATTCCGGGAGGCATACGAAGCACTTGTGCAAGCCAGCAAGTATAACCGTGACAACTGGAAGGTGTGGCACAATCTGGCGCGCGTGTCTCTGGTAGTGCGTGCATACTTCAAGGCCATTGCAGCCATGCGGCACATCTGCAACTTGGTGCCCAAGGACGAAACCAGGCAGAACAAGGGAGTAGATACGGAGCTGCTGGGCTACTTGGTGGGCGTTGTCGGGGATGACGTCAAGCGCATGGCTGCTGCAGAGGCGGCACCCGCGGTGGAGCCGCCCAGCACGCCCTCGGAGGAGCAGCACAGTGGCCCCACCTTCAGCGGCAGCTCCCAGGCAGCCAGCACTGGTGCTGACATCCTGCCCAGCATGAGCCTGGACTTCGAAGACGGTGAAGAAGAGATGGAGCCAGGCAAGGAGGGCGAGGAGCTGCTGGCACAAATGCTGGGCACTGACGGGCAGCTGCACGCGACGCTTTCCACGGGGCCAGTAGCCGCCGCAGCAGGGGGAGAAGAGACCACTCTGCCCCCTGCTGCTCGGGATATCCTGGGCAACAGGGCCCACCTGTACCAGCACAGCCTGCACCGCATGATCGAGCAGTTAACGGAGGCGCTGCCCAACAACCCAGAGCTGTGGCGCACATTTGAGGCGTACAACTCCGCTCGAGGACGCACAGAGGACGCACTGAACTGCCTCAAGGCGCATGTTCGGGCGCTGATGAGCGGAGACTGGGACCAGCACCAGGACAAGACTGTGGCTGCAGCCGTGGCCTCCAAGCGCCTCGTCGTCACCCTGCTGGCGCGGGGCAATGCAGCGGACACAGCCACCGCTGTGGCACATGTGCAGAACCTGGTGGGTCGTCTGCAGACCCGCAAAGTGTACGACAAGCTGCCTGAGGTGCTGAGCCTGCAGGCGCTGACGGCAGAGATTGAGACCCAGCTGGCTGCAGTGAAGACCGGAGGGGCCGGGGAGGCGGCCCAATGAGTGTTCACACCGTGTGTACAAAATGTATTCCTGGGCACCCATACAACTCAAGTGGATGCATCTGAGTCCGTTCCGTCGGAGTTCTCCCCCCCTTGCACCCCTTCCGCTGCTATGGTAGGGGCAGCCGTTAGGACGGTGGCTTCACCGAGCACCTCACGCCACGTGTGGCATGTGTCGGTGTCGGAGGCTGAAAATTGCACCTCCTTGCCCCCTGATAACATGCACTGAAATACAGCTGTGTGCTTCCCGGTGGAGCCCGCTGGGCAGACCGACACTTGAGACACGGAGCCGATGTTGATGGTGCCTTTGGGGCGTGTCTCTGCATCGTCCAGGTAGTACGACAGCATGCTGCGATTCAGTCGAACATACCTGGATACCCACCGGCTCCACCGTTTTTTAGGGCCAGACCTGGAGCGCTTGAACAGTGGAGCCTCCAGCACCACCGCAGAGCCCCGCATCAGCTGAGTGGCCATGGCTGACACACGCTCCATTTCTGCCGCCTCTGCTTGTGCTGCGGCTTGTTTGACGCTCAAGCCTGCTATGCTAGCTGCTTGAGGCGCGCTGCCTGCTGCTGTAGATGCCGTCGGAAGGGGGGGCGCGCTTGGCTTCGCTTTGTGGGGGGTTTCTGCAGCCGCAACAGGTGACGACGCCCGTGACGCAGCAGCTGTCTCGGAGGATGTTGCTCGCGCACCCCTTGCTTGGTTTGGCGCAAGCTGTGCTGGTGATGAAGCCCCAGGCACCGTCGTCGGCGATGTGGAGGCCTGTTGGATGGGAGCTGGCGAGCATCGCGTCTTGCTGTCGGACTTGGCGTGGGGGGGAGGCAGGGCTATTGCGGGGGGCGCAGAGCTGGCAGCAAGCACTGCGCCACTGCGTCTGTTGTTTGCTCGCAGTGCGACCAGCTTCCGTTTCACCGCCGACAGGGCATCCTGAAGCGCCGCGTGGCTCTGCTGCACATCAGATAATTGCTTTCGCAGCGCCAAGTTGAGACGCGAGCTGGCTGTGAAATCCTCCCAAAGTGCCTTCATTGCCAACAAGGCGACGTTCCAGTGGGGTCGCTCGCTTTTATTCTGGTTGAACCCGTTCTGCGCCAGCTTCACCACGTACTCATCCTGGTAACGTTGCTCCTCCGCTGCCACGGCCGCGAAACGCACTAGTGCACCGCTGCGAGAGTGCATGTCCTGCATTTCTTCCTGTAGATCGCGGTTCTGCTCCTCCGCTGCCCGTAGGCGCTCTTGTGCGTGCATGAGCTGCTCTTGGCTATCTGCCATGGAACGCAGAGCTGTGTCCCGCTCCCCAGCCAATTGCGACAGGCGTGCCTTGAGAAGTAGCAGTGAGTCCCCCACCATGGTACCAGCAAGGTGCCCAGGCACTGTGTGGATGCCCTCTGGTACAGTGCTGTGCTGGGCCCTGAGACGGGGGCTGCTATCGGGAGGGTCAGCTGCTTGTAGTGAGCCCTGCAGTGCCAGGCTTGGGGGCGGTGGACTGAACATTGAGTCAAAGGAGTACTTGGCGTGCTGGGGTGCATCCAAGTCCCTGAATACTCCCCCCCCCAGCTCGTGTGCTGAGGGTCTGCGTGACTTGGTGGAGGCTTGGCGCACCAGGCTGTCGGGGGACCAGGCCCCAAGAGGTGCGGTTCCCTCGCGCTGCACCATGGCTTTTAAGCGGTCCTGCGGTGCAAGAATGCGCTTCTCCAGGCTGCTGATCTGCTGTTTGAACGCCTCCACTTGCGCCTGGGAAGTCAGCGCCGAGCGCTGCCAGTCAGCCGCAGAGCCCGAGGCTTGCCGCCAAGCACACGCCATGACGCGCAGCTGGGCTTTCATGCGGAATAGCTCGCTCTGGTACACCTCCTCTCGCTGCAGCGCTGTGCTGTGCATGACTTCCACTCGAACCTGCAGGGTTGTGAAGCGCGACTGCAGCGCCTGGTATGCCCGGCGGAGAGTGGACAACGGAAATAACGCGAACTTCAACAAGAGCGGACGGCTGGCAGACTCTAGCATGTCACCTACTGTGTCTGGGCTCACTCGGAACACGTCTTTTCCCTGAACAGCAATCAGCACCATGCCGCGCTGCAAGGCAGTGGGCGCTGCCTCCAGCGACTGCTGACTACCAGGCACGTGGGCATCAGTGAATGCAGTTGTGCTGTGTCGTTGTGCCCATTCCAGCTGCGGGATGACCTGCTGCTGACCGGGAGAGCCGGCTGACTTCGGAGTCGCATGAACAAATTCATGCACTTCCAGTGCGTACCCGGTGTCTTCAGGCGCAGCGCGGAACAATAATCCCAGCGGGCCCTTGTCGAATTCAATTTCAATGCTTGTGGCATTGTCATTTTGAAGGGTGCCGTCTGCACGCAACAGGGCAGGTGCGCCGCTCTCCCATCGCGCAATGTCCTCCGAGACCTCATCTGCTCTGTCCAGGTACTGAGCGGCGTGCCTTTGGTGAGAGTGCTGCTGGGCTTTCAAATACACTTCTGCTAGTCGCTGAAGAGCAAGTAGTAGCTGTTGGTGAAGATTCTCATTCGCCACGAGTAGGGATTGAAGGTCGGCGTGTTGCGTACTTGCGGAAGTTGCCCCTCGAGAGGACCGCCTTCTGCGAGAAGCACCCGGGAGCACTGGAAGGGTTGCAGGTACAATACTTGTGGACATAAGATCCAGCAACCCTTGCGGAGGTCTAGCCAT
>Ga0307982_1003876_pt1 | contig 11879 bp, 5 predicted proteins | sample OrgLakmetagen989_FD_201847 | JGI IMG/M metagenome (GOLD analysis project Ga0307982, IMG submission 201847) | Saline water microbial communities from Organic Lake, Antarctica - #989 | ecosystem: Environmental > Aquatic > Non-marine Saline and Alkaline > Saline | place: Antarctica: Organic Lake... | reverse complement strand
GACTGGGTGTGGCTGCAGCATGGCCGTGCTGCAGTGGAGGGCAGCGAGGAGTTCCTGCAGGCACCAGCTGTTGAGGCTTGGTTTTTTGCGGAGAAGGGCCCTGGGACCTCAGCTCTATTGCTTCCGACCGGGGGGGGAGCAACCAGCACACATGAGGCACCTGCGTTGGGCCGGCGACAGCTTGAGCCGCAACCCAACACCAGCGTGTCAGATGGCACGTGGGATGACGCCCTCAACAGCACATCCGTACGGCCGCCGCCCTCGAATTGGACTGAATGGGAGGCCGCCCACGCCATGCCTGGCAGCGGCCTCACAGTGGATGTAGCTTGGGGGGAATGGCGCACAGCCGACAACGCCACCAGGCTGCCCTTCCTGTGCTCCCTGGAACCCGGCGCCATGTGCAAGGGGGGGGTGTATTTCCAGGGGGGGTGCTACTCCCTGCGCAGCGCCCAGACCCCCATGAATCTGCCCGCACACCTGGCAGCGCAGGCTGTGGATACCAGTCGTACTGGACGGAGGCAGCTCGTCCAGAGTGCGTCCCCCCCGGGCAAGTCACCCCAGCCCCCCCCAGGCAAGTCACTCCGGGCTCGAGACTTGTCCACGCGCGTCGTGGTGACTTCAGACGATGAGCCGGCAGATGGTGGGGAGGCTGTGGGGGCCAATGCGCCTCCTGCCTACGACGCAGATACTATGGGTGTGGAGCTGCCTGTGCCTGCCCCCCTGACATCCGCTGCTCACCTGCGGTGGGTCGTGCAGCATCTGCCTGTCATCCCCCAGCACAGCGACACGGGGGGCGCCCTTGCGCCTGGCGACGTCATCATCCTCGGTTCTGTGTGCTCTCCGCAGATGGCTGGCGTGCCCCCCCCTACCGGTACTCCGCCCTCCGCCGTCTCCTGCAGGTGGGCACACTCCCTGGGTGGCCATGGCAGCGCACAAACATACATGCCCCTGCAGAACTTCGGCAACATCTCTTCGGGTGCTGCAGGCAGTCAGGTGGTGCACCTTGGTGTCCATATTGAGGCCCCCCCTCCATCAGCTGGCACCCCCCCCGTGTACTCTGTCCAAGCGGGCGACGCAGCTGCTTGGCTGTCCGCTGCAAAAGCCCGCACATTTGTACTGGAGCACACAACGGCTGTGATGGAGCACGATCCCTTTGCGGAAGGGCCTGCTGCCTTCAACAGCCGCTGGGACCTGTGTGAGCGCAGCGGGTGGCCAATCGGGGCAGTGGTGGTCAGCGGGCAGTGCACTTACGCGCTGCCTCTGGGGGCCCCAGCAGACAAAGCAGTAACACTGTTGAACGCGTGTGGGTTGCTTGGAGTGGGCATGGCGCCAGCAGTGCCGCATGGGTGGGCCCACCTGCGTGCCATGGCGTCCCTGCTGCGGTCTCTGGGCCCAGGCCCCCATGCACCCCGCATCGCCCACGTCGGGCTGCACAGCACCGCTTTGTGGGACGAAGCTGGCCAGCTGGGTGTGGGAGGGGGTGTATGGATGGCAGCTGATGGCACCAGTCCGCCCCCGCTGGAGTTCGCTTGGGCCCCCCAGGAGACTATTGACCCCCCTTCTGGCCCCTGTGTGGCTGTTGACATCAACGGCACCCTCCGCAGCACCCCCTGCGCTGGAGACACAGCCCCGTCTGCCGTCATGTGTGCTGCGCCAGTCCTGGACCCCTGCCCCCCGGGGTGGTACCTTGTGACGCTGCCGCCATCAGCGCAGCTGCCTTGGTCCACACGTGTGCCCCAGGGCGTGTGCTGGTCACAGCTGCAAGATCCGGTGGCATTTGATGTTGCACTTGCGCAGTGTGCACTCCTCGCGCCGCAGTGGGGCAGCCGCCTCATTTCCCTGGGCGTCCTCCCCTCTGGTGTGCTGGCGGCTGCGTGGCGCGATGTGGCGGGGCCAGAGAACAGTGGGGCGGGGCGTGTGTGGGTGAATGGCACACTAGACCCGACAGCTGCCCTGCAGCTTGCCGTGGCACAGCTTTCAGATCCTGCCCAACTCAGTGCAGGCTTGACCACCGTGTGGCTGCCCCGTGGCACCCACTTGCGGTCAATTTGCGAGCTGCCAGCTGTGCCTGGGTGGCCTGCTCACGCCGAGCCAGCAGGTGTGCTGCGTATTCCACCTGCACAGGCTGTGTTCACAACTCCATCTGTATCTGCCACTGTATCCCCGACACCCAGCGGCAGTGTGACTGTATCGGGCTCTGTATCCCCGACACCCAGCGGCAGTGTGACTGTATCGGGCTCTGTATCCCCGACACCCAGCGGCAGTGTGACTGTATCGGGCTCTGTATCCCCGACACCCAGTGGCAGTGTGACTGTATCGGGCTCTGTATCCCCGACACCCAGTGGCAGTGTGACTGTATCGGGCTCTGTATCCCCGACACCCAGTGGCAGGGTGAATACCCCGACACAGCTGCCCTCCGTGTCCCCCGCTCCACCGTACGCCCAACAACGCACAGTACAGGACGTCACGGTGTCTGTGAACATCACCCTGCGTGTGTCCAGCGTCACCCCCGTGGCGCTGCAGCAGCTGCTCAGCGGAGCACCAGGCAGTGCCATCTGGAAACGGGTGCTCATGTATCGGGCGTATGGCGCCGCGTACGCTGCCGTACTAGCCCCAGCAGAACGCCTAGGCATCCAACAACGCGAGTGGTTGCGTCTGCGTGTGGTCGCATGGTTCATGTATCCACGCTTGAACTCCAGTGTCCTGTGGGTAGAGTCATCAGCGGAAGTACCCCCCCTTTACCCCGGAGGCCCTGCTGGTGTGTGCTTCACGCTGACGATGCTCACTTTATGTGACGTCGAAGCACACTCACGGCAGCTCAGCCCTGCGCCGCTGTCGCTGCCCCCCGCTGTCACGCAGCGACGCACACAGCAGCAGGGTACCCGGTCTGCCCAAAGCAGCTCCTCACAAAGTTTTCCAGCGGGGGTGGCCGCAACGCTAGCAGCGGGGGTGTTGTTCGTGACACTGAACAGCAGCTTGCCTGAGCTGCAGCTGCCGGCCAAATCTGCTCAGCTAGGTGCTGCAGCGCGCATCTCCGGGCAGGCGCTGCCTGCTACCGCCCTACAAGGTGCGTCTTTCGGCCCCCAGCTGTCTCTGGCAAAGCAGCTAGCGCTGGTGGTCGCTCAATTACAGCCCTCTCATCCACTGGCGAACCCCCCCGTGGGTGGCAGCTATGCCGGCTGCCTCGCGTCCGGACAGGGGGGGCTGCCTGCAGCCACCAGCACCTGGTGTCTTCAGTCTGGGGCAGCTGTTAAGGTCGAGTACGGGGAGCCGCAGTCGCCACAGTGGGCAGAGCTGCCCAAGCTCACCACTGAGAGCGGCATGGATGGGGTGGCTGACACTACAGATCTGGACTTCGAGCTTGATGGCCTGCTGGGGGGGGCGACGGTGGCACCAGGCCCCCCAGCGGCTCAACCAAGCAGCAGCAGCCAAGAGCAGCCTAATGTGCTGCAGCTGGCGCTAGTGACCGCCCTGCCCATTGCTGCTCTGCTGCTGGCGGCGGCGGCATACGTGGCCTACCGCCGCCGCGCGGGGCTGCCGCTACGCCCCCTTGCACGACACAAGACCGCCCCTGCCACAGTGCAAGGGGGGCTGCACAAGCAAGACGCGAAGCAGTCTCAAGTGCTGCGCAGCGCCCCCATGCACGACGTGGTGGCGCCCTCTCCTGTGCACAGCCCAGCGCTGGAGGGCCATGTTGCCCCCCTTCGCATGGATATGGACTCCATGCAAGGGGGGGCACAGGGCAGTTTTGCGCTGCCAACAGCGACCACGCCCCCGCAGCACAGAGAAACTCTAGCTCGGGATGCAGTCAGGGTACACAAGCCGCACGAGGTGCATGTATCCGGCCCGCATTCTCCCGATCCGCTTGCAGGTGCGGGGCGGCATGTGTCCTTGGGCGTCAGCACGCGCACTGGCAGCGCCATGCCGTCCGATGTTGCTTCAGATTGGGACCAGCATGTCCTGGGTGTGGCACCCGCGTCCCTTCACTCCGACAGGGAGCAGCTCAGCTTGGCGTCCTCCAGCTTGCAGCGGGCTGCAGCCAGGGGGCCTGCCCTGCAGGATTCAGCGGTGTACGGTGCACAGGGCAACCACTTCCCCTCAGGCGAATTCGCTAATGCGCTGATCCAGGAAAGCGCAGAGATACCGCTTGCTGCCAATCTGCTGCATACAAGCGGTCACTATTCTGGGCGGGACAGCAGTGGCGCCCAGCTCTCAGCTGTGGGCTCAGGGAGGCACGGGGTGGCATCTGTGCGTGGCTTCAGCGAGACAGCTCCTTCTGCATTGTACAGCGAGCCCTCCGTGGATGACCTACCTGGCATCGGTGCCAGGCAAATGGCGGAGACCATCATCGACCACGACGCCTCCTGGCCAAGGGGGGGTGGCCGCGGCGACCTCCCAGTGCAGACACAGCAGTCTTGCAGCGACAGCTGGCTGACTGCGCTGTACCTGGAGAAGACAGGTGGAACACCCAGGCCCACCCCTGTGCAGGACGGGATTTCTGTACCTGCGGTCAGCACTAGTGGCGACAGCAGCTCGTGGTCGGCCACTGAGCGTGGCACTGTCTGGAGCGGCGCCAGTATCGACACTGAAGCTGTCATGGCGGGGCATGCCGTGGTCATGGGCGACGGGGGGTTGCAAGAGCTGATGGGGCCCCCCCGAACACCCCCTGCGGCACAAGCGCGTATTACGCTGCACGATGCCTTGCAGCCCCCCCGTACAGCAGTGCTCAGCAACGCCACCAGCGCCATCGCCAGTGCAGAGCACCCGTCCGCAGTGCAGCCGCAAGCTGGAGAAGCTGGGCTGGATCAGCTCACAGGCAGCAGCAGCAGCAGTGGCAGCGGCGTAAGGGAGGCCCTGGCCCTCAGCAGCTACGAGGGATACAGGCAGCAGAGTGCACCAGCTGCCGCCGCCTCAGGCCGGCCTGACTCCTCCGCGTGGCACGAGCCTGCACTGCCGGCTGAGCGACAGTGGACTCTGCAGTGATGCACCGGTTCAGCTCAATTCATGCATTGTAACTCTACAGCTCAGCCCACCACCTTGTTGCCTTTCCACGTGTAGAAGCCCTGCCCGCTCTTGCGGCCCATCTTGCCTTCCTGCACCATCTGCTCCAGCATGCCAGGCACGAAGAAGGCGGGCTCGTCAGGGAACTCCTTCACCCAGCCCTGCAGGATGCTGAGGCAGGTGTCCAGCCCCACGTAGTCCGCCAGTGTGAGTGGGCCCATGGGATACCCGCACCCCAGCTGCATGGCCTTGTCGATATCCCCCTTACTGCCCACCCCCCGCTCAAACATGGCGATGGCCTGGGCCATGTAGGGCACCAGGAGCCGGTTCACAATGAACCCGGGGGTGTCGGTGCACTCCACAGCGGTCTTCCCCTGGGCTGTGGCGAAGGCCATGGCCGCGGAGAAGGTGGCATCCGAGGTGCTCTCTGCACGCACTACCTCCACCAGCTGCATGATCTGCACGGGGTTGAAGTAGTGCAGGCCACACAGCTTGTCCGGGCGGCCACAGACGTCAGACATCGCGTCCACACTCAGGGAGGAGGTGTTGGTGGCCAGGATGGTCTCCGGCTTGCACAGGCGCCCAAGGTCGCTGTACAGGTCCTTCTTCAGGTCGATGTTCTCGATGATGGCCTCGATCACCAAGTCGCAGTCAGCCAGGGCGCCGCGGTCGGTGGCTGCCTGGATGCGGGACAGTGTTGCCTCCACGCCCCCCTCAGCGTCTGCCTCAGAAACGGTGCCCTTTTTGACAGCACGCGCAGCATTTGCTTGCAGCGATGATGAAATCATGTTCATGCCCTGCACAGTCTATCGCGGTGCAGATACAGCAGCATTGTGCGGAATTATACACAACTGCACTGCAGCAGCGAAACACGTACGCGGTCAACAGCTTCTTGAGAGGCATCCACAGCAACAACCTGGAAACCTTTGTCAGCAGTTACCTGCGCAATTCCATGCCCCATCAGTCCGAGCCCCACAACCCCGACCTGCAAAAAGTGCACAGCATAGTCAGATACAGTTTCACGAAGCATAGGTGCGCGGGTGGCAACCAATGTGGTGGGCGATTACCGGTGCAGTCAACACAAGAGGCACTTGGTGCCAGAAACATACCTTTTTGATGCCGGCCACCTCGGTGGACATGGCACGGCCGGCCTGCCGAGTGGCCTGGTTCACAGCACGAGCAATAGCAGACATATTTGATTTAGCGATGCAAGGCGCCACTTGCATGAGGAAGTAGAGCTGGTGTCAGGTCAGCTTGAGCCTCAAGATGTTCAAGGTGCTGCAAAAGTGCAGCCCTGGTCACCTGGTCGAATAGCACAACAAGATGCACAAGATAAGGGCCCCTTTCATGGCGGCTCCACGATTCGGCGGGGCCCCACACACAACAGAGACTGTATGCCGAGCGCACCCAACGCATGGCTTGGCGACCCAAAAACAAAGTCCTGATAAAGTGCAGCCATTGAATCTTATTTGCTTGACATGTGCCAGCAAGCCAATTGGTGGCGGGAGCAAGACAACACACCCCATCTAAGTCAGCATGGCTGAGGCTGCCATGCAAACGCGAGTGAAGCAATTCGTGCAGCAGGCCGCACAAACAGGAGCCATGCCAGCTGCTGTGGCAGCACACATTTGCTCAATTATGGATGGCGATGACTCTGCAGCCAAAGTTCGAATCTTCAATAACTTTGCCGGCCTGATTCAGAAGCAACGGTGAGACATCTGCGGATAGTTCGGCGTGGTGGCTTGGTCTCCACCAAGCTTTCATTCAGAGAAAAGGCAACTCCTCGAAGCACATCGGACATGTTTTCACATCTAAGGAACACACACAAGCTGGAGATCTTTTGTGCGTGAACTTGAGCTTTGCACACCTGGCGTATTCCACGACTTGACACAAAACTACTTCACAGCTTTCCTGAATTTGCGTGACTTACTTGGACATGCAGCACCCTTGAACTCAACAGCACAAAACCTCATCACGTCATCTGACGGTTTGTTTCTTCCACATGTGATGTCATTGCTGCGTACTCCGCTTGTGCGGGTGCTGGCTCGCCGTGTCGTGCCCTCCTTTCGCGACTTTTGCAAGCTGTTTTGGGGAGCCCCTGTCTCAGTTGCTGAACGGGGGGTAAAACTCATGTACCTCCTGCACCGCCTGAAACTGCCACCATGGCACCCCGAGCACTTCTCCTTGGCTGCTAGTTTGTACACTGGGCCACGGCGGCGACTCCCGCAGGCGGCAGCTGCTGGTGCGGGCGCCGCAGCGGGACGGCAAGTTGACCATCGCCAGGAATCACCCCTCACCGCCACAAGCTTGGGTGCTTTATCAGCGGAAGGTTTGGTGCCTGCCGTGCTCACCCAGAGCGTGGATGGCAGCGGCACGGACAACAGGGGTGCAGGGGGGCAATACAAAGCCGAGGCTGACCGTCTACAGCTGGGAGCGTGGCTGACGTATGCACTAGCCTTCTGCATTCTGCGGCAGCGTGGCAGCTCGCACATGCCGTCCCCCCCCGCCGACGGGCGCCCCCCCCCCGCCGCCGTCCAGCCCCTGCTGCTGGCCTGGCAGGTCCCAATGGAGGAGGGCGCTGCCCCCCCCCCCGCATCCGACAGCGCTATAGCTGCTGCAGGCCCCCTTGGTGCATTCGGCGGTTTCGTCACTGTGGCAGAGCGTCTTCACCGCAGTGCACAGGACGCACAGGCGAGCGCCAGCGTCGCCCGCGACCTGTCCAGCTCCGCTTTGGGCAGGTTGTTCTGCCTGGAGGACCCCTGTTCTGCCTTCTCCCGCGCTGGCGAGCAGCCGCTGATCACACGTGGGGGCGCCAGGGTGGTGGCGGCCGGTGCTGCCCTCGAGTTCACGTTTGCCCCCGAAGCCACCCGCGCCTTCAACTTCAGTGGGATGGAGGGCTGTCAATCCCACGTGACCATTACCGCCACCAACCGGCAGCTCAGCACCGCCACACGCACGGTGCGGGTGGGCAAGCTACAGCCAGGGGGGGGGGCTGTGCGCCCCCACAGGCCCCTTCGGGCGGCCCTCATGGAGGCACACTCGGCGGTGGGTGCCCAGGAGTGGACCTTGCAGGAAGCACGCGACTGGGTGGCGGATACTGCACTGCGCCTCATGGCTGCAGCCAGCTCCACAGGCGGGTATTGGCCAGACAGCGCGACCCACAGTCTGTGCACAGCTGCCCCTGTGGTCACTGCTGCCGCCATCAACGAAGGTACCCGCCGCTTCGCGACTCAAGACACCGCCATGGGGGGGCTGCTTGGCCAGTTAGAGGGGAGCTTGCACACTGCTGTGTGTTCCACATTCCCCCACCCTCCTACACTGCTGGAGCTGGAACACAGCATGCGGGTGCAAGGGGGGGTCCCGTGCAAGGGGCCGCTGCTCGAAGCGCTGAGGGGTGCTGTGCAGGAAACCGGCCGCCCAGCTCAGGAAGCTGCAGGTAGCATGGGCCCATGGGCTGCTGCAGTGGCAGGCATGGGAGCAGTGGCGCAGCAGCGCGCACAGCAGCACAGCCTCGCCGCCACCTGGGCGAGGTGCAGTGAAGTGGGTGAAGGGGGGGCACGTGTGCTGGGCAAGATGTTCAAATCCGACCCCGGGGCATATATTTCGGGTGGAGGGTTTGAAGGCTCTGGTGCCTCCAGCATCGGCAGTCTCACTCTTGCCACAGCGCACGAGTACAGCTCCGTGCCAAGCGGCAGTCGTGGGGCAAGAATCACCGGCATTGTGGGAGCAAACGAATTGAACTGGATTACTGCACGGTTCTGTGTGGATGAACTGTTCCGGGTTGCAGTAGCCACCGATCGCATCGAGGTGGCTGCACGCCGACTGGCTGACGAGGTGCAGGAGGTGCTCGCTGTGCGACGAGCTCAACAAACTGGGCGGCTGCCTCTGGGTGTGCAGGAGCGACCCTCTGCCAGCCTCTCGCCCCCCACACACGCCCATCACGTGGTGGCTGCAGGCGGCGCAGCAGCTGTCGGCTATGGGGGTTTCTTTTCCAAGGCCTTTGATGACTTCCCTGCATTTCAGGGGGCCGTTAAGCAGCGGGCAGCAGCAGAGGCCCCCCCCTCAAACACCCTGTACATGCCCCAGCAGCGAGAAGCACAGTACAACAGCGCTGCACACAGCCTACCCGAATTTCTCATGCACGGCTACTGTGCACCCAATAGCTGCGGCGCCCCTGAAGTGCCGTATGACCCCCCCCTGCGCGGGGCGTACGGGGCCGTGGCACAGGGGCCCGCAGTGCCACCCCCTCCACCTGGCGCTGGGGTTGATCGAGGGGGGCCTTCCTCAGCCAGTCCCTTCTTGTCCCACTCTGCGGCTCAGGGCGCCTTGGCCGCCTCCGCATGTGCCTCTCCCCAGCATGACGACGACCTTGTCGCAGACAGCTCAGACGGGGAAGATGACGGGGAGGTGGTGGGCAGCAGCGCCCAGGAACACAGTAAGCCAGAACAAGCCAGTGCTGATGATGATAGTGACGGCGACGTGAAGTTGGCACAGGCTGCCTCCCACACGAGGAAGCGCTCCCAGTCCCCTGCCCCCAGACGCGCCAGCGGTGGGGGTGGAGGGGGGGGCATGCAGCCGTGGGGGGGGCTGATCAGGTCCTCTGATGACGGGTACAGCACCCTACCCATGCATGCGTGGTGGGCCGCCCTGTGGCGCAGTGACGCGGAACTGGGGTGGCTGTGGGTGCCAGCGTATTACGCGTGGCATGCCATGGCGGAGCGCCCCACAGTGCAAGCCATCGGCGGGGCGGCGGCTCCCCTGGCGGATAAACGGCACTGGGACACGCTGCAGGAGCTGGCAGGGCTGGTGCCGCCAGTGTACGCCACTGGTGCAACGAATGGTCTGTGGTGGCTGATTTAGGTGACGTCACGGCAGCTGACTGTTGGACCCGTACAATTCATACTAGCAACATATTGTGCCTGAAAAAATGCGGCAGCCATCCTAGATTGTGCCGCTGAAGCAGTGTGCGCCCTGAGGCGTACGTAGTGTGGAGGTCACCTGTTACATCTGACGGGGAAGGGGGGGCTTCGAACTCGACCACAACACGGAACGTCGCAAATGTACTGCAGAGTTTTCCTTCGGCCGAGATTCAGAATCAAGCAGTACCGGTATCACAGGCTGCTTTTGAATCCTGCTGCAAGCTCTGGAAGTGTCGGCCGTGCCGCAATTTCTCCAGTGTGCGTGCGGTCTTGCAAAAATGGCTGCAGACGACTTGAAGGAAAACGTCAACAATGAAAGGCTCACTTTGCTTGATAGCAGGGTGCTTATTTGGATGGACGAGCTGAAAGATGATGTGCGTGCTGCTCAGCCAAAGGACTTACATGCAGCGATTGGACCGAGCACGCCCAAGCAACTCACTCCGAATGCATTCATTCTGCAGGCTCGTGATGCTGTGAAAGGTGTGAACTGGAACAACAACACTGAATCCGTGGAAGGGTACTCGCAGGTGCGGCACTTTTGAAGTCCTTGATAGTCAACCCCCACTTGCAGCACCGCGCTTCTGCAGATGGCTGTGCAGGGCAAGCTAGAAACTCCTGCAGTGCAGCATGCAGCAGCCGGAGGCCACGCGTGCATCATTGCCATCAGCGACCAACCAAAACACATACAAGCTGCATTTTGGCGCGGCTTGCAGGGGGCGTTCGTGTCAAGTCATGGCGCCGGACAAGCTCAGAAGGACGAGGCTGGTTTGCTGCTGAGCGCTGCTCTGTCCTTGCGGCATGAGATGCAGCCGCCGGAAATGGCGGTGCGAGCGCTCTGTGTCCAGCAAAGCCGCCTCTCGGACCTGCTTGTGCCGGCCCCTGTGGTCACCAGCCGGGCGTACAAGCACTTGCCCCGTGTGAGGCTGCGAATGGCCCCCTCCAGCAGCGGTGGGGGGGGGTACATGTACACAGAGGGGGCCTCCATCCAGCGTGCTACAGACATGTCTACTCTGACACAGGCCCTGCAGGGTGCCTGCGCCACTCTGGACCTGGGCATGATGCATATGGGGGCCACCCCCACCATGCAGCCGCACTCAGTGTTCGTGTCGCTGTTCTCGCTGCCCAGCGCCGGGGCGGACCTGACACAGGCCACTGGGCGCCTGGATGTAGTGTTACTACCACACATACCCGCAGCCTCCACTGGTATGCGGGGGGAGGTGGCTGCATCGGGATTGCGAACCAGAGGGGTAGTGACCAGTGTGATGCAAGCTGCCGAAGCCAAGCAGCGCAGGGCGGCAGCCGGCGACACCGGCACCATGCATGTGCCGTACAGAGACAGCGTCATCACGCGGCTGCTGCAGGTATGCATGGACCGCGGCGCCGCCTGCCCAGCTGCCTGCTTTTGGCTGGGGCATGTGCAGGGGGGGCTGGAGGAATGTGGCAGCACGCTGGACACGCTGCGCAGCGCTGCGCAGCTCAGCGTGCCGCGGGGCAAGTATACCGGGGAGCCTGTTGCCTATGCAGATGTCCCCAGCGCTGCAGACGTGGCGGCGGCTGCCATGGCTGCCCAAGCAGCTGAGGAAGAGCAGGCCGCCGCTGCCACCGCTGCCGATGGCTGCAAGCGATGCACTGCAAGCCTCAGCGGCACTTGAATGGAGGCAACCACTGTTAATGAGGGTGCAGCCGCCAGCTCTGTGTGCATGCTGCTCAATGGCAGCAAGAGTACAAGCTGCGATACATTTATCACACTAGTAAGGGGTGTCTCATTTTATGAGCTCCAGTTTTCAAGGGACACCCATAACTTTTTGGCGGCCCGATTTCGGAAAAATGCCACAAAGACCTTCCTGCACATGACCAAACTGTACGCAGCATTGCAAAGCGGCTCGCTAATTCCCATCATGTTGCCGTGTGTCACTGCACGAAGCAACGCTTCTCATGACATCCCCGCGAATTCCCAGG
>Ga0307982_1003874_pt1 | contig 11880 bp, 10 predicted proteins | sample OrgLakmetagen989_FD_201847 | JGI IMG/M metagenome (GOLD analysis project Ga0307982, IMG submission 201847) | Saline water microbial communities from Organic Lake, Antarctica - #989 | ecosystem: Environmental > Aquatic > Non-marine Saline and Alkaline > Saline | place: Antarctica: Organic Lake... | reverse complement strand
GGCCTTTTTCGCACCTAACTTTGAAACCTTTCTAGTCCTAAGGTTCACAATGGGATTCTTTGCGGCCGGAGCTGACGTGGTCAGCCGCGCAATCGCGAGAGATCTTTATCGCGGTCAGCGCATGCAGGCGATGCTGGCAAAGGTGTTTTTAATTCAGTCACTTTCGCCAATCATCGGTCCACTCGTAGGTGCCCAGGTAACTCAGGCAGGCAATTGGCAGGCCGTGTTTCTAATCTTCGGATTCGGCGGCATTGCCTTGGCGCTCTTTGCATCTGGGCTGCTTGTTGAAACCTTGCCAATCGCAAAGCGACGAAATAGCACTCCTTTGGGGCTGGCCAGGGGCTATCTTGCAGTTTTGAAAGACCGGGTTTACATCGGACTCTTGATATTCGGAGCGCTCCAGATTTCAGCGTTATTTGTCTATCTCAATAACGTGCCTTTTTTGTTCCAAGATGGCTTTGGTCTTAGCCCTGGCGACTTCGGGTTCTGGATCGCGGCTAATTCGCTGGCCTCTTATATTGGAGTGCAAATCGGCGCCTATGCCGCCAAGCACATTAAGGGCCAGTGGCTACTGGCCATTTACTCCAGCGTCGGAGTGCTTATCGGCGCGGGGCTATTTTTGACGGCTGGCTCCGGGCTTGTGGTGGCGGAGGCGTTTTTCATGCTTCAGCTGTTTATATTTGGCGCTGGCATCACAACAATCCCAACCATCGCGCTTTATAACCACGGCTCTGAGGCGGGCACCGCAGCCTCGCTACTTGGCGTTGTCAACTTTGCAACCGTCAGCCTGGTTTCGATCGCTTATGGCTTCATGAACACCCAAGACACCCAAGACATTGGACTTTTGATCGGGCTGTTGTTTTTGGTGTCTTTGACGAGCCTGATGTTTATCACTAGACCGTGGAAAGTTCCAGATCTTCGAAGTGGCAGTTAGCTAAGTTTTCGTTGTCTTAGCTTCAGTCTTCGACCTTGTGCAAAGAATGCACCGGTTAGCACCAAGATTGCTCCCACCGGTTCATACCAGTGCAGTCCCTCACCCAAAAGAAGTACTCCCCAAACTGTTGCAATGACCGGGTTGGTATAGGTGACGGTTGCAGCGACCGCGCTTCCGGCAGTCGCCACCACCTGATGGAACAGCCAGTAGGAAATCCCAGACCCGAGCACGCCAAGCAGGAATAGCCCGCCGGCGCTCTGAAGGGTCGGAGCAGCCACAAATAGCGGACCGGTAAAGACGTAAACCGGAAGCAGAACTATGGCGCTGGTGAGCACCTGAGCGCTTGCGGTGACGGTTGCCGGCAGCTTCATGGGGGTTATATGTTTTCTTATGTAGGGAGTTCCGATTCCGTAGGAGACCGATGCGGCTATTAAGGCCAAGATTGCGATTGGTTCACCATCCCCAAAACCCTGCCAAATGCCAAGCGTAATTCCAACGCCGACCAAGCCAACTAGCAACCCAATAATTGCGGTCGGGTTTTGCTTTTGAGCCCTGAACAGCGTGAAGGTTGCCAAAAGCGTAAACATCGGGGTGGTGGCATTCAGGATGGCAGCCAAGATGCTCGTGGTGTATTGCTGGGCAAAGGCATACATAGTGAAGGGGAAGGCGGACATGAAAAAGCCCGCCACCAAAAGATGCAGCCATTGCTTCGCCTTAGCTGGAAGCCGGAGCCCAAGGCTGAAGGTAATGATGATCATCGCAAGTGCCCCAAGCGCTGTTCTCCAGAACGCAACACCAACGGCAGTTGTCCACTCGAGCGATAGCTCGATAAGGAAAAAACTAGATCCCCAAATAAGTGCCAGTGGGATGAACTTGATAACCCAGCTATCTCGCATTCATCACTAGTCGGTCTTGATTTCGGATTTATCGCCAGACCAGAGCGTGTGGAAAGCACCAGGCGTGTCCACTCGCTTATAAGTATGAGCTCCGAAGAAATCGCGCTGACCCTGAACTAGCGCAGCCGGCAAACGCTTTGCGCGCAGTCCATCGAAGTAACTCAAGGACGAAGCAAAAGCTGGAACCGGGATTCCGGCCAACGAAGCCTTGGAGACAACCTGCCTCCAGGCGCCGGCAGCATCTTCAATTGCCTGCTGGAAATAGCCGTCGAATAACAGTGAAAGCAACGTTGAGTCTTGCTTATAGGCATCGGAGATGCGGTTCAAGAACTGAGCGCGGATGATGCAGCCACCACGCCAGATCTTTGCCACCGCTCCTAGGTTGATGTCCCAGTTATTTTCTAATGCTCCAGCTCGAATCGCATCGAAACCTTGGGCGTAGGCCACAATCTTTGATGCGTAGAGCGCCTTTCGGACGTCTTCAATAAATGTCTTTTGGTCTGAAATTTCCCAAGCCTCGTTACCGGCCGCAAACGCCGGTGCTCCAGCACGCTGACTGGCCTGTGAAGAAAGCGAACGGGCAAAAACTGCCTCGGCAATTCCAGACACCGGGGTTCCTAGATCGAGTGCGCTTTGAACCGTCCAGACACCTGTGCCCTTTGAGCCTGCGGCATCCAGAATCACGTCAACCAGCGGCTCACCGGTCTTTTGATCGACCTGTGCCAAGACCTCGGCGGTGATTTCAATCAGGTAGCTTTCTAGCTCCCCGGTATTCCATTCGGTTAGCACCTTTGAAATCTCACTCGGGCTCAGGCCACCGGCTTGACGCAAGATGTCATAGGCCTCCGCGATCAGCTGCATGTCGGCGTACTCGATGCCGTTGTGGATCATCTTGACGAAGTGCCCGGCGCCGTCGGTTCCAATGTGGGTAACGCATGGTTCACCCTCGGCCACAGCCGCAATCGAAGCAAGAATGGGCCCTAAATGACTATAGGACTCTTTGGTGCCACCGGGCATGATTGATGGGCCTTTGAGGGCTCCTTCTTCGCCGCCTGAGATGCCGGCACCAACGAAGTGAATGTTCCTTGCTGAAACTTCTTTTTCTCGTCGAATGGTGTCGGTGTAGAGAGCGTTACCACCGTCCACGATGATGTCGTCTTTTTCAAAGCGCTCACTGAGGGCTGAAATCACTGAATCGGTGGCGAAACCCGCCTGGACCATGATGATTGCGATTCGAGGCTTGGCAAGCGAAGCTACGAAGTCATCGATTGTTTCACTGGCGATGAAGTTTGCCTCCGGGTGGCTGGCAACTAAATCGTTAGTTTTTTCAACCGAACGGTTATAAATGGCAACTGAGTTACCCTGTCTGGAAGCTAGGTTCCTGGCAAGGTTTGAACCCATTACTGCCAGACCAACCACGCCGATGTTTGCAGTTGCACTCATGCTTAGATTTCCTAGTTCTCTAGATCTAGCTGACTAGATGCGATGCGAGGGCTTCATTGGCCTGCGGAATTTCCCTTTAGATTAGCGCACTGGGCGAATGTTTAGGGCTTTAGAGCCTCGGCGATAATGCCAACAAAGCGCTCAATATCTGCCTGCCTGGTGTCAAATGCACACATCCAACGAACCTCGTTCATTGCCTTGTCCCAGTCATAAAAGTGGACTTGTTCTCGAATCTTGTCGATTGCCTCGGCCGGCAAGCTAGCAAACACAGCGTTGGCATGAGTTGGGTTAGTAAAAGACAAGCCCTGTATTTCACCGATTTCAATCTTTTGCTCAAGTAAGTGTCTCAAGTGACCTGCCATTTTGTTGGCGTGCGCGGCAGACCTCAAGCCAAGACCATCTTCAAACAGTGCCAGTAACTGGGCGGAGGCGAAGCGCATCTTTGACATCAATTGCATCGAGAGCTTTCTCAAGAAAATCAAGCCATCAACTGCAGCCGGGTTTATCACCACAACAGCCTCGGCGGCAATTACGCCGTTTTTAGTGCCACCGAAACTAACTACATCCACCCCGGTGTCAGTAATCATTTCCTTGAACGTGACGCCCAGTGCAGCGGCGGCATTCCAGATTCTGGCGCCATCCAGGTGAAGCAAGAGTTTATTTTCGTGGCAGTAGTCGGCTATCGCTTTAATCTCGGCGGGAGAGTAGACGGTGCCCACCTCTGTGCTCTGGGTTATAGAAACAACCAGTGGCTGCGCTCGATGTTCAAAGCCAATGTCGTAGACCTGGGTCGCAATTGATTCTGGGGTGAGCTTTCCATGAACGTGCTGAACATTGAATAGCTTCAAGCCGCTAACTCGCTCCGGGGCTCCACCCTCGTCGGTTTCAATGTGGGCGAGGTTCGAGCAAATAACAGCCCCCCATCGTGGCATCATCGCGGTTAGTGCCAGCACGTTTGCGCCGGTGCCATTGAAGACCACAAATGTCTCTACTTGAGGGCCAAATTCATCGCGCATCTTTTGCTCAAGGGCTTGGGTGTAATCGTCATAGCCGTAAGCAGTCTGATGCCCGTCATTCGCATTCACCATTGCAGTAAGCACTTCCGGATGTACACCGGCATAGTTATCGCTTGCGAAACTGCGAAGTGTTTGATCGTGAGTGGCCAATTAGAGCTCCCAAATTATTAGATACTTGATTGAACCACAGTTTGTTTCGTGACAGTTAGAACGGGCCCTCTAACCGAGGCTATCCTTGTGTAATGGCCCGAAGCATATATCTAGCCTCAGTAGAAGGCCACACCGCTAAGTCCGTGGTTGCCCTCGGGGTGCTAGAAGCACTAAAAACCAAACACAAGAAAATTGGCGTCTTTCGAGCCGTGGTTCCATCCAGAGACAGCACAGATCGAGTGCTAGAGCTACTGCTTTCAAGCCTCCCAAACAAACTTGATTATCAAGCCTGCATCGGTGTCGGCTATCAGGAGCTGCATGAGTCTTCAGACCGCGCCCTTGAGGTAATTTCCCAGCGCTACCAGAAGCTAGCGGCCCAATGTGATGCGATTCTGGTCATCGGCTCGGACTACACCGATGAGGCAGCACCTGCCGAGCTATCTTTCAATGCCCGAGTGGCAGCAAACATCGGAGCACCGCTGCTGATGGTTTTTAGTGGCCGCGAAGTCGATGGCACCGACACTCACCTCGGTCAGGCACCCGCTAGAGCCCCCAAGAAATTAGCCCAAATTGCCGAGGTGGCCCTTAGGGAGATCAAGGATTATCACGCAACACTTTTGGGCATAGTCGTGAACCGTGCTGACACCGAAAACCTGACAAAGATTGAGTCGGCTGTCATGAGCGCCGCTAAGACCAAAAACGTCTTCGTGGTTCCAGAGGACCCGTACTTGATGGCGCCAACCCTGGGTGAAATCCAGAGTGCCATCGGAGGAAAGCTAGTGCTTGGCTCCGAAGAGCGCTTGCAGTCAGCTGCGCTGGATGTTGTAGTGGCCTCCATGTCGGTCCCAAACGTGCTGACTCAGTTGATGCCGGGAGCAGTTGTTGCGGCGCCAAGCGACAGAACAGACGTGCTGTTGGCACTTCTGATGGCAGACAGCTCGGAGACCTTTCCAAAGCTCGCCGGTGTGGTGATAAACGGTGGCTTCGAGATGCCAGAGCCAATAACAAGTTTGATCAAGGGCCTTAAATCAACCTTGCCGGTGATTTCGGTTTCGACCGGGAGCTTTGACAGCATGATGGGGATAATCCAAACTCGTGGCAGCGTGTCGTTGCAAGACACTGAAAAAACCGCCAGGGCATTGAAGCTAATCACCAAGCACTTACCAAAGGCGGCGCTCGCGAAATTAGTAGCGGACTGTGAGGTTAAGGTAGTGACTCCGCTGATGTTTGAGCAGCAGTTGGTGCTTAGAGCATCAAAGAATCTGCAGACCATAGTTTTGCCGGAAGGCTCCGACGACCGCATTCTTCGAGCCGCTGCCGAAGTTCTGGAGCGAAACGTAGCCAAACTAATCATTCTTGGCTCTAGAGCCGATATTAAACAGCGTGCTGAGCAGATGAAGCTGAATCTGTCAGCGGCAAAAATCATTGACATCAAAACCTCTACTTGGAAAAAGCGCTTTGCAGCCAGTTACGCCATCCTGCGCAAACACAAGGGCATTTCCAGCAAACAGGCGCTTGAAACTATGGACGATCTTTCGTATTTCGGAACAATGTTGGTTCACGAAGGCCTGGCAGATGGAATGGTCTCCGGAGCCGCCCACACCACTGCCCACACCATCACACCGGCCTTCGAGATAATCAAAACCACGCCCGGAGCACTTTCGGTCTCGAGCGTGTTCTTGATGGCACTGGAAGATCGAGTTGTTGTCTATGGCGACTGCGCGGTTATTCCAGAACCAACCGTTGAACAGCTTGCCGATATTGCGATCTCTTCGGCTGAGACCGCAAGACAGTTCGGAATCGAACCGCAGGTTGCGATGCTTTCTTATTCAACCGGTGAGTCTGGTTCAGGCGCTGAAGTTGATCGCGTGAGGCAGGCAACAAAGCGCGCCAAAAAGCTTGCTCCAAAATTACCGATAGAGGGTCCTATTCAGTTCGATGCTGCCGTGGATGCAGCAGTTGCTCTTGCGAAGCTGCCTGGCTCATCGGTTGCGGGCCGGGCAACGGTATTCGTGTTCCCGGATCTAAACACCGGAAACAACACCTACAAAGCTGTTCAGAGAACCTCTGGGGCACTTGCCATTGGTCCAGTGCTGCAGGGCCTCAAGAAGCCGGTAAATGACCTTTCTCGTGGCGCCACCGTGAAGGACATCGTCAATACAATCGCGATTACAGCTATCCAGGCGCAGGGCACAAGCCAGTGATGGCAATCTTGGTTGTGAACTCAGGTTCCAGCTCCGTGAAATACCAGGTTCAAGATGTTGATTCCGGCAACCCTTTGTTGGAGGGGCTCATTGAGCGAGTGACTAATCACGATGAGGCCTTCAAAAAAATGCTTGCGGAGATAGCCCTCTCCCAAATTGAACTAAGCGCCATCGGTCACCGAGTTGTGCACGGTGGAGCCAAGTTCTCAGAGCCCACAATTATCAGCCAAGAAGTGTTGAACGAAATCGAAGCTCTAGTCCCGCTGGCACCGCTTCACAACCCCGGAAACTTGGCCGGCATTCGAGCTGCCATGGCTGCATTTCCAGAGTTGTTGCAAGTGGCGGTCTTTGACACCGCCTTCCACCAGAGCATGCCCGCCAGCTCCTATCGCTATGCCATTGATCAGAAGCTAGAAAAAGACTACGGCGTTAGAAAATATGGCTTTCACGGAACCTCTTACGCCTTTGTTGCGGCTCAAAGCGCGAAGTTTGTTGGTATCGAACAGCAGGATCTCAATGCCGTGATTTTACACTTGGGCAACGGCGCGTCGGCCTGTGCGGTGAAGAACGGAAAGTCCTTTGACACCTCGATGGGCATGACCCCGCTTCAAGGACTAGTGATGGGAACCAGGTCTGGAGACATCGACCCCGGCATCATCTTTTATCTGGCCAATGAAACTGGGCTATCAAATGCCGAAATAGACAGAATACTGAATGCCGAATCCGGCCTAAAAGGCCTCACCGGCATCAGTGACATGCGAGACATTGGTCTCCGAGCAACAGACAATGATCCGGAAGCCATTGAGGCTCTAAAAATCTACGTTCAACGAGTGAAGCACTATCTCGGAGCGTATATCGCCGAGCTCGGTGAAGTTAATGCGATTATATTTACCGCCGGCGTTGGCGAAAATTCGCCTGAGATTCGCAGGTTGGTTTGTGCCAACCTGCAAGCGCTAGGCATTGAAATAGAGGATGATCTAAATCTGGCCAAGTCCGGCACTAATCGGGATATTTCTTTGACTGGCTCGAAGGTTAGAGTGTTAGTGATTCCAACTAACGAAGAACTCGAAATAGCGAACCAAACGGCAGCGCTTTTGAACTAGAGGAAGGCAACAACAATGAGCGATCCGACCCCCTGGGTAATTGATGCACCGGTCGCCGGCTACCACTGGAAGGCCAAAAAGCCCAAAGCGCAGCTTTTGCTGCAACACGGCCTCGGTGAGTACTCCCAGCGCTATGTGACCCAGTACTCGAAATTAATACCGAAGCTTGTGGCACATGGTTTTGATGTTTATGCCATCGACCTTGAAGGTCACGGCAACACCGCAGGTGTCCGTGGACTGATTGACGTCGTCGCAGCGGTTGATGACCACTTGGCCGCCAGAGCTGCAATGCCAAAGAAGCTGCCAACTTTCCTAATGGGCCACTCACTAGGTGGGCTAATTACTGCTGGCAGTGTCGTGCGGGATCAAGCCAACATTGAAGCAGCGATAATTTCAAGCTCTGCGATGCAGACCCCGTCGAACCTTGGACTCAGAGCTCTCACCAAAGTGTTGGCAAGAATTGCCCCAACTGCTCCAGTCCCGGTTCCAAGACCAGGCATCGAGTCTTGGACAAGAGACCAGGAGGTACTGAAGGTAATCGCTAAGGACCCGGAGATGCATTTCGGAAAAGCGGCAAACCTGGTCGGAAGAACCACCCTTTTGCTTTCCGATGAGGTTTGGTCCAAAGCCGGCGACTGGAACATCCCGACACTGTTTATCCATGGCGATAAGGACACCTCGACCAACTTTGAGAATTCAGTGAAGCTACAGGCAGCAATTTCCTCAAAGGATAAAACAATAAACATTTACCCCGGCGGCTTCCACGAACTACTTCACGACAACATCAGCCAAGAGGTTGTAAAAGATCTCTTTGATTGGCTAGATAAGCGCAGCCCAGTTTTGAAATAATCTGTAATAACCCGGCAAGCAGCTTGACAGAGCAAAGATCTGAATGCATACTTCTTGGCAATGAGTACTCGATCAGCATTGAACGCGCAGCCAAGCTGCGCAATGTTCTGCTGCTCGATGGCAATGTGCATGGGCACGTGCCTTCGCTAATTAGCAACCCAATTAGCTCCTAGGCACCAGCACCCCGACAAACGCACGTGATTCGTGCACTAATCGATCGCTAACTTGCCAACTAAGGACTCATAAAATGACCGCAATCAAAACCAAATCAACAAATGTTGCAAAGGGCTTTGCTCTCTACATAGGTATTTCAGAACAAGATGCTCAAGATGCCGGCCTCACGCTTGCCGAGGTTGCTCAGGCCCTAAAGCAGACAATCGCCACCCTCGTTCCAGAAAAAGCCACCGAGACCTATGCCGCCATTGCTTTAGCCCCAGAGGGCTCGACCGGCAAGAACCTTGATATCACAAGGCTTGCCCTTAAAGAACCCCGAGCGACCAATGCTCCGGCAAACCCAGAGGCTGAGGAGAAAACGGCCGCTAAGGGCCTCGTGGTTGACCTGACCAGGAGGCGCCTATTCGCTGATGGCAGAAATGCGCAGTTGACCTGCAAAGAATTTGAGCTGTTCGCATTTTTGATTGAGAACACCGGTGAAACTGTTAGCCGCAAGCAGATCGCCGATATTTCCGATCGCTGCGGAGAGTCGACCCCCAACTTCAGAACCATCGATGTTCACGTTCGTAGGCTGCGCGCCAAGATTGTTGGCTACGAAGACGTGATTAGAACTTCAAGAGGAGTGGGTTACCGCTTTGACAAGCACCCAGATGTCTTGATTCAGCAGTTTTAGGCTGTCTTGCCGGCGGCTGGGATGTTATCAACCAGCCCCTGGCAGGCCTGCCGCTTTACCGCTTGATGACCACCATTGAGGCGCCGAAAACTACCAGCACCACACCCAAATAAGCCAACAGGCCAAAGCTTGAAGCTGTGATTGGGGCAATTATGTCAAGACCCAATGAGGCAACAACCTGGCCCAGAAGCAACGACAGGCCCAGTGCAAGGACTCCGATCTGCCTGACAACCATCACCTGAATAAAGATAAAGACTCCGCCGACAGGTCCGCCCAGATAAAGCAGCGGATCTGTTGGCAGTCCGGCCGAAAGGTCGGGAACTCCCTCGAACACCAAGACCGCCGCCGCAATCAACGCAGTTCCGGTAACGAAGTTTATGAACGTGGAAATCAAAACTGAATTGGTCTTCGTCGCCAGTCTTCCGTTTATTGCCTGTTGAAAACCAGAGCCAAAACCGGCAAGGAAAGGCAAAACTATAAGGGCGCTAACTGCTTGAACACCGAGGCCTGAAGATAGAACCAGGCCAATAATCGCGATCCCAGCGCCGGTTAGCCTTGCTAGAGACAGCTTGCGCTTTGCAAGCCCCAACATCCCAAACGAATCCACCATCAATGCCGCCGCTGCCTGTCCTGAAACAATTGCCAGGGTGAAAAGTGTTACTCCAATTTCTGGTGCCACCAAACCCTGCATCATGACAAAGAAGCCTCCGAAGAACCCACCCAAAATCATCCAAATCGGTAACTGTTTGCCAAGCGACTTGGTCGCTACAAAAAGCTTGGCTCGCTCGCTTCTACTAAAAGCGAATGGCACTGCAATCAACAAGGTTCCAATTGCAAAAGAAATAAACGCGGCAAAAAGCCCATCACTCAGTGCTATCGCGAGCTCACCATTAACTCTGGATTGGACCGCTATTAGTGCGCCGGCCACTACACTCAGCGAAATTGCTATTGGTCTTGGAATAGTTAGTTGCACTTTTTTCGGCGCCTTCGTTTTTTGTGCTGAGACATTCTCAACTCGCCAGCTAATACTGGCAACAGTCGCAGTCTATTTGTCTAACCGCTGCTGTCCTCGGCTAACCTTGGAGGACTATGAAAAAACAATCTGAAGCCTTCTCCCCCAAGAATTTGTTTTCCTATTTCGCACTTGGTGAAGCAATAACTTGGGGGCTGCTAATTGCCGGTCTATTGGCCAGAGAGCTTCTTCAGGCTCCCGGCATGATAATTACCGTCGTGGGTGCGACCCACGGGTTTATGTTCTTGAGCTATTCGACCACGGCAGCGTTAGTTGGCATTAACAATCGCTGGAGCCTTGCCCAAACGGCAATCGGGGTCATTCTGGCGATAGTGCCTTTTGCAACAGTCCCCTATGAAAAGTGGCTGCTAAAGCGCAAAATGCTCGATGGCCTATGGCGCAGGCAGGCCACAAAAAACCCAAAGGACAAGTCAGCTTCGGACAGATTATTTCGGTGGGCTATCAACCGCCCGCGGACCCTGGTGCTTCTAATAGCCGTGTTTGTGATTGCGCTGTTCTCGATTCTTTTGTCGCTAGGGCCGCCGGATCAGTGGGCTAATTAGCGCCAATTCTTGCGCTTTCCGCAATAGATGAACTAAAGTTCATGGAAGTATTATTCTGTAATTGGGTAACTTTCCTGGAGGCAATCAATGAGTGAACGTTGGACTTTTCTGACTCACCATGCGCATCTCATGCTTATGCTCCAACGAGACCAGAATGCCAAAATCGAGGACCTAGCTCATGTGCTGGGCGTCACCCCTAGGTATGTGGTGAGCATCTTGAATGACCTGACCGAAGGGGGTTACCTCACCAAAGAAAAGACCGGCAGGCGAAACCACTACTCGATCAATCGTGAAGCGGAACTAAGGCACGAAACGAGTCTGCACAAATCAGTTGGAGACCTAATCGATTCACTCGGAGTGGTTGGGAGGTAGAGCGATGGATATTTTGTCAGTAGCAGTTCAAAACCTGACCAGTGCGCCGGTGCTTGCCTTTGCGCTTGGCTTACTAGCGGCAGCGATCAAGACTGATTTGCGACTGCCCGAGCCCATCTACCAGGTGATCTCTATCTACCTGTTGCTCGGAATCGGAATCAAGGGTGGAGTTGCGCTTTCAAACGCAGAGTTCCAAGAGGTCGGCCTTCCGATCCTCGGAACACTAATGCTGGGCGTCACGGTTCCGGTGCTGGCATTTTTCCTGTTGAAGTTTCTAAAGAAGCTCTCGGTTGTTGACCGGGGGGCGTTGGCTGCTCACTATGGATCAACCTCACTGGTTACCTTCACTGCGGCGGTCATCTTCTATGAGTCAGTTTCTATTTCAGTCGAGGGTTACCTCACTACTCTTTTGGCAATCCTAGAAATCCCCGGCATCATCGTTGGTTTGATGTTGGCATCCAGAGGGCTTCGGCGAGAAGTGTCTTGGGGTG
>Ga0307982_1003870_pt1 | contig 11884 bp, 14 predicted proteins | sample OrgLakmetagen989_FD_201847 | JGI IMG/M metagenome (GOLD analysis project Ga0307982, IMG submission 201847) | Saline water microbial communities from Organic Lake, Antarctica - #989 | ecosystem: Environmental > Aquatic > Non-marine Saline and Alkaline > Saline | place: Antarctica: Organic Lake... | reverse complement strand
GGTTCGGTCGCTGCCACCCTGTGGACCCCCAACCACCGCGGCGTGACCCCCCTGTGCGCGGCCGCCCAGATGGGCCACGTGGAAGCCTGCGATTGGCTCTTTCAGCGGGCCCGCGAATGCGCTGGCGGGTCGGTGGCCCTGGCGCAGCAGCAGGCGGTGAAAGCAAGAGCAGCGGCCAAAGTAGCGGTAGCGCACGAGGAAAAAAGGTATGCACAGGCTGCGCACGAGCGTTGGCTAGCGGGGCAAGCTCACTTGGTCACCTTGGAGGAGCACGCAGCGGTGTGCTTAGCACAAGCGCGCAGTCAAGAGGTAAAGAAAAGGAGAAGGAGCTGCAGCTGTGTGCGCTCTGCGATCGATTCTTTATGTCTTGAGCTTTGTGTAAATCTCTTTCGTCAACGTGCGATTTTCCAATGTTGAAGGGACGTGTGAGTGATAACACGCTGTAGATGCATGGCTCATTTATCGTTGCCTGTTTTTTTTGCCCAGGCGGAAGCTGAAGACATCGCTGCAGATCAGAAAGCTCGGGCAGCGGTTACTGCCGGCAAAGAGCGTTTGCATTTCCTGCACGAAGCAATGCTTCAAACTCAGGAGGATGCTGCCACAGCAGCTGCCCGCGCCGAAGCCGAAGGTGCTCTCATTTCTGCCCATCATCCTACATTAGAGCATGCGTCACCAGACGGTGCAGCGTCGTCGTCGTCATTTGCGTCGAATGAGGCGCTCAAGTGGCGCGTGCCTGCAGACTTCTATGCCAAGGATGCTGCGGATGCGGCAGCGGCACTCGCCGTACTTGCCTCAACCGTGGTGAACGGCGGTGCGGATTATCCCCCTACGAGTACTCTCACTGGTACTACTACGAGTGACAGCAGCGCACCAAGCGCTCCCGAGTCCATGCACGCACGTGTGGCATCATCAGCCGCCAAGACCACGGCCCTGGCAGCGGTAGGCGCAGCGCACGCGTCCGCTGACACGGCTCTGGGGACTGCCGCTCGGCTGGTGGCGCTGATTCGAGCCCGGGACAGCATATACCGCTGCTCTCCACTGGGATGGGCCGTGAAAGGCGGGCACGAAGCTACCTGTGTGTGGCTCGTGCAACACGGGGCACTCCACGAAGGCCCTTCTGCAGTTCGCCCTGCTGCCAAGGCTCCTGATGCTAGTCTGGCTGCGAAGCCTGGCACGATGACTCCTTCTTATTCTTATGCTGGCGCTTCCTCGAGTAGACCTTCAAGTTCATCCACAGGCAGAGCTGGCTCAGCAAGCGCGGCTACTCCTCGTGCTATGCTTACCGCTGCTGCTGCCATTGGTGCTACTAGTGCTACCGGTGCCAATGTTAGTACCGTAAACCCACGACGGCCTTGGACCACTGGCCCTCAGCCCAGCCTCGCGACGGCCTACCAAGAGCACTCCATAGCCACGGCCGCTGAGACCCCACCACTGGAGCCGTCTCCACTGCTGCCATCTGGTTACACATCGGCAGCTACATCGACTGCAGCATTAGGAGGAGCAGCAGCAGGAGTAGGAGGAGCTTCACGAGCAGGAACAGCTACGAAAGAGAAGAGGGCACCGTCACAGCGGTCAACACTGTTGCCCCAGCAGCAGCAGCCGCCTGAGCCGCCTCCTCCTCCGCAACCCACGCCAGGACGAGAGCTCTGGGGGCACGTTGACCCAGCTCTAGTGCGGCGCGACTTATTTCCCGACCCGCTGCAACCTCTGCAGCCGTCTCAGCTGGCCAGCCAACAGGCAAAAGTTGAAGCGTGCCGCCGCGCTGTGCTTAATGATGCCAAGGAAGCCTGCAGGCGGCACGCCAATTGGCAAAGTTTACTGGTAGCCGCAGTGGTGCTGAGTCAGCGCGCCAAGACACAGCCGAAAATGAGGGCAGCGATCATTGCTTATGCCAAAGCCCAAGCCGAAGCACGCGCAGCCATGGAAGCCAAAATCGCCAAAAAAACGGCGAAAGAAGCGAGGAGAGAACGCCGAGCCAGCACAGCGGCTACGGCAACAGCGACAAGTTCCTCGGCAGAAAATGCCGAATCCGATGACCAAGCCTTGAATGTCAAAGAGGAAAGCCATACTAACAACCACAAGGCTGGCAAAAGCCCAGACAAAGAAAAGCAAGCGTCGCCATCGAAAAACGCCAATAAGAAGCCTCCGCTTGGGCGCTTCTCCTCCCCGCAAGAGACGAAAGTGGCGAAACCTTATTGGTTGCCGCCCTCATTATATCTCCTCGGCGGTGAGAGCAACAGCTATGGCAACAGTGACCGCAAGAGTGATTCCACGGACAGCAGTAGCCCTGACTATTGCTCGCGGGACCGCTCCACTGTAGTCATTTGGGAGCAAATTGCGTCCTTTGCGGGGGTCCCCACCGGCCGACGCCTCCGAGATGCCCGCGAAGTTTTGGCCTTTTTCGGGCGAGAAATCGCCATGCACGAGCGTGGGGGAGCTGCCTGGAAACGACCCCAAGCGTACGGCACGAGCAGCTACTTGCTCCAAAGCCACCACGGCGGCTGGCGCTCGGACGACGACAGCGACGACGACGAAGGAGGCGACGAAAGCGAGTCGGAGAACGAAAACGGCTTCGGAGAAGAGAGTAATTTGCTCGCATCTGAAGCCGTCGCGGATGCCGTTATTGAAGAAAACGACTCCGATGAAGACGACGATGGCTGGTGATGTGGAGCTACAATAGCGCTTTATGAAAACTTTGTGAATACGACGCGGATGCGCAGATCGCAGCTGTTTTATCCTATAACGATAACAACTATTTGCTGTTCCATTGAAAGTTGTTGGCATTTGGCACGTATCTGGCACTTGATCTGGCATAAGATGCTTGGGTTTGGGCCTTCGTAGTTCTTAGCCTTAGCCTGAGCCCGCACCTATACCAATTTCGCAGCAGGGTACTAACAGCTAAAAACCATGAATTCTACCTTCGCTAAACCAAAAATCCACCAAAAACGACAAAAAGGAAGGTACATAGTGTGGCTCTCATATTGGCGCTAAAGGCCCGTTTAAAGCCTTATTGAGGTACATTTCAGGGGCGATTCCGGATGTAAGACATGGGACACGTGAAGCCGCAAGAATCACGAAGAACCCTGCGCGTGCGAAATCATAAGTGAGCACAAACAACTGCATTCAAAAAGTACCCTCCATCAGTGGAGAGGTGCTGCCTTCAATGGCTTCTTTTTCTTCGGACGCCGCCTCAGCCGCAGCCTCCTCGTCAGCAGCAGTGGCGGCATCCGAAGCTAGCACAGCGCGCGATTGAGCCTTCAGTGCTTCCGCCGCAGCTTCCGCCTCGCGAGCAGCGAATTCTTTCTTTTGCTTGGCTACTTGTTTTTCAGCGGCGCTGCGTCCAGCATTGAGTGACGGTTTTCGGGCAGGCAGTGGCGGTCTTTGAGCACTACCACCAGTCGCCTTTGTTACTTCCTTGCCCGCCGACTGGGCTGCCTTGGGGGTTCCTCCTGCTTTAGCGGCAGCAGCAGTTGATGAAGTGCCACTAGGTTTCGATAAACTCCTCGGTAAGCTACGGCTCCCTCGATTTTCGGTACTGCTAGCGCTGCTAGTACTCTTGTTGCTGCTTGTGTTGCTTGTGCTGCTCTTGAAACTACTACTTGGGCTGTCTCGAGGAGTGCTCTCAGATCGCTTGGGCAAAACCTCTTTTTTGGACTTGGCGAGAGGTGTAGTTGTGCTGCTCTTACCCCACACGCCAATTTTCTTCTTTTGTGTTGTTGCAGCCTTTGTCGCTGGTGCATTAGAGGAAGCTTTTTTACCGACCTCTTTTGATTTAATGGAACCCTTAGCGTTTGCTGTCTTCTGCACGTGCACATACAGGTCAAACGAAAATAAAAATTATCAATGCCGTGAAGACACGCACACGGTCAAATACATACAAGCTTTATCATATTTCAATACAAATGCGAGCAGTGCGAGCACAACGCACCGCGGCGGATTTGGGTGGCTTCGGTGGCATGTTGGTGCGCCCACGGTTCACCCATGTGCCGTTGCCGAACTCAAACTCGTTGGCGACGTTAGAACTTGGTGCTTCGTCTCCCATACTTGGTGGTTTAAACACCATTACGATACGCCAAACGTTTCTGACAGGTTTTGTGGAAGTTATCTGTAAAAATATTGACGGAGTAAGGGGGCATGCGTGAGTGAACAGTTAGGAAGGACAAGAGGCGATTGGGGTGCGTGCGGTGTTCAAATATAATTCTTCACTATCCTAAACATAATTGAGAGGCCTATATTAAGCTTATGTGGCACGTAGGCATTTGCTCTCATACAAATTCGTCAAGCAGGTACAGAAATAGTAGAAACGGCATGTTAGAGGACCTCAGTATCGTTGTTCCAATAGTAGGTGTTCCCTGTGTCGGCATCCTGCACTTCGGTCCACAAATACTCTTCTTCGTCCTCGGGCTCATCTTTGAAACCTGACTGCAACCGCGCTTGTTTCTCGTCAACTCCATCCTGCAAATAAAGACAAAGTTGTATATAAAATTTAAATCGCCACGCCAAATGATTTATGACATTGCCAAATTCTCATGCAATTCCATAACACCATATTGTGAATGCCTTACAGAAGGCAAAGCATGCGATGCATTGCTGTAAAGCAAAAACTCAAACCTTGCGCAAGGCGCGGTATTTCTTGAGGCGAGTTTCAGCCGCCACGAGCTGCTCGACGACTTTTGCGGTAACCATTGGGGTGGGTTCAGGTGGGACATCGGGCGGGCTGTCGGGTGGGAGCAGCGGAAGCACTTGTTCGTTGGCCTGACTCTCAAAAGCTGCGTCCGCTCCAATTACCCGTGCGTACTCTTCCGGGGTAAGCGACTGCTTTTGAAGTCGGCGAAGACGTTTGCTGTTCTTTCGCCCGGGCACCCCTCCATTTCCGTTTGGTTGCTGTGCCTTGCCGCCGCTTGCCTCTCCACTCTTTGCTTGGTCCGTGTTCCCAGATAACAAACCATTCTCAACTTCATCCTGGCGATCACCGTCGTCAGTTTGAGGTACGGTTACGTAGGATCTGAGGGCTAGCATCCAAGGAGGGTTCACGCCGGCTTTGATTAATCGGTCGAGGATCGCCGCGCTGACTTGAGGCCGAGACCACAAGTACACGAAGGCGAAAGTCAGGTTGATCAAGACTACGAGTAATAAAAATGACGTGTTCGAGAAAGACCCAGATGCCGAGGCCTCGGCTCCAAGAAGCGTAGGCGAAGGTGTAGGTGCATTATTTTGTCCACCTCCAAATGGCGAAGAAATTGAAAACATGGAAGCAGAAGTCTTGCTCTGAGGAGAAGCTTGTAGATGAGAAGGGTTCAAATGCTCAACTGTAGCTTCTGCGCAACAATGGATAGAAATCTGTATAATCTACCCGTGAAGCGAAATCAAACGAGCAAAAAGAACACTAAGCTAGCATCTGTAAGAAAATATTATTAGAGCTCAAAGGCCTAGTAGCCCGTTCCAAAAGTAATCATGGACAGCTGATCACTGAAGCAATGTTGTTGGACGACATGGACGTCTACTTACAAGACACGACGCTTCTCGGACAGAGCTCAGACAAAAAATGCCGGTCACCAAAACAAAGAAGATGCATTTTAGGATTGGGTGTACAGACGGCTGCATCAAAGAGACGTCTTTGACTCTTCGACACGTGCGTTGTTCTTTCTTTCGCTCAAAAAAAAAGTTTCAGAAGTTTCACGCCTGACGCCTCTTTTGTGCTCAAAGCATCCTACGCTTTACAAAGTACATAAAGGTGTCTCTACTATATCGTCTAGTAGATTATCATCAAAAATGGCCTCTCTAGCAGCTTCCCCCCATGCTGGCTACGGTAAGCTCATCTTGTTTGGCGAGCACTTCGTTGTGTACAAAGTTCCCGCCCTCGTGGGCGCTGTGGCCGCATCCACGACCTGTGTTGTAGAGCTCTCCAGCGCTGAATGGTCAACGGGCTTGATTGTAGAAGATAACCGTCCTGCAGTACCAGGATACAAGGTTGAAAAAGCGGAAGAAATGCTCGGTGGTACGAGCTTGGTGCTGAAACATTTTGGGGTAGATCCTCAAAAGCGCGGGATCAAGCTCACGTTAGGAGGCGACTTGTGTGCCGTGTCGGGCATTGGAGCTTCAGCGGCTCACTGCGTGTCGCTGGCCCGTGCGCTAGCAGCAGCGCTTGGAAAGTCGTGCACCGAAGACGAAATCAATGCCGCAGGTTTCGAGGGTGAAAAAGGCTACCATGGCACCCCGTCGGGCATCGACAACACCGCTGCGACTTTCGGCGGCCTGTTGCGGTTTCAGCGCACCGACGACGCGCCCATTTTCAAGCCACAGGCGCTGCCAAAGCCATGCCGCATTGTGTACGCGTCGTCGGGCATTACGGCGTCCACTACGAAAGTGGTCGGCGACGTGGCTGCCAAGAAGGCAGCAGACCCAGCGTGGTACAATGCCCTGGAACAGCGCTACCTCAACGAGGTGCTGCCCAAGGCGGACGAAGCGTTGCAAGCTGGCAACTGGCAGGTGCTTGGAGAAATTGCCGATATCAATCACCAATTGCTGCAGGAGCTCACAGTGTCTTGCCCTGAGCTCGACCAACTGGTGAGCGCGGCGAAGGCAGCAGGTGCTCTGGGGGCCAAGATGGCAGGCACCGGCCGCGGTGGCCTGATGTTTGCGGTCTGCGGCGACGACGAAGCCCTGCAGAACTCGGTTTTTGATGCCCTCACGAAAGCTGGGCTTGGTGCAGTGTGGAAGACTAGCTTTGCCTAAACGCTGCTTTGCTTTTTATTTCTACCTGTTGGCCTTCTAATTCCGGCCCCTCGGGGCCTGTCTCTGTCTCAAAATCTTACGTGATAATAACTTTATGCTGCTCTTGGACTCGGGGCTTAATTATACTACTAGACTTAAAAAAAAAAAAAAAAGCATCGATAAATGACCAACACCTAAAACCACCTGCCTCTGTGCGGGTCCGCTGGTCGTTGGTTGGTAAAATTTCGCGGGCCTTAAACTGTATATATAAACTATACTTCCTTGAGTCGGTAAGAGCAGAGAAACACGAGTTCATCTACAATAATTTCAGTGCCAGAGTGCATCAGGAACGCGAGCGGAATTCGATAAATAAGGAGCCCATCCAAATAGGGCCGTGTGGCCTATGAAGCACCTCCATCGCAAAATCGTATTTATGCGCTGCCAAATCAAAGGGTATCTTCGTCGGAGTTTTTACCGAAATTGGCCTCGCGCTTGGCCCCCAGCATGCCCGACTTCGGTGTTTTTCCACGGCCGCTGCCGCCGCCTCGACCACCACCGCCGCCGCTTCGACCGCCGCCGCCTCGGCCGCCGGACAATGAACTGCTTTCTGAGGCTTCGCTCTCGGACTTGCCTTCTGCAGCGGCCTTGTTTTTCTTGCGCTTCGACGCCGACGCGGTGCCTCCTCCGCCACCACCGGCTGCAGCTTCGAGCTCTGCGATGCCCATGGGCGGGCTAGATCGCGCAAGCTCTACGCCCGAGCTCTCGTCCTGGCGATAGAGAAGGCACGAAGAACGAGTGTAAAAGGTCACAAGCGAGCTAAACACGACAAGGACAAAAGTTCTGATAGAAAATGAGAAAAGGGACAGTTGGAGCATCAACTGGAGGGTAGCACGGGGCAGCACACAAAGAGTGACGCATACGAATGAATTATAGCTGGACCCCCGCACCTCATTGTCATCCATGCCTTCGTCTTCTCGTTCTTCAGACAAGCGCAGCAAGTTCCAGCTCCGCAAGAGGGAAAAGACCACGGCAGAGGCTCCCCCGCTCCACCCCACGATCACGGCGAGGCCCAAGATGTTTGCCATGAGCTGCGAGCCATCCCCACCGTACAGCACGCCGCTGCACTGGCCCGCCTGTAAGGGGAGAAGAGGGGGGTTGCAGAATCACCATTGAACTTTCAGACCAAGAGAAAATAGCATACGAAGACTGTCCACCTCAGAGTAACCTTTCAAGTGATTGCACTGTGAAATAAAGAAGCACAAAAGAAACTGAGAAAGCGAATTAGTCAACAAAGCATACAAAAGAAGCCACCGAGCACGCCGTGCTCGCGTACAAGCACACAAGCACAAACTTCCATGTATAGCGATACCTTGGAGCTGCTGAACGCCGCCGCATAGTTCGCTTGGGTGCCGAGCACACCGGGCAACAGCAGGCCTAGAGCACCGCAAGCACCGTGGACGGGGAAAGCGCCAACGACGTCATCCACGCCCCATTCTTTCAACGCCCAGGCACTGAGCACGTAAGTTGGCCCTGCGCACACGCCTGCCACCTGCGATGATGAGAGGAAACGAATAGGCGCACAAGAACAACGACATCAGCACAAGTTGAAGAAAGATGGTGTTATGAACAAATGCTTCATCTCGTTTGGCAACGCCTTTAATACCCGAATAGTCTCTCTGTATCTACTAGTAAATAGGCGGTATCTCAGGCAGCGAATGAGACGCTTCTCTGCAGACTACACACATCTCACAACTGTGGTCTCCTTCTCCAATTCATCTTATTTTCAGGTGTGTCTTTCTCTCGCTTACCGCAGCGCCCAGTGGTTCCATCACAGCGCAGCCCGAGGTAATCGCCACGAGGCCGCTCAGGACCCCATTGTTCGCGTGTTCCAACTTCAGGGACAGCTTGGAGGTTCTCGTGTCGAAACCTTCCCATAGTGACGCAAACAACAGGGTTGACAAGCAACCTCCAGCCGCTGCCACGGTCGTCGACACCATCACCTGCATACATGAGTGCGCGCAAAATATAATCAGGGACGCGCAAAATTGCGATTTATATACTCGATCGATAGGCATGTTTATAATAGTCATTGGCGTAGATGCTTACTTTGGCTGCGACGTCAGTGCTGCCCACGAGGTACAGGGTGGAGACGGCGTTAAAACCGTACCACCCAAACCACAAAATCAGCGTGCCGAGGGTGTGGAAAATAGCACCATATTCGGGTACTTTTAACTCGTTCACCTATTGCATTCAAATGCGTGTGGTATGAGCAGGCACAACTGTCACGGCGGTAGTATGAATCTCTACCAACCACTACCAACCCATACCACCAATAAGAAACACCATAACCCATACCAACCACAATTTCCAATGAAATCCCAATAAAAGCATATAGGATTATAGGAACGAAATTATGTAGGATTTAGTAGTGGTGTAGGTAATGGACTATAAGTATGGTCGCCGTGACAACAACAGGTGAGGTAATAATACATTCTTGCTTTCTCTTTCTAGTGAATCAAGTCAAAAAAATGAATGGCCAAAACATCAAAGAAAAAAGGGGTTGAGGCGGGAGCGGAAATGAAGGATGCCAACGCACCAGGAAAGCGCGGCGTGGGCCTAGGATCGCGGCCCCTACCAGCGCGGCCATTCCTCCGGTCACGTGCACCACGCCGCTGCCCGCGAAATCCTGCACCCCGCACCCGAACACACGGTCGCCCTTCACCCGAAACGCCGACAACAGGCCCTGGGGTGAAGGACAGCAAACACAGCAATCTTAGCTGCAGCAACGACGCCAACGGTTAGACGGAGAAATGAACGATAAGCCACGTGACGACGGTATTTTTGGCCCAGATGAAACTGCAAAAAGGAGGTAGATCTAGAAGCGCTAGCAATGCCATCGACAGAAAGAAAGTAAAGACACCCTTCAGTCTAACAATGTACCTGAGGATTCCAGACTAGGCAAGCCACCACGGGGTAGATGAGCAGCACGATGGCGCAAGTGTAAATGAAGTAGGCCGTGAAGGTCACCCGTTCGCAAACCGCGCCCGAGACAATGGTAGCGGCTGTCGCTGCAAACGCCCACTGAAAGAGCCAGAAGGCTACCATGCACGCGCACCAGCGAATGTACACCAGAAAAGTGAAAAGAAAAGAAACGAGGAAGAAAAAGAGGAAGACGTCAGGAAGAACTCATGGGAAAGCAGAAGCAGGTCTAATGTGAATGTTCCTCGCCCCTTTCGCGAGGCACACAACAGATTGAAACCCGTGGGCGCACTTGAAGCATCAACAACGCACAATCAATAGAGAAAATCAGTCACATTTTGTCAATCTCTCGTGGAAGTATTCTCTAGCCTACCATAGCCGTAGCCGTAGGTGTCCTCTGCTCCGAAGTCGTCTTGTTTCAGGAGGAAGTGGTCCTTGCCAATAACGCCGTACAAAAACCCGGTGCCTCCAGTGTCACCGTAAGCAAAACCATAACCGATGCTGCCGAAGAAGATAGCGCCTAGAGCTGCGTCCAACACATTCTGCGGCCACAAGAGCAACGATGAAAGCGTACATCGAAGAGTAGTTAAGAATCGTCAGCCTCAAGGACCGAACCCCTCCAACAGCACAACAAATTTCTTGACAGGCACAAACAAACCTTGAGTAGAATGCTGCGCGTATTCTGAGTTCCAACTGAGCCTACTTCCACCATCGCAAAGCCCGTTTGCATGAAGAAGACCAGTATTGCCCCGATTAGTAGCCTAAGTAAATTGAAAAACGCCGTGAAATGAAATTTTAATTCATGAAGTCCTAACCATGACTGCCGAGATCAGCTGAAGGCAAACTTACCACAGGGTGTTCAACTCTCCCTCAAGCTGCTCATCAAAGGCCATTAAGGATGCTAAGTCATCCAGTTTACGAATGGTGTCCCCAGGAAGGCCCATGTTTGCTGGCCTCCCTACTCCAAGGCCCACGCTCTACACGTAATGTTCCTAAATGTTCGTTTGATACGAGCTTGGCGGCTCCTCTTCTCGGTCCTCGGTAATTTGTGGTGCTCTAATGTGATACCAATGAGATATCAGATCTCGGCGTCGAGCTGCAACGAGTGATGATCAACCGATGAACCGATGATGCCGAAATGGATGGGGCCCACGAGCAGTTAATAACTGCCGATTTAAGAGGCGGATGCCTTGAACCTCCGAGGCTTTGACGCTCATAGCAAGGCACAGGTTTCGCTTGTCAGAAGTGCCACCATCATTTTTGATTTATCATTGGACTTTGCCCTAGCAACAAGTTAGATTGTAGAAGTGACAATGCGAACGGTACACTGCAGCTGGACGGTTTGGATTGCTTGGCATGTCGTCAGCGCAGACCCCTTGCACAGGCCGCCACCGTCAGCATCTTCCGAGAAAGCCTCTTTTCATCAGGCTCGCAAGACAAACCACCGATTCCTAGACCTAAAGCAAATGGCCAATTACACAGAACCGAAGTGTCCCCTAGGTGAGATTAGTGTGCCTGGAGGTGTGCGCTGTGCGACTCCTGCTGATTTCGCAGAAGACGTCATGGAATCTACACTAACCTCTGGCCACAGCAATATAACTAATGGAATCGCAAGCGGCAATGGAGTATTGTCATCGCCTCTAGCGGGCTTGACGCAAGGGAAGGGAAAGGCGCAACAAAAGTTAGACGCACTCGACGATTTGTCTGAGGTCCGGAAACGCGTGCTCAAGAGCACCGCCGGCAAGATTATTGATTACCACTTTCTGCGCTTCGTCACAGATCGAAAGGTGCGGACAGATGATTATATTCGCTGTCAATTGATAGGCTGAACTCATGGGGTATCGATGGTTAGACTATTCCTAGAAATGTACTTAGCTTTGCGTGCTGTACTTGCAAATTCGTTGTGCTGGTGCAGCAACCTCGTCATTTTATTTGTCCTTTTTGTGTGCATCAATTTTGCATATTTCGTGTGGCATCGTTTACTTTTTCTTTTTTCTGCTTGAATTCTTTTTTTTTCTAGCGGCTGCGAGCCAAGAACCCGTGTTTTGCGCACGTGAAAGAAGACGGCTTTGAAGGCGTCTTTTGTATGCCTGCGTTTTACATCATGGGCCCACAAAAGTGCGGCACGACCGACACCTTTGAGCGTACCATGCGCCATCCGGATGTGGTAAGCTGGATGAAGCAGCTTTTC
>Ga0307982_1003869_pt1 | contig 11888 bp, 9 predicted proteins | sample OrgLakmetagen989_FD_201847 | JGI IMG/M metagenome (GOLD analysis project Ga0307982, IMG submission 201847) | Saline water microbial communities from Organic Lake, Antarctica - #989 | ecosystem: Environmental > Aquatic > Non-marine Saline and Alkaline > Saline | place: Antarctica: Organic Lake... | reverse complement strand
CTCTCCCTCCTGAATCATTCCGCACTTGCTTTGTTTGCGCAACGCACGCGCATTCCCACTTCTGCCCGCAGCATTGGCTTCTGTGCCATTTGGGTTTGTATTAGTTCGAGTTCGAGTTCGATTCCGACGGAACAAAATCATAACCCCATAAAAGGGGGGAGAACGCGAAAAGTGTCACATTTTTTTTCGGTCATTCACCATTCACCATTCACCGTTCACGACGTTCGAAAGAAGCAAGAAGCAAGAAGCAAGAAAGGCTTGAAGCAAGATCACCCCTGCTTGAAGGCTGGCTTGAAGCACAAGCTTGTGCTGAAGTTTTTGTACAGAGTCGCAGTGTGAGTGCCTAATACTGCTTCAATCCTTCTGTTTTACTGACATCTTTACTGAAAATTCTCTCTGGAGGGTCTCGCTGTTAACACTCGCTAGCTCATCATAATTATACGATGCCACTGCGTGGAAACAACTAGAGGAGTTATGCAAGAATGTATGATGATTACTGTCCTAGTCCTAATAATTAGATTTTCGAATCAGCTGCTTGCGTACTGATTGGCTATTTAGTTGGGCTCATCGTCTGTTGAAAGACTCAGTATCTCTTTTCGTTCTTCTCTCAGACTCTAGCGTTCTCTACCCGATTCTTAACTTAATCCAGGACTCGACTTGTGGCATTCCAATCGAAGACTCATTCAGTAATCAGTTTTCCAAAATGAAACACATTACCATATCGTTTGGATGTGTTGAGACTTCATGCTGAGGTGATCCTGGGGGCAAGAGCATGAAGCTCAAACCGACCCGCTTAAGACGGCTCGAACTCCAGGTGTGGATTACTAGCGGTTTGCTGAATCATATCTTTTTAAAAATACTTCTACACTACGTAGTCGGTTAGTCTCACGTTGCCTAATCTTCGCTCTTATCATTGTTACCTCCTACACTCCTTGGGCAGCTCCAGGAAGCGTTTCCGGACTGTGCGGTTTCGAAGGAAGGCTCAGCGCTTGATCACCTGGTGGTCGTCCTCCTCGACGGTTGCGAAGTGTGGCGTGCTGACACACGCTTGGTACCCATTCTTGCCCCGGACACCACCAATCAAGCTCTGTCTGCTGTTCGAGCTGCTGCTGCTGCTGCTGCTGCTGCTGCATGTCAATATACACCTGCCGATGAGCAACAGGCTTCTGTAGAAGAAATTGCCGATAGTTCCAGCGCCGATGCCGCATTAGACGCAGGTTCAACAACAGAGCCGATTTGGATTGGTAAATTGGACTGCTGGGGCTTCGGCTAGTCCTATGACCATAAGACCCCTTCTTCGTATATATATTCTTGTGCGAAAGTGGCGATACAGTTCATCGGTTGGAATAGTAGCTGGTTGGATGACGAAGACAGCAGCTAACATGTCGTTGGTTGCCTTTCTTTTGAAAATACTCCACTACACACCAACTATACGCTACAAAATTAGCTCAAAGTTCAGGGATATGATAACAGGTGATCAAAATTGATTTCTCTTACGGCGGCACAATAGAATAAATTCTTTATGAGACAATTGTCACAGAGCCATTTCTGTTCATGCGGGTCGAGTGGGGTTTGTAGTTTGAACTTTGTAGCTTCGTAGTCTTCATTGAGATCTTCAGAGCTACTCAGGGAGGGATACTGTTGTTGGCGATGCTTCGCTCTTACCACACCGGTTATACCTCGGTCAGTTGGTCACTTACTGGTATTCCCCGAATTAGCAGTTAGCAGGATATATCGATTTCGTTCTTCGTTCTGCGTTCTGGATTCATAATCATATGCTCTATTACAAATGTTTCATATCCTTCTAGCAGCCGGAAGTCTTGTGCTCTGAATTCCACAGTTTTCGGATGCGACTAGATTTCCTCTGGTTAACTGAATTCTGTGTTTTTGTCCTTTTTGAGGGGGCGTACTACCCCTACCCAGTAACCAAGAAAACCGCGGCTTCTCCATAACACACCCCAGTCGGGCTTAAATCCATTTAAGCTTAATTAAGGAAAATTAGAATTTGAGAGGTTTTAGGAGGCTTAAATTTAAGCCTAAATTTACCACGGCCCTCCCGGGTTAGGCTTAGGGTTTATCTGGAAAAGCGGGGAGGCTTAAATTTAGGCCTAAAATAAGCTTAAATTTAAGCCTATTCTAGCCTTACATTTAAGGTCAGTTCTGTTGATGTGGAGAAGCGGAAGTGGGAAGCTTATTTTAAGCCTGAAATAAGCTTAAATATAGGCCTAAAATAAGCTTAAATTTAAGCCTAAATTAAGCCTAAATTTCAGCTTAAATTTAAGGGTCCAGGCCACGGCCCTCTTTGGATTTTGGATTAGGGTTAGGGTTAGGGTTAGGTTTAGGGTTTATCTGGAAAAGCGGGAAGGCTTAAATTTAGGCCTAAAATAAGCTTAAATTTAAGCCTAAAATAAGCTTAAATTTAAGTCTAAAATAAGTTTAAACTTAAATTTAAGGGTCCAGGCCACGGCATTCTTGACCTCCCCGGTGGTCTTGCTCTTAAGCATATTTAAGGGCTTAATTTACGCTTAAATTTAAGTCTAAACTAAGCCTAACTTTAAGCTTAAATTTAAGGGTCCAGGCCACGGCATTCTTGACCTCCTCGGTGGTCGTGCACTTAAGCATATTTAAGGGCTTAATTTAAGCCTAAATTTAAGTCTAAAATAAACCTAAATTTGAGCTTAAATTTAAGGGTCCAGGCCACGGCATTCATAGTCACAGCACAAAGCTTACTTCCCCTTAAATTGAGCTCATTTTAATTTAAGCTTATTTAGGCTTCATTTAGGGGCTTCATTGGATTTAAGGCCCACTGAGTTGTGCTCTCGGCTTCTCCTGGTTTTTACCCACTTGCGTTAACAGCAAGATCCGCAAAAAAGCAAGTGGGCTGAAGAAAAACCCAGTAAAACCTAGTAGCCCCGTGGGTTTTCTTGGTTACTGGCACTACCTGACTATGAACACGAGCTAGACTCACAGCCCTCTTTTGGGGAAATTTTGGCTGTCCCCATGGCATTCAAGAAACAAGAAAGCCCTTTTAAAATTAGTCTGAATCGCTATCTGATGAGGCGTCTGAATCGCCTTTATCGCTTGAGTCGCCATTATTATCGCCAACAGGGCCACCAAGATTCTCGTTATCGAGAAGCACCAGGTTCCCAAAGGCGTCATAGGAGCCAGCGTCTTCGGCTCGTTCCAGTGCAGCTGCCAGAGCTTCCGCTTCCGCTTCGCGACGCACTGCGAGCTTGGCACGGTAGCTGTATAGGAAGGGAATGATAATAAACAAGGAGAATGATTGAGGTATATCTGATCAATAGAGAGAGTGTGTGAACGATAAGAGGGAGGAAAAGGGAGTCAGAAGAAGTGGGAAAATGCAATAGACAGGAATAAGAAAGGTTACGAAAAGGAGTTTTTGAAAAGAATTAAAAACATGAGACTTGAAAAGAAGACAATGAAAGAAAGAATTGAGAAAGAAGAGCAGAGCGAAGCGTACCGGCGCTGAATGCTTTTCAGCAAAAAGTGGACGCGACTGCGTTCAACCTGATGGAAGAAGCGTGGAAAACAAAAAGTTGGGGGCGTGAAGGAGGGCATTATCGAGCCATTGAGACTAGGTACACACGCTTGTTCTTTACACGTTACGAAGCAAATTTCCTAGATATTCTTTTCTGTTCAACCGAAATTGCTCTTGAAATTTCTTCTTTTCATTCTTCCCAAACAGCGTGTCAAAAACAGCAACAACAAGCAACGACATCCACCACAATCACACAGGTAGTAAGCAGCACCCTCTTCTCACCTGTGCATCCAAGGCAGCCGCGCTGTGCAAAGGGCTCAACGAGCGCATCAAATCGACGTTCTGCTTGCTGCCCAAGTTGCGGAGTTTGGGGCAGCTCGGCAACAGCACGGAGAGCGCGTGCGCGTCTTCAACTTGGGTGCGGCCCAAGTCTACCATCTGAATGTTTTATGAGGTGAGGTAGGGTGTTACATGGATCACAGGTTCATGCGTTGCTCTGTCATGCATTTCAAAATGAGATGAAAATTAGAAATGTAACAACCAACACTAACAGACCCCCTCTCTCTCTGGAAATTCCTTGGGAACAAGCCAATAGCAATTGTTGTTTAAGTGCATGTCAGAATTTGAGCGCGCGGGCGCGGATTGGAAACGTGCAAGACCTACCCGCAAGTCGAAGCATTTCCGCAGAGGAGTGATGTCCGCCACGCGCGTGCCACTCAAGTCGAGGCGCGTCAAGCCGGGGCAAAACGACAAACCGTCGACATACCGGATGGGACAAGCGCGCGCATTGACGGTCTTGAGCTTGGAGCACACTGAGAGGGGTCCTAGCCCCACCACTCGGCTGCTGCTGCAGTCGAGCCGCGTTAGCTTCCCACAGCGCGCGATGGGGTTCAAGTCAATGACTAGAGTGGTGCTGATGTCGAGGCACGTCAAGTCGCGGAGCGCAGAAAGCCAGGGTTGGAGCTCCGCGATGCTCGAATGCCCGATGTTGAGGTAGGTCAAATTCGTGCATTGCCGCAAGCTCGACGCGTCTGTGACGGCAGTAAAGCTCAGGTCGAGCTCTTGCAGGGCAGGGCAGGAACGCAAGCCGTTGATCGAGGGCCCCACGCCAGAGCACCTCGACAAGTTCAGCCATGTTAGTGAAGGAGAAGCTCCACCTCCTCCACCATTGTTGTTGTTACTGGCACCAAACTCGTCCACTAAGTCGCCCCGAATGGGCGTGCGCGCTAAGTCTAGCCACGTGAGCTGGGAGAGGTTGGCTAACGCGGTCCCTACGGCGGCATTGGACACGGAGCACGTGCGCAAGTTCAGCGTTTGAACATGGGTGAACTGGGCGCATGCAATGGTCACGGCTGAGTTTACAAGACACGGCGTGAATGGGGTGTAGTCCACGGGCTTCCCCCACGCGCGCTGGGGGGCTTTCTTGCCCCAATTGTGTTGCCGCAAGCGGCACAGCGCTACCTTGTCACGCAGCATCTGAGGCGCGGAGTGTGCAGGCCGCAGGGGCAAGCGGTGGCTCCCCAAGGCGCGAAAGCTCAACTCTTTCAACTCGGAGGCTTCGGCCATTTTCTGGCGCAAGAACCAGCACGCTTTCATGGCGCGCGTCACGGCTACGACAGAGAGGTAGGGCGCTGCCGCCAAGAGAAAGGGTGCAATGTCGAGTGGATAGCCGTCTACGTGCGTGCCCGGCACGTCCCAGTTAGGCTCGCCGTAATGGTCCAGGGCAGGTTCATCGTAGGCTCCCACTTCCACTATGAGCGCTTCGAGGGAAGACGTGCGGTGTCCCTGTAACATCTTGGTCTTTGGGTCACGGACTTCGGGAACGTCGGGTTCCCAACGTGAGTTGTTGTGCAGAAGCCACCACGGCAAGGGTGGTGGCGTAGACGGCCTAGGCGTGCCCTCAGAATCTGTTTCGGTTTCATATTCACTGCTCGAGCCGTCCTCATCGTTCAAATTGCTCCCCGAGCTGCTCTTTTCTTCCTCGGCATCCGTTGGAGCCACAATTAACTCATCCCTGTCGTCAGCTCTGGAATCGTCTTGCATGTATTCGACGTAGTGCTAGGCACTGAAGATTACCAAAGATGTTTGCCTCACATCAGATTAAAATAAGAATGGCCCCAGTGCGCTGTGGTAACTTATGCGCATAGTGATTGCAGTGATTGTATCCCTTCTTAGCTCCACTCGGCGTGTATTCCGCACTTGGATTTCAAAGCCTGTGTAAGCCCGGCCTCAGCACTTTCTCGGGCAAATAGTATAATAATGATGACAGGACATATACCAATGCTAAAACTTAAGAACAGGCATCGTTGTACTCTTAAGGTCGCCCTCAGCCCACACCCCTAAGTGGTTAAGCTCGTTAGCTCGTTAGCTCGTCATTAGATTATTCTGTCGTTAGCGTTTGATGAGAACGCAGTACTACAGTACTGGAATCGATTTCCTAGGGAAGAAAAATAAATAGAGACGTAGTGTTGTGTGGGCGGCATTCGGCGCACACTGCGTTCCTCCGAGAGACCTCAAGAGTCCGGTATGACTTCTAAAGTTGGTGTTAATATTTTATAAAGAGTATCATACAGCTTTCAAGTACAGATGTTCCCTGTCTAGCGCAGCCCCCACGCCGGTGGTTGGAACCTCGAAAAATTGCGGGCGCGCAAGTAGTAGAGAAAGTAGGGGGATGCGGGCGCACTCAACCATGCTAAAAACATATGCTTGTCTCATGGTATTCGTTAAAATGTGACGTTTTAGGTCCTTTCTTGCTGCGTAGTTTGAGGTGCACAATATGCCCCGCCGTGCCCTTTCATTCGCGTGCGCGGTGCTCGCGGCCCGTAGCGCTGCCGGCGCGCTTCAGGCAGAGTCAGAGCTCACGCACTCGTGCTTCAGCTTTCCTGCCAAGAACTTCAACCGTGCCAATTGCGTGAAATCAGAGTACGGGCACTCGCCGCACACTGCGGGTGGTCTGTCCGAAGGTGACTCGGCTTATGACTTCACGCTCTCAGACCTCTCTGGCAAGAGTTATACCCTCAGCACTCTCCTAGAGGAAAAGCCAGTGGTGCTAGTGTGGGGCATGTGGACTTGCCCTGCTTACCAGGGGCTCGGCCAAGAAGCTCCATTCGACCAATGCTCCTACCAGGTACGTGCGAGCAGACTAAGGTTTTACTTCGCAGTGCCGCACAGGCTTATTGGGGGGGAGGAAAGCAGCAGCGGCAACAAAGGGAAACACACTTTGTGGCGATACTGAAGAACACTTGAATTTTTACGATGTTCGAATCATCTTGCACTGTATATACGATTCAGCATGTTTTACTCGACTTCTCAGTACCTTTTCTAGCATTCGCTCCAACCATCACCTCTCCCTTGGCGTAACCGTCACACTCACTAACCTCCTGTTTCTCGTGTTGAATCGCTTGTGCGACGAAATTCCGCACCCCACCCCCCCCCACTCTCTCTCAGGACGAGTACGACTTCGTGGAAACGAACCAAGAGTCGGTGACGGTGTTGCACTTGGTGGGGCCCGAGCCGCACCCCGCGGGCCCTGACACGAATTTGGACTCGGGCAAGCTGCTCATGAACTACTGGTCCACCGCGCGCCAACCCCTCAACATGGCCGACCGACAGCTAATGGCCACCAAGGTTCGTTGTCTTAGTGTACGGGTATAGAAATTTAGGGTGCGCTCATAGACCGCAATGGGCGCAAATGCGACTTGTTGAATGATGATGCATCGTTCATGGTGAGCTCCTTAATTAAATCTTTCATCCCATCTCATTCTCATATCTGTGAGTTGTGCCACTCGCGACAAAACAATGATGATGGAGCTTCTTCCCACACTGCGAGCACATGTATTCCTGATTGTGTATCCTTACCTCAATTGCTATGCTACTGCTGCTCTTTTTGCTTTAAAAAAATGCTCTTTTTATTAACTGCTCTCAGGTCGCGCAGTACACTCACCCGTCGGCGCTCTTGCTGGTCGACAACCTCAACTCGGACTTGAGCCAGGCCAACAACGGCGTGTGGTGCACCATGGGCTTGGGCGCCCGCACCGCCATGCTGGTCAAGCAAGACGGCACCTTGGCGTACAAGCAGGACTGGTTCAACGCGGGCGCCATGACTACTGCGGTCAATGCTCTCGTCGCTGAGAAGCGATAGAGTACTTTTATTTGCCATTTCATCACCGAACACACACACAGACATAAACATATAGATGGTATTACCATGCGTTGCTTTATCGCCGCTGTAATCTTACTTGTTGGAATTGGAAAATCAGCACGCGACTCAATTACAGTTATGATTTCCAAACGCGATTCCGATTCGGCGATGTAAGATACTTTGCCCTTTTCCTTATTTCTATGGATTATTGATCTAACTTGGAAGGTTACCCGTAACTCACATATCTATGAATGCCTAATTATTGTACTTTCGAACTATAGAGCTAGGGAATACAAATTGGTATATGCCCCTTCGTGCTTTCATAAGGATTATTCGTTGTTAGTTGTTAGGGCGCGCATCTGCACCTCTGCCCCTCTGGCCTTTGTATAGACGCGAGCGAGATAGTCTAGTCTAGTTAATACTCCCCAAAAATACAAAGAAACACCACTGTGGCATATAGGCATATAGCAACAGAAAATGTAACCTTCAGAACAAGTCTGACTGGGCTGAGTGTTTTTTTGCGTAATGCAATTGTAATCATTTACTCTCGAGGTGACCTTCAGCCATCAGGCATCAGGAGGTTTTGGAATGGAGTGAGTCAGCTGTCTCCACTTCGATATGCGTGCCATAAACGATACGTATATTCCCCTCCAGTCCGCTTTTCACTCCCGCGTCTGGGCCTCAACCTCAGCTAAGGCGTGCTCTAAAGTTCAAGTGACGATTATGTACATATCTCATATCTTTCTCTCCTTCTTGATTTCCCCGTTACGAACAACTCCCAATCTCAAATTATCCAATAAGGCCTGGCTCTTCTCGTTCACGTATTTTCATTAAAAGGCGCATTTATTCCACCGACGCTTCTTCCACCGGCGTGCCAAAGTACTTGTCGATCCACCCCAGGAATTCCTCGGTCGTAAACCCAAGGTGATTGCCATCGAAGGACTCCCAGTGGTTTTTGCCGGCCATGTCGGCAGTCCGTAAACCAAACAAGTCATCTTGATACCTGATGTTGGCAAGGCGGAATTGTTGTCGGTACACCACAAAGAGGAGGAATCAAGCACGAACTTAGTGAACAAATGGCAGAGCAAAATAACAAATGGAAGAGGTATTAAGAAATAGACTACAGGATGATGATCGGCTGCACACGCGCAAAAACACTGGTCGAATCCTTTTAAAAAAAAAAAAATCCTTCAACTCTACTCGTACTGTCAGTGTTAAAGTTCACAAGAGGTACTTTTTCTTCTCGGCATGAGTATTCCTTACCAGCGGGTTTCGTTCATGGGCAGCACGGTGCCAAAGGGGTCGCTGGGGTCCATGGCGCCCCACCACTCGCCTTCCCGCGGCCACACCACACTGTCCTGGGTCCCCAACACCCTGCCAGAAAACAGGGGAGTGGGAAAAACCAATACGGAAGGAGGAGCAAGAGGGAGTGCAGACATCATGCGAGAGCGCGTGAAGGACTTCAGTTCAAACGCTACGCAACACGAAACTCAAGACAGTTTCTTGAAGTAGTACAGTCAAGCACAGGCCGCAATTGTGACATCGAGCAGGAAGAAAATATACTGTTTAATGCTTCACTCATTGACTCAAAAATCTAGTCATAAACGCACCAGATGAAGCTGTTGGTGATTGCGTAATTGGTGGTTAGAGTGGTGTTGATGGTGTTGCCCTCGTTGCCCCAAGCCGCTAACTGGGAGTATGTCTTGTACGCCTGACACACGCGCGGGCAACCGAGAAACCGAGAAATCAAAGTCAAGGAGAAATGGAAAAGTTAATGGCACCGTGTTAGTCACTTCCCTGGTAGTTGTAAGTAGACAAGGATTTGTTTGAATCTAGGATAATTGTCAATAGTCTTAGTGGGGTGTGCGTATTTGCGCGTTTTGAGTGCCCTGTTTCTGTAGCTAATCTCGAGAGAAACACTTACCGAGGAGTTCGTTAACGCTGGATCACGAAAGTAGTCGGCCTGGAAAAGCAGGTTCTGCACTTTCGGGTAGTAAGCCAGAGCACCCAGCACTTCAGCTAAGCCCTCGCATACTTCGCCAACTTCTCCCTGGATACAGTAGGTTTGAAGATTAGCAGAAGATGAGAGTGAGTCCAGGCAGGCAGATGATGGAAAGCAACGTTCTTGATATCAAAAAGCAGTCTCACAGCTTCAGTGGAACCAAGTAGGAAGTAAATTGAATTGTATAGTACCTCAGCTTGAGGGTTGCAGTTTGGAAATGCGCCGACGCCAGCGTTGATGCCATTGATTGACAAAAAGCTGCGCACTGGCGGGTCGTTGTACTTCGCAATGTAGCCCCGGATCAAGTTGTTGCCCTGACTGAGCCCAAAGGCGTTGAAACCCCCCGCCAGAGCTGGGTCCGCACGGATTTTGGATGCAAACACTTCGACGCTCGAGTCCATGTCCAAAAAGAAGCCGTTGATAGTGTCGGAAATGCGCGTGTCGCCGGTGGGGATGCAAACGCTGTACACGCCCATTTCAGCCCCGGCTTCTGCCGTGACGCTTTTCATGCCGCGATTGAAGCACGAGTCACCCATGCCATGCGCTGAAACAATGGGCAAGTTACTTGTTGACGCTGCTTCCAACGACTTCCGAATCTTCTTCGGTGCGGCAAATTCGGTGACGCCAGCTATGGGGCTCTCTCGCAGTGCTTCTACAAGCGACTCTGGCGAATCATGGCATAAATTGATAAGTTTTTGCAGAGCAGGATACTCGCCTCCTAGTAACTCTTTCGCGGGACAGTTCGCCGGCTGGCCATAGGCTGCTCCTAGGCTAAGCACCGAGCTAACAACGCGATAGCTCAGGCCCATTGTTTACTTCTTTTACCTGTACAATATGTAAGTACTGTGGTGTGTGGTGTACACTGAGGTTACAGGGTTGATATAGTGGTATAAAAAGCACACAGGAGGCAAACAGGTAAACAGGTACCTACAGTAGAGATAAAAGAAAACAGCACAAACAAATCAGGCGCACACGCCCGAGTGGCCCAGGAAGTGATGATGACGTTTCAAAGTGGCAATCTCCTCCGTGCCCTGAGAGCGCTGGTCAAAAGAACTGTTTCCTTGAACTATTTACTACTGTATTTACCTTAGCACCCTTACACTTGCCCTTGCCATCTGTGCCAACTAAGACTCGCCACCCGCCACCCGCCAACCGCCAACTACCACATGTCACCTACCACCCGCCGCAACAAGAACCCTGCTTATAATCTGAAGCCTGCTCCCATCAGTAGAACAGTTGAACTGCCGAGACCTTCCAATACCCCCAATCAGTACCTAAAGGCCAGGCAAGCACGTGGGGTGCTCCACCTGGTTCTGTACGATAGATTGGTCTCGAAAGTGAGCCCACTGGGAAAGCCGAGGAAATTTTAGTGGCCGTTCGTGACTCTTTGAATCTTTTAGGATGATTAAATTAGCATGCAAGTTGCCGGCTTGGTTACGTATTGAGAGTGACGCATTGAGATTAGTTTCTTCTCCGAACAGCATGAAGCCAAATTTTGATCTGATGAATCCTCCAATAGAATTATGACTGGGCTGGGTGCCGTCTTACAGAATCAATATATACTCTTTTTCTCTATTGCCTTTCACCCCCCTCTCCCCACCAACCGTTTAACAATTAAGTCTCATAAAGGTGTGAGCTTCATTGACCCATTCACCTTTTTTTTTGTGACCAGATCGACGCCTAGTATGGGATGTAAGCACTGCAGAAGACTGAAGTGACTGGATTAGCAAAAGAAGTTTGATTGTTTACAGCAAGCTTGATACATGTGATGCAAGCATTCGGTACCCTTTGCAATCATGCAAATAAAAATTTTGACCACTGTGGGATTCGAACCCACGCCCGAAGACTGGTGCCTTAAACCAGCGCCTTAGACCGCTCGGCCAAATGGTCATACTGAAGCAGAAGAAAAACCAAATTACAAGACTACTTTAAACTAAAATCATTATTGTTCGAATGCTCGCCGTATGATGCTTTGACGACAACATAACGGGTAAGTTATACGCTGCTGACCATCTCCAGTATTATAATGGAAAGATTTGGATTGAATCATCACCCACGTTTCAGCGAACCAAATTTTAAGAAGACGTTCCCGGTTGTGAGCCGAAAACTACAGATACGTGGACTAGTCATACTCGTGACTTCGGTTCAGGATGAGGGTGAAAACCCCCCACCAAACTCGGATACATGTGAGTCTGAGCCTGAACACAATCGAATCTTTGTTCGACCTCGCTAAGTACCGCTTCTGG
>Ga0307982_1003868_pt1 | contig 11893 bp, 10 predicted proteins | sample OrgLakmetagen989_FD_201847 | JGI IMG/M metagenome (GOLD analysis project Ga0307982, IMG submission 201847) | Saline water microbial communities from Organic Lake, Antarctica - #989 | ecosystem: Environmental > Aquatic > Non-marine Saline and Alkaline > Saline | place: Antarctica: Organic Lake... | reverse complement strand
TCTGTGATGTGACGGACGGACGGACGGAAATTTTTCAGTGAGAGCAGTTTTGAGATGCAGGTACTAGATAAACATCAAACTACGTTGATCTATTCTGGTTTGTTGATCTTCTCCACCTTGATTTTCTCGTGTTTTGGTCATGCCGTACGTAGTACTCCGTAGGTACATCTTCTCTTGCCCACTAAAAGCCTCTAGCTAGAGAGCTAGCTCGCCCTCTCCGGCTTAGCCACAACCTACAACCTATTTTCTTAAGATTCTTAGCCAAAGGCCACAGCGGCTCACAGTAGCCACCATAATCACCTAACATTGTGCCTGTTTTCAAGGAGGTGCTGAGTACTTTGACGAATGGCGAGTGTGTTTCAAGAAGTGAACCGTGGCAGCCGAGATGCTGCAGAAGTCTTCTTCAACTTAGCAAATGATCAACGCGTGGCGTACCGCACTGCAAGCGGCCATCTAGTGACAGTTCGCCAAGACCCGGACGTTGAAGACAGCACTGGCGGGATCGTATGGGAAACAGCCTACTTGCTCGCTACTTTTCTCGAAGGCCGCCCAGATAACGGGCTTCCAGCGCCTCAGAGCTCGGTGTTAGAGCTTGGCGCAGGTTGTGGGTTGCTAGGCCTGGTGCTGGCACACAATGGCTCAAACGTCGTGTGCACAGAAGCAACCGAAACGCTGTCGGTGCTCAAGCGCAACATCAAAGCCAACCAGACTGCAGTGGTGGCGGCTGGCGGCTCAGTTCAGGCTCAGAAGCTGCGATGGGAAGTCCCCAAGGACCGTGCTGCGCTCAACGGTGCCCCATACGACACCATCGTTGGCACTGACACAGTGTTTTCAGTGGATTTAGTGGAACCGATGCTAGCGACGGCAGCCAGCCTGAGCCACGCGAGCACCAAAGTCTGGTTGTGCTTTCAGGAGCGCTGTGCAGCCGCCCACGCGGAACTGCTTCAACTGGCACCTCACTACTTTGACCTTGTCGAAGACCTGTCGCCGGAAATGCACAAAGCTCCAGGCTGCCAAGCTGCTGAGCAGCTCGACTGTTGGCTGCTGTGCCTCTCTGGTTCCCGCACTGACCTTCCGGGAGAGGGCCAGCCAAAGGCTCAGACGACTGACACGTCTTCTTCCTCAACTTCACCTACCCCGGATTCATCGTCGGCAGCAGTACCTACAGGAAAGCCTGCGTCTAGTAGTGGTACTGCTGCCACTCTTAGCACCACTGCAGTTCCTGCTGGCACCGCTGCCTCTTGGATGTCGGCCGCCTTTGCAGCCTCGAGCGCTCGGGCTGAGCCAGACGCCGTGGTGCCGCCCACCCCCTCAGACGACGAAGACGACTTTGATGGCAAGGCAGTGGCCGCAGCCGCAGCGCGCTGGGCTTCAGAACAGCAAAAAAGTGTAATGAAACAAAAAGGTGTGGAATTAGGTGAAGACATCCAGACATCTCAGCCGCCCACAGTTGACGGCAGCAGCGTTCGTAGTGAGGGCACTGCGCAGAAGAAGCGGGGTGCTTCTGTTGGAGAACCAAGCAAGGGAAGTGGAAGTGGTGGAGGTAATGCACGTAAGGAGAAAAAGGCAAAGGAAATGAGGAAGAAGGAGAAAAGGGAATAACATAACATCGATTGAAATTTCGCGTTGTGGAATTAGTTGTCCCTAGGGGTCGGTGGAAGTCGGGTGGATTTACTTTTATCTGTTTCTGTTTTGATTACAAATCAACATCAAACATTAAGCTTGTATATTAAACAATAACTATAATTCCTCAGTTTTGAACCGCATCGCCATCGCGAATTCCAAAAAGAAATAAGTCACTAGCTTCCAATCTCAAAGCATGAATATCAAGATATGATTGCTGAGAAGACCAACAGCATACCAAAGCAACGAGCCCGGATTGATTTAAGGGGCATTCTGAAGCGCCGCTCGAATAGCACCGACGTGGCTCTCGTACAAAGGGTTCTCATTATCACCATCCCGAGCTGCACGATAGCTCTCCACGCGAGCGGCCATGACGAAGAAAGGCAGAGCATCTGCCAATTTTCCACCAGCTACTAACCGCTGGCCATCTTCGTCGAAATGTTGCGCGTAAGCTGCCGCTTGCTCCGTCGACGCGTACGCTTGAGCCAACGCTTCGTCGGAGTCCGCTTCCCGCCCCGGCGTCAACTGCAGCAGCTCGCTGTGCAGCCAGTGCCATTTCGAGGGCACGCGGCGCTTCCGAGCCGCAACCGCTGCAGCTTCTCGTCCCGCTGCAATGGCCGCTTCTGTGGCCGCCATCGATTGGCTGACTGAATTAGACTTCACTTCAACGGTTGCTTCAGGGGATCCGCCAGCAGTGGCACTAGCACCACCAGCAGTAGCGCCAGGAGAATCCTCCCTATCTTTTTTAATCACGCCAGTAGTTAAGCGCTCGAAATTTGCCAAGCCGCGCTGCCAATAGTCCGAGCTTGCGCGCTCCAACTCCGCCGTTTTGATGGCCACCACCAGCGTGTGCCGCGTGCCGCTTTCCACGTCTTCGACTTTGTGGGGATAGTTGGCGGGGTACCAGTACAAATCGCCTCGTTTCGGCCGCAACGTGCACTCGCCTACGCTTAATTCACCCCCTACGTAGCCTTCCTTCTTCTCGTTTCCCCCTGCCCCTCCTTCTTCGAGGTGCTCAGCAGCGTCGCTGAGCATGACGTTGATGTTGATCGTCCGGCCGGTGCCGTCGCTTGGTTTCGTGTCCACGTGCCAGTCGAAAAAATCCGCGCCTTTGAACTCGTGCATGAGCACAAAGTCCACCTAAGGTAGCATGAAGAAAGCGAGAAGATCCAAGAAACGACTATATAACGAAGAAGAGGAGATACAAAGATAAAAAACTAATGACAATTATCTTGATTCTGCTACCTAGAGTGTAAATACATGTACGAGTACTACTACGTTATAACATTTGAGTCATAGGGTGAATTGACTCAACCTTGCATTCATTGGAAGTGCTTGTTGTACCTTTCGGCTGAAAGTGGGCACATCTGTACTTTCAACGTTAAAGCCCCATTGCACTGTGGACCCTGCTGCTGCTGCTTCTTCTGTTTCTTCGCGCGCTTTTTGAAGGATTCGTTCGTAGACCCAGTCGTAAGGGCAAGCACCGTCTCCGTTGGAGATGCGGTTCTGGACAAATATAGTAGATTGAGGCACATCAGTGCAAAAAATACAAAATGTTCAGAAAAAGCGTAAATTTCAAAATGTTGAGTGCTAACGTGCAAGCGCGTCGAGAGCTTCAAGACCTCTATCAAACTATCCAGCTAAATATCCGACCGGAAACGAGGTCTGAAATGTGCAGAAGTATAAAGTAACTAGGGTACCAATGCTTATCCAGCTATTCCGCGATAACAATGAGATAATGACATGCTAGCAGCTTCGCAGTAGCTGAGCTTCTTTCGCTTGTTTTTTTTTACCTCAGTGTTGTCCCAGTAATTGACGCGGCTCACGCTTTGGTCCGGCCGAACGTCGCGTTCGACAGGCCGCGTTTGCATCATAGCGACCAGGCGGTCGCACTCGCTCGGTGAGAAAGCACCTCGAAAGAAGCACACACCATGGTTGCTGTAGGCTTCGGCCAAGCCACTTCCCAACAATTGAAGTGCCACTGTAAGCTGAGACACCGTTCGACGTCTGGTCGCAGGGACCATGATGGCAGCCTTCTCCTTAACGAAGGGCTAGGCCACAAATACCCTAGTTAAGATGATCTTCTACCCGCGTTACGTTTGAAAGGGGTTGACGGTAAAACTTTCGCGCTTGAAGACGCTTTAGTGTATGCCTGCAGTCAGGCTTCAGATAGAGTGCAGACAGTGCAGATACTGAGGGAGCTGCAGTACAGTAGCTTGCTAGACGGCTCCACAGAAGACACTAGATATCTTTTAGAACCCCTTCAAAGCTCCGGCCGTTGAATAATCGGTAAGCGAATATGACTAGAGCGATGAAATGCTCAGTTTCCTCGTTTGCTCGTTTGCTTTTCGTCTCGTCTAGCTAGAAGTATGCTATGCTAACGTAAAAACAAACATCGCATGAACGCGCGAAACCCAACACCCAGATTCACTCTGTATCTTCAACGTGTATCTTCTCTCGGATTTACTGAGTGTGTTTTTCCCCTCTTTTTTCTTTTTATACCATACTAGTGCAATTTTTTTCTTTTCTTCTCCGCGAAGAATGTGATGTCATATGTCATCCTTGCTAAATTACGCAAGAAAACGTACTCCTGCGCCTTTCTCTTGAACGCCTCATAAAGGCTCACATTGCCCATTTCTAAAAAAAACTTTCAGTATGAGAACTGCCGCAACTCTCGTATGTCTAGCTGTGCCTGCGTCGGCGTGGGCGCCGATGACTGGACGGCCTCTGGCGGCACCCCGAGCTGCGTCCCGCGTCAGCAACTTGAAAGCAAAAGAAGCCACCGCCATGCTGGAAGCATCTCAGGCCGAAACGTTGGCTGCAATTCAAGCAGCGCTGCCAGATCTTGCGGCAAAACCCGACGCGTCGTGGACTCCGGCAGACGGAGTCGTCATTGGCGGGGGCGCAGCTACCTTGCAGGCATTCGATGCACCAGGCGCCAACAACGTGGCTTGGCTGAGTGCGCTGAACGTAGAGGGCAAGATTAACTCGCTGACTATTCTCAACGGCCCTCTTACGGATGTGCCACATTTCGTGTCTCGCAGCATCGTAGATGATGTGGCCCAGACCGTGAGCCTTTCTCTCGACTGGCGCCCACGCGAGTACGGCGCGTACGAGACCCGCCTCGAAGACGGTGCGCGCACTTCGTACAACGTCTTAACACTATCTAGCAATTTAAGTGTACTTCTAGAAGCAATTTAGCAATTTCAACTTTGGCATTTAATATGCGCTATTGCTCCTGGCATACATACTATCACTTTTTATTTCTTCGTCATCGCCATGTCTCAGGAAGCTACCCAGGGCCTGAAACCATTGGCCGCGTGGCGTTCACTTACAGCGGTATATTTTTAAGCATCCCATACAGTGTAGCTTTGGCTTGAACCTTTGGCTTGAACCTTTGGTTTAGCGCGCATTGTCGTTGCTGTTGTTGTTTTCTGCTCAATATCTTGAACTGTATATCATCTTTCTTGGTGCGACACTGTTGCTCGCTGCTGCTGCTCTTTCAGGTGCTCGGAAAAACATGGAAGACAAGTTTTACACGCCCGAACTCGCCAGCTTAGTAACCAACGCTGCCGCAACCTTTGACTTCGGTGGGGCGCCACCGCCACCTGCAGTCACCGAACAGGAGCGCTTGTTTCGCGGGCCCCTCGCGGCCGAATTCCTGCTGCCGCTGACCCCAGCCAACGTGGCGGCCATCGCGACGCTGCGCTCGCAAGCAGCCGCTGCGTGGCTCGCGTGGCAACAAGACCCGGCTCACCTTCACCGCCCTGGTAAAAATCTTGAAAAGCAGTGGTTTATTTACCTCCTGTGTGAGCATACGTTTTCAAGCGCGCGTACTGAATTTCATAATGCTGACGCGTAATTGCTTTGAGAGCACGAGTGCATACCTTTTACTTTGACGGCTCATTCTTTCACGGCTAATAAACTGATTGCTTTGGACTCCGGTGGTTCCTGAAACAGGTGCACCTGTCAATGCTCAGTACGTGTTTGACACCCCCAAGAAACAGGAAATGTACAGCGCGCTGCTCGAGAAATTTACGCAACTTTACGGTGCTGCCGACGGCGCGAAGCTCGCAGCTGCTGACTCAGGCCCCCTTGATGAAGCTTACGTGGGTGGTGGGAGCTAAAGAGCAGTGCACCAAAGGTGGATAATGGACTATGAGAGCTTCAGGCCGATTGGGCATTTAAGCCGCCGCCACCTGCCAATCACCTGCCACAGCCCTTTATGATAATAATGAGCTACGGGAATATGAAATCGTGAGGTGGGACTGAAATAAAACGCGGCTTTGCTTTTCGGACTTCTCACTTCTCCATGATATACGAGCTAGAACACAAAGCACCTAGGAAATTTCGCTATATCCGAATTACTTGAATTTGATTAATACTTCATGTGCCTCTATTTTAAATGCCAATATTCCTCAACTCTCAACTTCTACGCTAAAATACATCTGTGGTGCGTGTGCGTGGTGCGCGATACCCAAAAAAAAATCCCCCATTGAGCTCCCATTAACCTATATCGTTCTCAAGGATAAAAGTTAGATAAACCTAGGCCGACACAACGTAAGAGTTAGGATTATTGCTAGAACTTTTCAAATATCAAGTTACTGTTGTTCATGAAGTGACGCACGCGGCTGATTTTCCGTTCGGATCACCGTTCTGCCTAAGAACCTCAATAACCGACTTATGCTTGCCCTGCAATAATGGACAACGATGAGCAACAACGATAATGAGTAAAGCTTTCAAGTACACGCATTCTCATTATTGGATGGATGTTGATAGCCTAAATAAACTCACCATTGTCGCAAGCTCGATGGCGAGTTTTCCACTGGCGTCGCGGGCGTTGAATAACTCATTTTTTCGATCTCCTGCACGCTTCACTAGGAAATCCGAAAACCCCGCTCTTCCTGCTTCACTCGATGCGTGCAGCACGCTCATTTGTGACGTAGTCATCGCAAATAAATTAGCACCTGCGTCAGCTAAGGCCTGTCCAGCTGCTGTGTGCCCTCCTATTGCGGCCCAATGCATTGCTGTTCGGAGGCTTTTGTCCGGCTGCGAGCAGATAGAAAAAAAGAAAAGCGAGCACATTAAAGTCTTACTAGCACAGTCTCGATATACAACACTAGTACCCAAGTATTAGTCTCCGAAGACTACATTTCAAATGACCGTCATCGTACCTGGTCTACTATGGCGCCTTTCTCTATCAAGAATTTGATTATATCAGCGTGATTCGAGCCAGCTGCTCTGTGAATGGGTCTTCTTTCGCCTGCTCCAGCGACATTCACGTCCATTGGGTCGCTTTGGCTTTCCGACTCCGCAAACTGTCAAAAATAAACTTATTGTAAATAATGCTTCTATATGCCACGTCACTTGATTCTGAGCAGGACGCACCATAGCTTCAATGGAAGAGAGGTCACCACTGTGGCAAGCCTTATGTAACGGCGTGTCGACAGGCATGCGTTAAACGAGGCCTAGCCAAGGCATACACTGCCTTAAGAATCCCACTATCTGGACGGCTTGTCTTCGCAAGGGATGCGCTGCCGCGCTGTGGAAGAACAATGCACATTACATGTAACAAACACTCCCGCTACTCATTATTTCGCCATGCTTTTCTAAAGTACTCGACGACCGACGACGACTGCTAAGGTAGCTACTACAGGGAGAAGAAGGCTAAAATTTTTGAAATCTTTCGTTTTGGCTTTTGATTTTGATGGAGAACGAAGAATGAAGAATGAAGAATGCAGGAACGCAGACTTATTAGAGCTAAAGAGTGCTAGCTAGCTAGAGCTAAGTGCGCCGTGCCTAGAGCTCAATAGGTTCAAGAAACATAAGATCTTTGGCTCAAATCCTGCAGAGCACGTCCGTTAGTGCTGATAGACCAGCACAATCATGCGGTAGAAATGGATACATAAATGGTTGGGGCTAAAAAGCTCAAAAACCAACTTCTTGAGAAATCTTCCGTCTACAACGTAGCATGATGACAAGCTTCCATTAGTCATCTCAATTAGATTTGATTCAATTAGTGGCTGAGGTATTTTTTTTCTATGGAAGCATCTCTTGAGCGAGCTGGATACACGGACGTAAGCCGCCTCGGGGCCGGAAGTTTTGGCTCAGTGTTTCTAGGACGCAAGCAAACCAGGAAAAAACATTCGAGCAGGAATGACCCTCCAAATTCCAGCAACAGCGATGAATCTAGCAGCGAGGGCGAGGGTGCAGTAGTAGCGCTGAAACGTCTCACGGCGACAACAGCACCGCACCGCGTAGTTCTCGAAATGCAACTCTTACGCCAGGCAGCTCACGGAAGCGAGTTTGTTCCTGCTGTTTTGGATGGTTTTCACGACACGGTCTACAAGCATCTTCTATACTTCCTCTCAAACTATATTTTTATATATCCATATGCTAACCATTACACTCTTGACGTCACTGCGTTCATAATTTTTTGATAGACCATCATTGAGCATTGCATATTGAATACAACTCTTTTCCCTGATATTTCTTGTTGGTCACTCTCCTACTTCCGCATGAAGTATCACCTGAAGTTGAAGCTCAGAAATGATGGTATCTCCACAATTGTACCGTATGAACTTATCTCTTGCTGTTGTGCCCTATGTCCGCTTTAGGACGGGTTCGTGATCGTTATGGAATATTTTGAGCACGACGATTTCAAATCTTACTACGATAAGCTCACGTGGCCGCAGGTATCGTCGACTTGAAGTCTTCAACGTTGACTATGCCCTCGTAGAAAATAAAATCGAGCTCGCATTGCTCATATCAAATCTGTATGTGTTTGTCGATTAGCTTTAAAGAAGAAATATTCTTTGTAATTTCAAGGGTTATTTTGTCCTTTCTTTTGTTCTCTCTTCATCGGCCTAGTCACTTTTCTTCCCCTTTAAATCTCCTGAACATTAATTATTTTTACAAGCTTTTGACTTTTCGCGTGCATGTCAATTTATGTATGTACAGTTGCAGCAGTACGCGCACCAGCTCTTTTCAGCCCTGGCGCACGTGCACTCAAGAGGCGTTATTCATCGGTTCGTATGCTTCCCAACCCTTCGTGAAAAAATAAGAGATATCGCTGGGCTTTGTATGCTCTCCATCCTTTATTTTTCTTCCATTCATTTTGAACTTGCTTTCATCCAACTGATCGCAATTCTTTGCTTTTATTTATGTGGTTGCGCTCCTTTTTCTTTCTGTTGAAGCGACGTAAAACCACGCAATTTTCTGTTCCACGTGGCGTCGGGCCGTGGGCGATTGGTGGACTTTGGCCTCGCGCAACCGGCCTCGCTCTGGAAATCGAGAGAAGAGAAACTCGCCCAGCACCGCCAACAGCAGCAGCAGCCACGCAGCCATTCACAGCAGCCGCTTGACGTAGAAGTTGGCTCGAACCTAGCTTGGCGCGCTCGAAGCTCTCAACGATCATCCAACAACAACAACAGCAGCAGCAGCAGCAGCAGCGCCGTCGCTGTTGCGCCTACTTCTGTTCTTGCCAATGCTGCCGCCTCGGCTGCGCCTGGTATTCCTGCTGCTAAGACGCCAAGGTCTGCTTCAAGGAAACGCTCTAACCTTGGCCCTGCTAGTAGTACTGCTGCTGCGACACCTCCACTGAAGAAGAGCTCGCTAGGACTGCCACCGAGCACTGTGCGGGGGAATGAGAATGCCTTGGTTTCGAATCCGAATAACCCTGTTCCATCTCCTGAAGTACGAACAGCTATCATCTCCAGAGCTACTAGTAGCGCTGCTACTTCTACTGGTACTGATGGCGCCACTGCTGCTATTGACAGTGCTGTAGCGGGTGACAAAATCGCTGCTGCTCCTGCCTCTACAAATGATAAGGCTCAAGTAGTAGCACCACCATCACTACCACCGCCACTACCACCGCCACCTGTAATTGCCGAGCCTGCCAACGGCCTTGACTCCAATTTGCCCAAACGCCCGGACCGCGCCGGCACTCCGGGTTTTCGAGCGCCTGAAGTGCTGCTTGGGAGTGCGGAACAAAGCGTAGCTCTTGACGTGTGGTCGGCGGGGGCAGTGCTCCTGGCCCTTGTGGCGAGGCGCTACCCTTTCTTCCCACCGTCGGCGCGGGGAGATGAAGCGGCCCTCTTGCAATTGGCCCACATGCTGGGCCCAGCCAAAATGCAGCGCGCCGCGCAACAACTCAAGCGACAAGTAGACTTGCCGTCTGATTTGTCCGTTAGTTGTAGCACTAGTGCTGCTTCTTTGGCTTCTACTTCTTCTTCCGGAGCTTCTGCGACCATGAAGAAGAAGATTGCACCGCTTGGAAAAAATCACAGCACTGGCAATGGTAGCAGCAGCAGCAGCGCTGGAAGCAGTTCGACGAAGACTGGAAGCTGTGGGAGCGATAGTGGTACTGCACCAGCTTCAGGATATCCCCCTGTACCTCTTGGGGACCTGTTCGCGCCTGCGCTTCAACCCTCACCTCCAGATGGTACTCTTGGCGAATTGCCGAGCTCAAATAGCAGCAATACTAGAAAAGCCAGCAGTAGCAGTGGTGCTTCGAAGGCACGTGGCGACGAGGAATCCGACTGCGCTCGCGTCCACCCGCTCGCTTCTGACTTTTTGCAGCGCACCCTGGAGCCTTCACCTTTTGAGAGAGTCACCGCAGCGGGCGCTCTTTTGCTTCCTTTTATCAGCGACAGATAGCTATCCCTATTGAACTCCAAATGACCCTTTGAGTCACACATTGGCTTAGCTTCACTCAGAAATTTGGTTGCTGTGTGTTGCATGCGCCTCATAACCCTCTGCCTGGGTGCCTCACGATTTTGTTGGCTTGCGCCACTTTTGACATTTGACATTAACGCTGGCATAGGCCCCGAAGGACCAGAATTAGAGGGCCAGTATCTAGAATTTTGGTATAGATTAAATTATCTTTAATAGTAGTAAATTCATTTTAATGTTTACGCCCAGAAATGGCGAATTGGATAGAAATTTCTACTCGCCATCTTCTTTACTTTTCTATTATTCCCGTATATCCCTTAAGGATTTCAAATAAGTACTATAATTTCGTTGCGATTTGAAACAAAACAAGCATTATAAAAGCAGGCGCGACTACTCAATGATTTCTTCGTCGGTGAGGTCTTCACGGGATTGACAATTGCGCTGAATCCACTCCGCCAATTGTGTCAAGAGGTCTTCTGTACAAGCCTCAGGACCAAAAGTATCGAGCTCACTGTCAATATCCCTGCAGCTGCTGCTGCTGCTATAGTCCTCGCTTGTGGCGTGCTTAATGCTGTTTTGGGCATGCACTTGCCCGCACAGCTCGGTGAATTGAGGCCGCAGCCGATCTTGCGCTTCTCGCACGGAGTTCACCAGTGCCATGACCAAGGGGACCGACACCAAGTGCGAGGGCGCCTGCGGTACTAGCGATGGCCAATTTGTGTGCAAGTACAGCCCCGCAAGGCCTTCGAAACTGCACTGCAGCACTGCATCTTCAGCTTCGTCACCCCTAGGCCGTATTTGCTCACTCTCGCGAAGCGATACTGCATCGTTCGCTTCTTTGTCTATTCCTACTTTCTCTTCAGCATCTGCCGTGGTTGCCGTCATTGACTTCACCTCTGCAACAGCTTCGGGCTCTATTACCGCATGAAGAGCTCCACTATCCATAGGTCCTTCTTGTCGGCTTGTTCCCAAACTGTCTAAATGTCTGAACCAGCTCTTGTTGCCTAACGCATAAGCAGCAATCGCTGCCAAAACAGCCACCGCCATAGCGAGCTTCAGACTTACTGCAAGGAAACCTTGACGCGGCACGCTGCTGCCATTTCTCCTACGGACGTTGCCACCTTTTATGGCACGGTCGCGGTGTGCACCCATACTAGGTGAGATTTCATTGCTCATGTGCTCGCTGCGACTACTAGCATTCTCTGGTGACGCATGAGCTGCTGCTGTTGGGGAGTCGCTCGCTTCCCATGCTTTTAGTGTAAGGCCCCTGTAATGGTCGATCTCCTCGGGCTTCATCCCTAACGCCTTGTCCAATACAGGGCTCACAAGTTCATCACAACCCATACGTCTAGGGCTGCTCTGCTGTGGCGTACCTGGAGACTGCGAAGGCGAAGTGCGGCTTGCATCATTACTATTGTCCAACGAAGCCGACGATTTTCTACGAAGAGGTGATGTTGGCGCTAATTGTCCGTTGGCGTCACTGCCATCGTCAATAAGACCAGCCAGCAGTGATAGCACTCCTTCAGCTTCTGCAACAGCAACAGCTACCTGTACACCATACACCAAAATGGAATGTAAGAACTAGTCGCACCATTAT
>Ga0307982_1003867_pt1 | contig 11895 bp, 12 predicted proteins | sample OrgLakmetagen989_FD_201847 | JGI IMG/M metagenome (GOLD analysis project Ga0307982, IMG submission 201847) | Saline water microbial communities from Organic Lake, Antarctica - #989 | ecosystem: Environmental > Aquatic > Non-marine Saline and Alkaline > Saline | place: Antarctica: Organic Lake... | reverse complement strand
CGCGTTGATTAGTGCTCATCATCAAAAGTTGCAGATTCCGGGAGTTTTGTTCCCTGCGCTTCAGATCGAAATCTTATTCCAGTGCGCTGCGCCACACAACTTCGAGTTCGCTTTTCGAAGGGTTCCTCGACGCCCCAGACTCTGACCCTTTGCATGCGCTTTTAAAACTCTTTGATTGACAATAGTGAAAATTTTCAGAGCAGCCGGCTGTTATTGCAATCATTTTTTTTCCAAGTCCTTTTTATAGACGAACCTACAGTATAGTATGGTCTCTATCTCTGATCTATTTCTATTTGTTATCTGCATCCGCACGCAGTACCTCAAATTCATTTGATACTTCTTTTGTTTATACTTTATATCGAAATGGAATTATGGATTTCTTTTGGGCATATCGCCAATCATCACTGCTGTTATAGCTCCTGCATAAGCAAGCGCTCTATGTGTCTTCCTCTTCTTCTTCTTCTTTTTCTTCTTCTTCTTCTTCTTCTTCTTCCTCCACTTCCCCTTCTTCTAAGAGCGCTTCGACTTCGCAGAGGCAAATTTCCACCTGCTCGCGGAGCCCCTTGGTGTCGATTCGCGCGTTCCACAGCTCGTCTTCGGGGCCGTCCACGGCGTAGCCGCACACACTGCAGATCAGCGACGCAAGGTTCAGAGGGTCATGGGGGCAGCCACCGCCGCGCCCGTCGCTGCTCGCGGTCTGGAGCGCCTTCACCAGCGCGGAAGTGGACACCTCGTTCGCGGGGCCTCCTCGCCCGACCCCCTTGAGTAAGCCTCGGGCTCGAAGCTCCTTGACGGCGCCGGGCAAATGGGTCATCACGAAGTGGCACATGTGTCCCTGCTCTTCTAAGTCGGCCCGCCGCTGCGCTTCTTCCTCTGCTTCTAATAAAGAAGCGTTGACGTCTTCGTTGTCGTTGTCGTCATCCAGATTGACGTCCTCCTCCTCAGCTTCTTCTCCTTCTTCGACTTCTTCTTCTTCTCCGGTCTCTTCTTCGTCGTCATCTCGTACACTATACCCAATTTCAGACTCTTCCAGCTGTCCTGATTCACCAGCGCCTTGACCGTCATCTGATCGCAAATACTCGATAGGCACCTACAGTAGCACAGAAGAAAAAGCATCAGCAATACGATAAGGGGAACTAAAGATCGGTGCATACGTACAATGATAAGCAGAGAAACAAGTTTGTCGAAAATATAAAGAGTACAGTGAGAGACACTTACGTGAGTATCAAAAGGGAAGGCATGCACATATAAGTAAGTATTTAATACACTGATTTTAAGCTTACCTCTTGCTCGAAATCAAAGTCGATGAATTGCACCACCGCAACGCCGGCGTCTCGGTTCACTTCTGCAACTTGGCACGCAAAGAACGCGTTCTCGTGGGCGTACCAGCATTGCGCCGGCGTGCCCACCTCCACAGCTTCCCCTACCAGGGGTGAACCAACTTCATTCCCACCGGGGAGGTCGCTCGACACCGGCCGCAAGAAGTCCGCATGCACGTCCATCTCTTGTTGGTCCTCGTTGGGATCGGCAAGCAAGCGAAGCACGTACACGCTCCCGTGCTCGTCGCCAGAATGATCGGCGCTGGACTCGGGCGCAGATTCGACGATGGCTGGCAGCCACACTTCTTCGCTTTCGCCTTCGTAGGTCACAGATACTTCGACGCAGGTGCCCTGAGGGTAATACGCGATTTCCTCTTCGTCGTATACTTCTTCTTCATCATCTGCTTCCTCGACGATTTCTTCGTCATTTCCTCCCTCTTCAGCAGCCTCGTCAACTTCTTCTTCGTCTTCGACTTTTTCTTCTTCTGCTGCTGCATGACCAGCGTGGCTATGGTCGCTGTGCTTCTCAGTTGCAGTGTTTACTTCTTCGCGTTGATCTTGGTCTCTATTGGCGGATTGTCCAGTTGCAGCAGTCGACTGCGAAGCGCCACCGCCATGCAGCAAACTGTACTCGTCGTCATCGTCATCGCCCATGGCCTGCCGATAATGAGAGAGATAAATAAAAGACAAGCATAAGTATCAAACATGTAAGAGAGCACTACAGAGATCAGGTGCGCACATGATGTGAACTCTTTGATGCCTACGCAGCGAATGTGAGAGGAATATGAAGTTGAATGTCTCCATAGTGCTAGGTTGGAGATGGGAGAGGGGCAAAAACAGCTTAGAAAAGGGCATACTCTTTTCACCAAACAAAAATATTCAGTCAAGGTTTGTCTCACCGAATCAAGCGCATTTGCTTCGAAAGCTTCGAGCACTACGTCCGAGAAGTGTTTTTTGTCTTTGCTGCCCAGCCCTTTGCTAGCAGCAGTGGTGAGCTTAGGTTGAGTGCCAGACGAAAGGCCAATCAGAGCGCTCATCTCAGCGGCTGCCGCCTCATCACTTCGATGCATGTCTACAGCTTCGCTCGCTGCTATTTTCCACTTGTTCTTCGAAGCAGCGCCTCCTCCTTCAGCGCTGGTCCCCTGTGAATCTACTTCTGCTCCTGCTGCTGCACTAGTAGCACCTGCAGCTTTACCACACGTGCTAGCAGTCGACGCCGCAGCCATAGTCTCTGCTTTGGCCCAAAGCTTGCGCGCTTTGATGAACGGCAATCCTAAAGCTACGGCTCCCTTTTGCCCTAACGCCAACAGCTGTTGTGCCGAAGTCCCCTTGGCCGCTGACGCAAGAACCCCATGTAAAGAACCCACGCCGAACTCTTCCAAGAGCAACGCAAGCTCGTCCACTTCTGAAAGATTTTCATCTTCGACCTCTGCCGGTGCTGCTGGTGCTGCTGCACTACGTAAAGGTTGAACAGCACTCTTTTCGGGAGTCTCTGGAGACAGGAGGGTCGACGGTTGCGCTGAGGATGACAGATTGCCACTCCTTTGTTTTTCCACGGGTGTCTCGGGCAGCAGCGCTGGCGTCAAGTCGTGGGCCTTGCTCTCACGCACCGGTGACGTATTGGCAGTTGCCACTTCACTACGACTACTTTGACTGGCAGTAGCCGATGTCGCTGCTGCTGCTGCCATAGCCTCTGCTTTTGCAAGCATTTTGCGCGCTTTAATGAACGGCACTCCGAGCGCAACCACCTGTTTCTGCCCCAAATCTACGAGGTGTTGCGCTGATTTGCCTCGGGCTGCAGACGCTAGAACCCCATGCATTGAAGCCAGGCCAAAGTCAGTCAACAGAACAATGAGTTCGTCAACAACAAGTGCGCCTTCTTCTTCGTCGTCTTCGTCGTCGTCTCGGTCTCCATCGAGAGCAGTCGCCTCGTCTTCGGGGCTCCCTGATTCATCAGCCAGAGCCTCAAGATCGGCCAAGCCTGACGACTCATCCTTCCCTTCACCGCCACCACTGCCGTCATCTGATTCTACGTCATGTTCCCCTTCTTCTGCTGCTTCTTCCATGCCATCGTCTCCATCGTCGTTTTCGTCGGCTTGGTTATTGGTTTCAGCCTCCTCTTGAGGCGCTTCAAGAGGTGCATCCTTGGTCTCTTTCACCGACTTTGCTTCTTCTTTCTTCTCGAGTTCGGCCCTTTGCGCGGCAATGGTCTGCGCTTTGGAAGCAATCTCTTGGAATTCAGGCATGTTTCCTTGCGACAGCTCCAGCAGATTCCCTGCTTTTGTCGCTGCTTCGTTGAGTGACTTGAGCACTGCTTCGAGTGTGAGCGCGCTCTTTCCTTTCGCAGCTTTTTCTTCTTCGCCTGCCCCCATGGCCTCCCGCGCTAACGCTACAATTCGCATGGCGACCCACAGCAGCACACAACGGGCTGGGTGTAGGTTCGGAAGCTCTTCCTTTGAAGCAGCAGCAGCAGCAGCATCGCCAGGACCTACCCAGGAGTCAGACGCGTGCGCAGTCCAAAGGACTACATCCCAGATGTGCAAGGTGGCTTTGGAGGGCACGGCCTTGGTGTAGACCTGAGAAGAGAAGAGAGAAGAGCGAAGGTCAGAGGAGAGAGTGGAAGCATGTTATGATACGCGTTTGTTGTCTGAATTTGAGATGAAACAAAAGGAAGGCTTACCATATATAGGTATCAACAAGCAAACAAGAGACGAGATGTTTACAAATTATAAAGAAAGGATTTTGCGATGAGAAGATGTGTTGCAGAACAAGCCCGCATTTTTCAGCGGTATCTCTATTGGATTTATATGGAAATTTGATGGTAGTGTGTGGGTAGTGGTTTTGGGGGAGTTCTGCATCAAGATGCGCGCGCATTCGTACCTGAAGAAACCACTGCGGAGCCAGCATGTTCCACTCGAAGCCGCTATTCTCTAATATAGTAGCCATGGCCGGAGCATTGCTGTGCACCAGCTGTTGCAAGATCACCGAGTCGCTTCGTAAGGAAGGCATGCCTTCTTCAAAATACCCTTTGAATTTGACAGTGACCAGCGCTGCGAAGGTCCAAAACGCGTCCCGTTCCTCGTCCTAATGTAGCAGCATGAAAGAATCAAAGTTCGGAAATTACGGTGATGAGTAGAATTTGAATAAGCTTGTTGAATCGATTGGATTTTGTAACGAAAGAGCATACAATACAGGGCGAACGATGAGATCAAAGAACCAAAAAAGGAAAGAAAAACGAACTGAAACAGGAGGAATCGCAACTCGCAAATTTACCTGTGGCGTGGGCATCGGCCGACGGTCAGGCGCTGTTTCTTGGCTGATTTTCTTCTTCCCTAATACAGTCGACTCGTTGCTCTCGTCGTCATCTTTTTCCTTCAACGATTCGGATTGCCCGCCACCATGAAAGGTGAGCAGCACAACAGCTGCCAGCGTTGCCATTCCTTGCACGTAGCCTGGCTCGGGAGCTAGGCGTTGGAACGCCAACAGCAGGCGCGATAGAACCGCCTGTACAACAATCACCAAAGCAGAGTGATAAAGGATGAAGGGGCACATCAGTACAATAGAATTAAATTGAAGTTAGTTAGTGAGTGCGAGTATCTCTAGTTGGTGTCTGTGATTGAAGAGGAAAATAAGAAAGCGTATTCCTTGGAGGTGAGCGCACGCGTATGTGCATGTACGTACCTTGCCATCTCCAAGTTTGAAATAATCGCTGCTCGCAAAGGTTCGCGCAACGTCCTTGACGATAATCATGGCGACATTCCCTGCTTCATCCTGATAAACATGCAAGAAATGAAATGCATTATTTACAATTAGAAAGGTTGATGCACATTAAATCACAGAAAATGCAACTTCGACCACGTTGCATGTCCTTGGGAATTGAGTAAGAGAGTTGTAAAGGAGAAGGAAACAAGGGCAGCCCTTTACCTTGGTTGCAGGTTGGCCGCTCAGCTTTTCGTAGGTCCCAACGGGATGCCGACCCGCCATTGCTCGACCTCCGGACCACAGAGGCCACAAATGCCGCCGCCGAGACGCCCCGAGGCCGCTGCTGACGACTAGAGCACTGGTCTTGTCGTGGAAGCTGCTTGAGGGGTCCTGCAAGGCTTGCCATTTTTTGGGGTCTTTCCGAGGAGGGTTCAAGTCCGTGTCCTCTTCGAAGTGATCCCACCTAATGTAGTATATGATGGGAGGGTAAAAAGGAGTTGCGTAAAAAAGCATAGTTCGAAGGTAAATACAAATTATCCGTAATGATCGAAATGTTCTACTGAACAACACATAGATTACAAATCAAGTACAAAAAGAGGGCCTTGAAAGAAAAACATGAGCCAGATTGATTTAGAGGAAAGTATGCCTAACTCACAAGTCTTCGACGCGTTCTTCGTCGTCTTCTTCTACTTCCTTCGGGGTTTTAACAGCTAGCACACTCGCTACTGAAAGATGCGCAGCAGACCCAGGCACCAGCGACGCAGGTGGGTTGAGGTCGCGCAAGTAAGCAAAGGGCACTTCCTCAGAAAGACCGTGGAAGTCCGCATAATCGACCACACACGATGCGCAGCCGTGCGGCCTCACTTCTTGCACCACCGCCGAATAGCACTCTTGCCCCTGGGCATACCACACCATTGCCTGGAGCCCGACTTGAATGCTGGACGGCGGCACCGCGACGCCCCCGAGAGTTTTAACGGGCACGTGGCGAATGAACATGGGGTCGGTGTCGAAGCGGCAGTCTTCTTCGTCGTAGCCCTGTAGCATGCGCACGCTGAAAAAGCCTTCGCCGCTCGTTTCGGCCCTCGCTTCAACCTCAGCGGGAAGCCACAGGACGTCATCGTCAGTGTCCCCTACGCCAACTTCCACGACGTCGCCGATCACAAACGGCTTGTTTTCGCTGACGTCAGCATCGTTCAAGTCTGCTACTTCGCTCTTTAGTGCTGCCAGCGCCGCTAAAGCAACACTGGCCACATCGCCAAGGCCGTCCTTCTTTTTGTGGGTGTCTGCGCCAATTTTGTACAGCTTCGGAAACTTGGCCTTGAAGTGCTTCAAGTCTACTTTCCCCATGGAAGTCTTGAAAGCGGACTTCGGGTCAAGAATCAACATCACCTGAGCCAATTCTTGTGACGTGACGGTTCGTTTGATGAGAAATTGAAGGGTTCGTTCAATCTGCGACGTGGTAACAAACTTGGCGCCAAACTGATTGGCGTGTTCGTAGATTTCAGTTGGCGTAATTTTGAGCTTGGCAAGCTCTTCCCCCAACGGCAGATCCTCGTGAGGAGGCCTCCCTGCTGAATGAGTTCTTGACGTTCTAGTAGGTGTTCCAGTTCTACGGCTTGTGGTGTCTTCAACGGACGCGTTTCGAGACTGTGTTGGAGTGACCTGTTTCTTGCGTGGTTCCTTGAGCATAGGTGCGATTTCCTTGTACTCAAGCTCACCGTCTCCATTCGGATCGATGGTGTGAATGACTGCTTTTGTCACCTTCATCGAGACGTTGGCAACGCCAATGTGTTCCAGAGCCACCACTAACTCCTCGGCATTGATCTTACCGCTTTTGTCCTTGTCAATTTCTCGGAAAAGATCCAAAGCACGTGTTCCACCCTTGGAGTCATGCATGTAAGCACGCAAGTGTTCCCAAATGTAGTCTGCTGCTTCTTCGGTAGGCATTGCATTGAGATTGGCTCCATCAGATGATCCAGACTTCAATGGAGAGCTTTGCGCTGCATTCTGTACTTTTTGTGAGGTTACTGCAACTGGCACATGCGGTTTTTCAGGAGTCTTCTTGCTGGATGCTCCATGGAGGGGCTCTGGTTTACTTGGTGCCCTCTTTCGTGGTTCCTTGAGCATAGGTGCAATTTCCTGGTATTCAAGTTCGCCGTCTCCATTCGGATCAATGGTCTTGATGACTGCTTTAGCCACTCGAGTAGTGACCCCCGGCATACCCATGTGATTTAAAGCTGCAATGAATTCGTCGACGTCAATCTTACCGCTTTTGTCCTTGTCAATTTCTCTAAAGAGATCCAGCGCACGTGTGCCACCCTTGGAGTCATGCATGTAAGCACGCAAGTGTTCCCAAATGTAGTCTGCTGCTTCTTCAGTTGGCATTGTATTTAGATTGACATTATCGTTACCTTTAGAGGTATCTGGCTTTGAGTGCAGCTTTTGAGTTGGCTGCGCAGTGGCAGGAGCTGGCTTCGCTGACGATGCACTTGGCTTTGATTCTGCGACTTCTTTGTTTGCTAAGAGCGTTCGATGGTCAACACGGGTCTTTTCCACTGCTGCAACGTCTTCTTCGTCTTCAACTTCGTTGCGTACTCGAAGGCACGGTGGTCTCTCATTCGCTGAGGCAGTTCTCGCAGCCCGGAGCGCCATGAACTCTTTGAAACGACTAGAGGGAGGCCCACGCGACATTTGCAGCGTTTGAATCGCTTGAAACTCGGAGTGGTTGCTGCGGGAAGTAATGGCACTAGAGGCCTTGGTACGGACGTAGCTCAGAGGCACCTCTTCTTGTCCGTCCACATACAGGTAAGACACCACTGCTGTGTCGTAGTCGCTGACACCATCCACCACTGCTTGCTGGAATGCGCCATCACGAGCCCGCCACACGCTGCACACGGCACCCCCAACCACGTCGCTTCCACTCAATGGCGCACCACCGCCGGGTGCCACCACGAGCGAACGCACCGAGGTCCAGTGGGCGTCAACGGGGGTTCTGTCGCTGATCAAAAGCAACGAGAAATTGTTCTTGTCGAGTTGGCCTGTTACCCACGCAGGCTGCCACTCTTCAGTGCCATTAGCGGGCGATGGAGCGTTACGCAGGGTCTCCACTACGGTGCCTTCGCGGTACTCGGGGCGGGCTTCGCGGGCCTTCAAATCACCCTTAGGGGGCATCTTGGGTTTCGCGGGGGCCCGCTTTGGAACACTCAAGTACTGCAGCGGCACCTCTTCTTCCAGCTCCCAGTCCACATACACCACCAGTACTGTACCAACCTCCGTAACTGCCTTCACTACAGCATTCGAAAATTCCGCGCCCAGCGCGTACCACACTTTCACCTCAAGCCCCACAACCACACTTGACGGGTCTACCGCAGAAAGAGTGCTCGAGCCACTTGTTGTAGCTCGCTCTGGGATGTTTCGCACGAACGATTTGTCCACATCGAAAATGGCATCGTCCGGCGTGTAGCCTACGAGCATGCGCACTTTGAAGTGATTGCTTCCCTTGGTATTCTCCAAGATCAAGGCTGGAAGCCATTGCTCGTCTTCATCCCCGGGATCTCCTACGCCGACTTCAGCCAAAGAGAATACAGGAAAGGCGTCATCGCCATCATCGTCGTCGTGGCGTTGCTGAATCGCTACTTTTTTCGATGGGCTCTTTGACTTGCTCTTTGGCGGTTCAGACGCTGCCCTAGAAGCAGACGCTGACGTACGTTTGCCGTACTTGGACTCTTTCCTCCACTGGCTCGGCGCTTCACTTTTGGCGACAACTTCTGCTGCCGACGTCAAAGAAGATGCCGCTGGCGCGCTTTTCTGTTCTTTGGTCTTTTTCGCAGCTTTATTGGCTTTCGGCTTCCAACCCGTCACTGCCATTTGCGCTTCTTCTGGATCCATGGGTGGCGGTGGCACCAGCGCCCGAAAGTTGTCTTGCATCAATTGCAGAGTCACTTTCCCATTATTCACGTGTTTCGGGTTCAATTTGCTCATGATTGTTGCGAGAGCGCTTCCAGTGATGTCCACGCCAGTCAATTCGCACAATCCCCTGAGAGAGAAGAGAACGAATTCAACAGTGATTAGATTACTACTGTACTGGTCGCGTCATGACACATGAGCATGGGTGTGGGTGGGGTAACTTACATGGCGACTTCTTCCTTGGTCACCATTTTGGCTTTTTTCTTGTTGATGAATCGATACACACGTAAAGCGCCGTACTTGAGCTCAAGCAGAGCTGCTGCAATGTTGTCCAAAATGTCCTGGTCGTTAGCCGTTGGGTGTACAGGGGCATTCAATTTATCAGACGCCCGGCGGGCTTTGGACCAACCGAGCTCTCTTACTTTGGGGTCCCGGCCCCGAGACGGCTGCAGCTCCTCTCTTTCCTCTTGGATGGTGGGCTCCTGGTGTCGCTGCTCACTTTTGCCACGGCCGTGGTAATTCTGCTGCGCCATAACTTCCATTTGCTTCAACTCCTGGAGCTTTTGTTGCATTTCTTTGAGGTCTCTTTCGCGTGCGCTTTCTTGCTCCAGTTCTCGCTCCCTCAGGCGCTCCTTCTGGAGCACATGGCTCGCGTAAGACTCGTTGGAGCGTGAAGCACTCACTGACCTTGCGCGCAACTCCTCGTCTTGTCGCTTCAGCTTTTCTTCTTCCAGTTTCTTGCGCCTCTGGAGCTCTTGCAGCTCACGGTCTAAATCGATTACTGCTTGTCGTTTTGCGGCTTCTTCTTCCTCCAGCGCCTGGACTCGGCGCCTTTTTTCTTCTTCTTCATAGTCGAGGGAAGACGGCTGTGGCGGATGCAGTGCATGAAGATTTGGGCGATTGCTCGAGAGGGATTGGCGATTCCTGGACTCGGAACGTTCACTTTTCGGCGAGGGAAACGACGGCACCGGCGGTTGCTGTTGAACTTGAAAGGGTTCCATAGGCTGTCCATTGTCCGTCGTGCGAGGACCGAGCTTCGGGAACGACGGCTCTCCTGGCACGAACGTAAACGATGTCGCGGACGTACGGTCTAGCCCTCCGCGATAGGGTGCCAGCGAAGAAGCTCGGTACTCGTCCAACAACGAAGGCGGTCTGATGTAATCAAAGCATAGGTGACAGTCAAGAGGTGGCTGTACATGTCAAGTCAAGGCGGGATATAGCGTACTAGGTACAAAGGGGTTTGTAACAGAACAGAAAAAAAAAAGAAAAGCTAAGCATTCGCATTGTACCGTGGTTGAGACTGCGACCGCTGCCTAGACGACGAGCGACATTCGTCCAGCATCGAAGGCGGTCTCTGGTAGTCCACGCCAGATCTCTGGTAGTCATGCCCCGGCATGCCGTAGCTCGACTCAGGGCGGCCCCACGATCGTCCTCGCTCGACGGAAGCAGACTGGTAGCGGCCTCTGAACTCCGCCGGCTCGCCCCGAGGCCGCAGTTGCCAGGGCGCTTCTCCCCCCGGTCCTAGTGGTGGTGCTCCTCCCCCGCCATTCCTTTGCCGGGCCAGCATGATGTCTTCGGCCGAGGGCGCCACGTATCCCTCGTGGTAAGGGTGGCGCCAGGGCATCTCGTGCGGCCGGTGGGCCTCCGCGGGGAGCCATTCGGCCCGGTATGTCGCGCGAGCTGGCGGCTCCATGGGAGGTCGCCATTCGGCGGGCACGAAGGGGGCATCCATTGAACGCTGCATGGGATCGACAAAACTGTCGCCAGTGCGCCTACTAGGAGGCATTTCTTCAACCATGTCGTTTCGAGCCGCCATGCGCGAAGGGCTATGCTGCTGGTGCTCCTCCGGTGGCCTCTCCTCCCTGTGCCGCCAGTGGTGAGCCTCTGAAGACACGTTGGGTGGGGAGTTCTCATCCCAAGCATACGACTGCTTCTTACGGCTTGCGCTGTGGTCGCGCGACGACCGGTGCGACGACTCACTGCGTTTCTTCGAAGCTTCCCGGAAAGCAGCCGCGACACCCAACGGTGACTCCGTCCGACTGCGGTGGTGAGATGGTTGGTAGTAGGCGTCGCTCCCGCTCGAGTCGGCGCTGCGACGGCCGCGAGCATGAGCTCGCTCCTGCGACGCAGCTTTCATCGGGTCGACACCTCGGTCTGCATTTCTTTCAGGCGAAGCTCGGCGACCGTGTCGTTCCGCTTCAACTGTATGTCTGCTGGGGCTGCTGCGCTCTGCTACATGCTGACGAGGCGCCACCTCAGTAGGCTTCGGTTGCGGTGGTTTCTCCTCCGATGGCCGAACCGAGCTCTCGAACTGGGCTCGCGGCAGGCACCATTCGCTTTTCCGCGACTCGTTATTGTAAAAATAGCACCGGCCTGAATAGGAAGAGGTATGCACCGTTACAGGAATACGGCCTCAACTGTGTGATCAACACATGATATGATTGCACAAACCAGCATATTTTGAAGACTCTCGAATTTCCCACGGCAATGCCACGACCATTCCGCGGCGTGGGTGCACCATTGAGTCCATCCCAGCCATAGCCCTTGCGAAGGACAAGAGCTAGTAGTCGGACGAGGCCACGATGAAGCCGATGAACACACTTTTTTCAAGAAGGAACGAGGTGACAGTTGAAATACTACAGGGAGGGCTTTTCCTGGTGCGAACTCACAGGGGCATAAAGCAGAAAACCCCTCACAATAATACTTTGAGCAGAAAACCCCTCAAATTCTCAGAATTTGCGATTCACCTAATTCTAGATTTAAGGGACGTGCTAATATAGTACAGACTGTAGGTGGTCCGTCGTGCTGATGGTGTCGTTTTGGCGCGAGCTTAGCTGAGCTTCTGGATATCACAACTAAGGCACATCCGATGGAAGGAACCTCGAACCCTATTCGTGATCCCAGAGTAGCTGTTGCCCCTGAGGTACAAGTAGATTTCCATAATACATTCGCTTCCTTTACGAACGCG
>Ga0307982_1003866_pt1 | contig 11898 bp, 7 predicted proteins | sample OrgLakmetagen989_FD_201847 | JGI IMG/M metagenome (GOLD analysis project Ga0307982, IMG submission 201847) | Saline water microbial communities from Organic Lake, Antarctica - #989 | ecosystem: Environmental > Aquatic > Non-marine Saline and Alkaline > Saline | place: Antarctica: Organic Lake... | reverse complement strand
AGAGCCTAAGTCGGGTGTTTAAATGAAGAAACCCAAGAAGTCGTGAAGTCTTCTTGGGTCTCAGTGCGCTTGGAGGGACTCGAACCCCCAACCTTCTGATCCGTAGTTATATTGCAGTCCCTGCATAAACCGTCGAATTGCCACTGTACGCCAGTAAATCATTAGTGAGGGGGTAGTCCCCAGATCCATGCATTTAAGCCCAATTCCGTCCACTGAACGGAATCTAAACGGAATACAAAATGCCCGAAGCTCATAATAAAGCATCCGGCCTGACGAACTAACTGGCCAACTCTGGCGAGAAGCCAATTGAAAACATTAGCGCCACATATGCGGAGTTACGCTCACAAGGACAGCAGGCCAAAATCCAGAACCTGACGCCGAAACGCGACCTATGGATCGCTCGCTGTGGTGAGGCGAAACTCCCCGACGGCATGTCAATTAACCAGTAGCGTGGTGCAAGATAAGTATCACCCAAGGGCACCTCAACGCCCCAGTTTGTCGAACATGTACATAACCAATGGGAGAAGTTTATGTGCCACCTCTGTCCTGAATTTCTCCGTTCGTTTATTACTCATGGTCCGAACGGCAAATGAGATGACACAATGTGCAACAAGCCAGACGCTTTATTAACCGGGGTTCCTTACCAAAGAGTATCAACACGCATTGCTTGCCCTCATGCTGCTGGTGACCTTCCCAACTAAGTGCGGAGAGATCGGCGCCTGCTAACGACACACCGGCACGCATCAAACATGGACCCGTCGAACAATAACGAACCCACGTCAAATGACTAACCCCCCTGCCCGAAGGCAGAGGGGTTAGTGGTTATTGAACTAGTGGTTATTTACTAACCAGATAGTTGGTTACTACTTAGTGGTAACGGTGGTTGAGAACACTGGCGTTTTGTTGCCTGCCAAGTGAATGTCAACCATTACGTCTAGACCAAGAGCTACTGTTGGGCGGTCGAAACGCTGGAAGTCCATTGTGACTTCAGCCTTTTCCCACTTGCCAGCAATCTTCCAGGTAATTGTTGAACCCTTCATACCCTTAGCGTAGACAACGATCTTGCCGTTGAAGGTTCCAACGTTAACCACTGCACCGGCTGGAAGAGCTGATGCATCAGTTACTCGGGTACCAACCGCGATGGTTGTTGTCTTGATGGTTTCAACACCATCGATTGTGACAACAGCCGCGATAACTGCGGAACCTGAATCGTTAGTTCCAAGCAGCAACTTAGTGCTGAAGGTTCCGTCGCTCAAGGTGGTTCCGGTTGTGTTGATCAGGTAACCAGGACCGGTCGAGTAGAGGGTTACTGGAACTGACTTGGCAGGGTTGCCGTACTTGTCAGTTGCGGTGACCTTTACATCCACTGTCTTGCCTGGCTCGCTGCTAGCTGGAGCAGTAAGGGTGAAGGAAGTAGCAGTACCAGTTCCAACCGCGTAGACCAAGGCCTGGCTAGCAGTTGCTGCGCCAGAGGTCATTGTGATGGACTGTGCGCCACCAACTGATGACCAAACATCAACTGATGCAACACCGTCTGAGTCTGCATGGATGGTGATGCTGTCCATCTTGTGCACAGTTCCACTGCTGAACAGGAAGCCTGTAGCAGCGAATGTAACAGGAGCACCAGCGACAGCTGTTCCAGCAGCGTTAGTTACTGTTCCGCCAACGGTTACCTTCTGAGTTGCAAGCACTTCTGGTGCAGCAACGGTTGGAAGGTTGTAACGGCTGTCGTAGTTAGAAAACGCCTTGGTCGACAACAGTAGAGCGCCGGTGTTGTCGGTGTCTCCGGTGTCTAGGTAGTCACCGTCGTTGTTAGCGTCATTCGCCTGAGCAGTTCCATAGTCAAGATCCTCAGCTGTAACTGTTGCTGGCGTTGAATCTGCAACAACGTTGATTACAACATCAACTCCGCTATTTATTGCGCTGGTAGTTCCGTTAAGAACCAACTTGGCGGCAGCTGTGTAGGTTCCAGTGCCGGTTCCGTTGTCAGTAACGGTTAATGATGCCTTGCCGTCAACAACAGGAATGCTGTATGACCAGTCTGCAGCCTTTGTGCGTGAGCTTGCAGAAGCTTCAACCAACAATGAGTGAGTGTTGTTTGCTGGAGCTACACCGAATAGGTCAAATGCGCGGTAATCAATGGTGAAAGTATCGCCAACTTCGATTGATGGGTTGCCAGGTAGCAACTGAGTCAAATTGAAGTCACCCTCGTTGTCGGTAACAGTAACGGTTAGGTCTGAAGATGCAAGGTCAGCACCGTAAGGGTTGAAGTTGAAGATGATGGTGTCATCGTCATCAGCTGCACCCAACGAGACTGGGATAGTTGCATAACCAGTTGCATTAGTTGTTGCGTTCACAGTTGTCGTGGTTCCAGTAACTAGTGCCTTGCCGCCAACGGTCACAGCGTCAGTAGCTGAGACATTTGTGGAAGTAACAGTTACTGCAACAGGAGCCGAACCAATGCCCAGGGCAACAATTGCGTCAGTTCCTAGGAACATCTTGACTTCGAATCCAGTGGATCCTTCAACTACTGAAGCAGTACCAACACGTGTAACGAAGTCAACTACGTCTCCAGAACCAGTGTCAGATCGAGACGACTGAGCACTTACTGCGGTTGCTGAATTTGTAACGGACGCCTCGAATGTTGGGTCAGCGACAGTGGTGGAGATAGTTGCGCTCTTGGTTGCTTTCGTGTCATCCACGGAACCGTCGTAATCGTTATCAACCTTTATGGTTACCAAGAAAACGTCGGCCGAGGCAACATTAGAAAGCCCAGTGTCAGCCGCTTCGTAGCGACCCTTTACTGAGTTCCATGCGGCATCGATAACTCCCGCACCACCGAGGGCGCTTGAGCCCGATGCATCGGTCGTCTGCGACAGTGTTGACGTTACGTCGCCAGCTTCGATCTGCTGGTAGTTGATCTCACCGGTGAAGGTGATAACAGGTGTGATTGTGGTAGCGCCCGCATAGATTGGGTCAATTTCAACAGTTGCAGAAAGAGTTCCAACTGGCTTCCAGGTCACAGTCTGAGCAGCAGAAACAGTCTCTCCAGCATCGATTGTGTTGTTCTGGTTGCCGTCAATCCAGGCCTGAACACTTGCAACACTTGTTGTGCTTCGTGCAAAAGGGGTCAGGGAAAGATAGTTCTGGGAACCGATGGCGTTTTTGTTGGTGCCAGATGAAAGATCATCCGGTGTTACGACGAATGAGTCGTCACTAATGTTAGACAAGTTGGTTATAGTTCCGGCAGAAGGAGTTACTGCAGAAGACACGTCAACTTGATCATCCACCACCACGAACGAGATTGTGTCACCGGAGTTGTCGATAGCCGAAATTACGTGAGTAGTCGCATTGACCGCAGTAACTAGGTCAGCGTCTACAGTGCCAGAAGCGAAGCCAACGATGGAGATGCGGTCACCTACTACGAACGTATCGCGAACCGAGTCAGCCATATCCATTGTCAAAGTGTCGCTTGACGCCACAAAAGTGAAATCCGCTACAGCTGTAGTTGGCCCCACCGCAAGGACAGATGAGGATCCGGCAGCGTATGATAGCTCACCGTCGCCAGTGCTGCCCTGCTTTATGTCCACGCGGAAAGTAGCCTCGTCCGTGTTTGTCACCTTATAGCGAAGGTACTTGTACTCATCCGCACCGACTCCAGCCAATACAGGCATCAGAGTGAATGAGGATGACGAAAGGGTGTTGTAGCTTGTGCCAGCAGATGGGCTCAGAGTCACAGTTCCCGCAGCCTGCGCAGGAAGCGCAGCCAGACCGGAAGCAACAAGAGCGATACCTGCACCAAAAGCCAGACCCTTACGAGTCATGTTCTTAGTCATGTTTATCCTTATTTCTTGGTTTGCCCACAATCAATTGATTGCAGGCTGTAAGAGATAGCTACCACCAACCAAGCAGGAGATATCTAACCCTTACAGGAGTAGGTAACCAGAGGGATGGCCTGTCAGTTACTCTCACGTGACCAGGTATGGACGGACAACCTTATTACGTGTCCGGACTTTAAAGAAATAAGCGAGCCCGCGACTGATATCTTCAAATAATTGAAGCGAACAAACTATCCAGACAATGGTGATTGGAATATTAAAAAATGCCTGACTACGAGATAGAGCACACCACAAAATTAATCGGATTATTAGGGGCAAGTACAAACGGCACTGAACTTTGCCGCCGGCTAGCAAGCGACGATGTGTTTGGACCAGGAACAATCGGCGTGCAGCTATACGCTCTAACTAATTTTGGGGAATGGCTTCTACTTGGTTCCTTCGGTAAGTCAGCCTATGGCGATAAGAAGCTAACCCAGTTCGATGAAAACGTATTGAATCTGGCAGCAAGATCCAGGCAAGTAGAAACCATTGATCTTGAAGTTGATTCAGAGCCTGCTGAGGTGACAGCTTGTGTTCTGCTGAGAGACGACATACCGGTCGGTATGTGGTTGAGAGTTACAACTCCCGGAACATACATTTTTAGACCTATGCCTTTGACCCTGCGGGCGTTCCAAGACGCCGGTGGTTTGTTTATGGATACCATCGGTTTTAGGACGTTAGCCGCAAGCGAGGGTGCGAAGAATGCTTCTCCCGAAGACATGACTGAACGCCAGATGGCGATCTTGATCGATATGGCTCACGGTAAAACGAACATTGTTATTTCCCGAGAAATGATTTTGAGTGAATCAACGATCAGACAAGAGACAGTGAGAATCTTTCGAGCTATGAGTGTTGGCAACAGACAGCAGGCGGTGCTCAAGGCCAGAGCCCTAGGACTATTGCCTGAAGGGATTGAGGTTGGGGGTTAACCTGACGTCATCAACGGGACTGGGATGGAGCATAAAGATCCTGCAATCTAAACCCCTCATTTACCTAGGCATTTATGCGCACCTCGAACTTAGAGTTCTCAGCGATTCTTTTCAATTAGCGGAACAGAAACCGCTTTTTGTGACTCTTTAAAAAAGTTGGATGAACGACATGCTCTTCTCTCTCTATCTTGAGAAAGAAAATACAATCAGGCCGAACCCCATTTCGAAGTCCAGCGGCCTTTGCATCGCAAAATTCTTTAATCCGGGCAATCGAAGTCAGACCCTCCCAGCCTTTCGGCAACCCCTCTACAGCGACGCAGTCTTTCATGCTCTCCCCCACTCCACAATATTAAGTTCGAGCCTGCACGAATCGCAGATCATGACGCAATGACCAGCCAAATCATAGGTGGAGCAGTGTCGCCATTTTCCGCAGATAAAGCAATCCATGCATTGACCATATGGGAGTTCCTTTTCTAATGATTTGACTTATCCACAAAGTAAAGCCTGGGACTTCTGATGTGTCGATTTCAAACTCGGGGGTCGAACAACGCGGTCATGACCGCGAGCGCCGCAGTGCCCCCAGGAAGACATCCGTGTGGTCAGCTGAGTGAAGCCTTAAGTTGTCTCCAGTGCACGCCTGGTCCCTATAGACCCCGACTAAGAGTCGCTTAACAATTCACGCGAGGCTTTGCGCGAACGTGCCCTTGACGTAAAACCGGACCCTGCTATGTTCGGCGTCCACATCATGAGGCGGGTGAGAGGGTTGCAGCTTTCTTTCCCCGATAGACGAAACGTTTTCTGAGGTTGACTGGTCGCAAGACAAATGTCAGAAAAAATGAAGACATTGATGGTGAATGACTCCTGACGAATCCGGAGCGCCTGGACGTGCCTTATGCCGGTAGCTTGGAGTCTCGGCGGCGGGTGTTATCAGAGCTCTTGAGACAAAAGTCATTGTTGGACTTCACTCTTCACCACTGACCGCAGTGTACAAACTCTGCAGATGGACATTCATTAAGCAGTCTTGTCCTCAAGGTATTAGGACCGATCAAATAACGTCCTGTCCGCAAATCACCGCTAGGCACCTAGCTCGCAGTGTGGAACAAGACCTTGTTCGACGTGACTTGTCAACGTAACTGTGGTTGAATTTCATGGAGGCCCGCTTCCCACACATGAGCTCATGCTTAGTGTGCGCTGATAGTTTCTGTGATTGACCTCCGTTATTCCTCGTTCGAATGAGCCCGACACACTAGCGCCGTTCGCGGTCTGGTAAGCCACAAACCCAGTCCCTGACTAAGTTGTCACCCCCTTTCTTTGGACCGTATAAGCCACTCCAAGTGGAGGGCGCGCGCTTCATAGGGGCCTTTTGTCGACCTGAAAAAAGTATTTAACATCTGTGACTAATATGACTCGGGATGAGTCCTGTCAGTAGCAAATGCAGACGGCGGCTTGGCACAGGCCTCCATGTTGGTGGCATCTCTAAAAGTCCACGTCTGATCCACGAAGGTATTAAGCGTGGAACCTGTAGCAACAACACAAATCTCATCAAAAACAAAAGCATCGCGACTTGCCGAGACACTGAAGATTGCCATGACGTCGCTTACAACGACAGTTATATCCGAGTCGGATATCTCGTAACTTCGAGTCCAATGTGTTTGGCCATCATTCATAACTATCGCACCGGGTTCTGGGCCCCATAGGTTTGACTTTTTGTACTTATGCTGTCGAAGAGTCATCTCTATCTCCTTCTCAAGCGCCAGTGACTGTAAGTCACACATGACTAGAATTCGGCCCTCGTCATCTAGGACGAATGCAGTTGAAACTTGGCCTGCGATCAATGTCGTGGGCGTAGTTTTTAGAGCCGTCTCTTGAACGGTGTATTCAATAACTTCCTTCAGAAGTCGCAAGGTGACTGTAGTGCTGGCGACCATTAGATCTCCTTCTTATTGTTTAGATTCGTCTCCAGCTCTTGGAGGCGCTGCTCTTCCAGTTTTGGAAGGTCTTTTAGCTGGGTTGGTAGGTCCTCCGACTCAACAAGTAATTCAATGGCTTCTGGCCAAAATTCTCTAGTTTTCACCGAAAAGTTGTTCTTATAAGTCTGTCTAAGGTCTTTTAGGGATAGCGCCTCAGCGCCGCAAAGCAAAATAAGTTTGGTTTTGAGTCGCTTTGCCTGATGCTCAACGTCCATTTGGTATGACTTTCGAGCGCCATGGTGGCTGCGAACTCCATCAAACTGACCCTTAGCGGTCTGCTGTTTCGCTGAATGGTCCTTCATTTCTTTGAGGCAGTGCATGTATGTTTCGCGGCTTGCATGGATTAGAAGATCCGCTAGCTCGACATCCCCGTCGGTCATATATGTTCGGCCATCGCTAGCGGCCAGCACGCAAGCCAGTCGGCCCTTGTTCCGGTGGGTGTGCGATTCCAAAGGGTTACCCTCACCGCGTTTATTCTTCTTGATTTCACGCTCATGCTCTTTCAGGAGCTCCTCGGTTGGGTAGTAGTAACGAGGTTCCATCCCCTCCCAATGGGGCCTTCCCACGACGAACGGTGCGTCTTCAAACTCGGCAAAGAAATCGAACTCTGAGTCAGTTGCCACGTTGGCCCAAAGAAATCGCCCAACCAAGCCGGCGGCTATGGCATCAGGGTTGAAGAAGAACTCCGTTCGAGTCGGTTGCGCACCAATCCAGCAGGTCCATCTGTAGGTGTTCTTCTTGACGCTCCAGCCTTCACCACTGGCCTTTAGGCGACTGATCTCGGAGCCCGTGTATAGATCCAGTAGGACCTCACGATATGTAGAGCCTTGCCTCGAGCTACGAGCCTCGAGGGACCCTACTTCTTTGATGGAAAAGAACGGATTTCTGCCCGCAATGCGCCAACCTTCAGAGATGACCTTCTTATTGTTTCTGCCATAACGAACATCCCGAAAGTAGAAGGCGTCTTGCATGCCCTCTCCCGAAGCTGCCTCGACCGATCCTGGCCACAAATCGGGTTCGCGCGCATATTCGAATTCGTCTTCGGCGGTGGACATCAGTGCCGACTTTCCGGTGCCAGTTGCGCCGACAAGAACTAAACAAAGATTTATGGGATCGATGCCTTTGGGAGTCTTGTAATAAACGTCCCAAGGTATGGTGTTGCAGACATGTAGTAGTACCGCCATCAGAAGAGCAAGAGGGTCATCTCCAGTGCGCTTGGATTTTTCCAAAACCGCGCCAAAAAGCGGTCTCTTTAAACCCGACTTAAAAAGCCTTTCGGTGATTGGGGTCGACAGGTGCTCCTTCTCCCATTTGTGCATCAAATCGTTAAGGGTGAAGTCTGGAACGGCATGAGGGCCGCTCCAGTGGCCATTGAGGGCGTTGTTTAGGCTGTGATTGAACTCTGTTTGGGGGTCGCCTGATTTGTGAGCCCTTCCAAGCCAGAGCTCTTTAATGCGCTCATAGGTTTGCCTGCCTCCGCGTTCGTAGAAATTAGTCAGCTCAACAAGTCGAACAAGCAATTCAAATAAGTCATCGTGCCCGAAATTCGGATCCTTATCGACATCTTCAAGAAGAAGCCCCATCAGCGAGGTTGGATCCGAATCGTACTGATCGAGCCAACTTAGGAATTCTTCGGCTTGTTCGCTGCTGTCTGGCTCTGGAGAACTTTTGTCGACAAGCAGCCGAGTAGCCTGAACTTTTTCGGGTGCTGCCCAAAAATCATCCCAAGCTTCCGGCAAGAACGGAATATCCTCAAGTGAGGGAGGCCCATCCATTAGCTGGCCTTCGTTGTCGTACCACAGGTAGCGCGTCCCAAGCTGGGGATGAATGCCTTCAACAACAGCGTGCCGCTGGTTCCAGCAAATCATATCGATGCCGTTGTATTTGCCCTTACGTTTTTTCTGCCCCTTTACTTTGAAGAAGTGCTTGCGCCTAGGGTGATCGGCTCCGCGCGCCGTGTTAGTTGGGTGTGGAGTAAGGGCCCCGAGTTCAGATTCGAGACCCTCTAAAACTTCCTTCGAATCGTTGTCGTCGTCCAGGATCAAAAAGGAGATGTCCTCGCGTCCTTGAACTTTGCCTGAAATGCCCAAGTTGCGAGCGCCGTAGAGACCTTTCCACTCTAGGCATTTTTCCTCTGTGATAATTCCAGCCTCTCCGATCACTCCTTTCAAAAAGACGGCTTTACCGTCCGGGGCTGCGGGTAGGGGTGAAAAGCCCTTGTCTAGATAGGCGGCCCAATGGTCGCCAAATGGGTGGTTAGTCATTATTTCCTGTTCTTAGCCGTTGTGGACCGTGGACCGTGGAAACGGTCTGTCCTGTGTGTAGTGGCAGATAGTAATAAAGAGGAGGGAAAAGTTGAATTTCCTATTTACCGGGTATCTGTGTGAGGCGCGGTCCACGGTCCACGGTCCACGGTTGGTCCGAAACACGCGAACCGCGCCTCTCATTGCGGCTAAGCACTGATATAAATAAGGTGAAAGCCACAATGTCCTTGGGGATGTTTAGTTTTCAAGCGAAGGGTCCGTTTGCCGCCTGCGCGTTCGTCTCATCGCAAGTGGGACTGTTCCCATGCCTCCACCTCTTCTAAAGGGAAGCGAAGGTGCTGTCCAATTGGAAGAACCTTTAGACCTATCCTTCGGTAGTTGCTATAAATCCACTTATCGCTCTTTTGCCAGCGGTCAGCTAGCTCTTGAACGGTAAGTCGAACGGAAAACTTTGGACTACTCATCAAACCTCCTTAGTTAGGTACTGAACTTCTAAGTTGATACAATAGCACAATACTGTAGCGTGTGTTAGAATCAATACATGAAAATTTCAATCGAAGAACTAATTGCAGGCTTCCGATGGGACGCTGTGCTGAGCGACCAAGACGTAGTTGCGACCGTAGAATTCAAATGGTTCATGGGGTTCCTGACTAGCGATTGGTGGATCTCTGGCCTGACTCCGAGCAAAAAACTAGTCGTGATTGGTAGGTTCTCATTGGGCTTGGGGTCAAGTGACGAATTCAAAACAAGACCAGCGATTTCAAGAATCTACGAAACGTTTCTCCAACCGTTAGTTGAACTTCTCCTCCCCCTAGGAGGGATGCCCGAATCGCCCAACTCGGCGAGCCACGAGACAAAACGGCTTCTGTCCCTGGCGCATTTGGAGTTGCATGCCGCTGAAGGCCGAATCGGAGAAGACTTGCTAGGCATTAAGACGGACATCGCCCGTCAATTTCAGTTGATCAAATCATTTGGATTGTCTGGCGCTCAGAGCCTCATATCTGAACGTACCGGCTTACCCCTTTCGACCGTCACGCGTCGCCTGTACATGGCGAGGGAGGCTGGGCTTATTGAGAAAATTTCGCAAAACCCTGCAGAAAAGAGGGGCAACAATGCCTAAGCGTAAAAATCGAACTCCTGGAATCAAACAGCTTGAAAATGGTAAGTGGCAGGCTCGTCTATATCACGAGCGCGGCGAGGAATCTCGAAACTTTGATCGCCAAGAGGATGCGGAGCGCTGGAAGCGAAACCTGAAAAGCGAGCTTGATCGCTGCGACGAAGGAGTATCGCGTACTGGTAAAAAGTGGGTAGCTTCCTTTATAGACGAATCAGGCGTCTACTCAAAATCGTTCGATGATGTGGATAGTGCGAACAAGTGGGTAGTAAGGGCCGAGCTTGCCGCCGAAGATGGTCGCCCTATTGATCCCGAAGTTGCACGGGTGAGTTTTGCAAAGTATTTAGAGAGCTGGAAGGCGTCCAAGGTGGACGTATCGGGCAAAACCCTAGCTACTTACAACTCTCAACTTCGGCTCTACCTAATTCCAGAGTTTGGAGAAAGGAAGTTAACTGGCATCTCCACCAGCGGCATTAAGTACTGGGTTGGTGAGCTATCCAGGAGTGGCGTCGGCGCTACGACAATTCGTCAGTCCTACCGACTCTTACACCAGATCCTGCAGTCAGCTCTTATTGACGAACTATTGGGACGCAACCCAGCTGTCGGAATCAAGCTTCCAAAGATTTTGACCAAGAAGAAGCTGGGGCTCACTCGCGAGCAAATGTTTGAACTTGCAGAGGAGTGTGGTGATCAGAAACCACTTGTTGTATTGATGGGAACGTGTGGACTGAGGGTCAATGAGGCCCTGGCTTTGAGAGTCGAAAACTTCGACCTCGATGCCAAAACTGTTGAGGTTAAACACTCGTGGACCACCGACGAGTTTGGCAAGAAACTCCGAGACGAGGATGGAAATTTTGTTCCAGGCTCAACCAAAACCGATGAGGAAAGGACCATTCCTTTACCTGACACAACGCTTGAGTTAGTGAAGCCACTGCTTGCCGGCAAATCCCCAAGTGATTGGGTTTTCATGGGCAAGAACGGAAACGTTCTTGATTACGGCTACTTCAGGCGAGCGATCTTCAAGCCTGCTGCTGAGCGTCTGAAGCTGAAGAACGTGACCCCACACACGCTACGACACACTTGTGCGTCCCTGCTAATTAGCCTAGGAGCGCCGATCACGACCGTTAGCTACATTCTTGGCCACGCATCTGCGAAAATGACCCTCGACATCTACGGGCACTACTACGAGGACGATACAAAGATCTGGATAGACCGACTCAATAAACACGTCTCAATTGATTTTAGGGCTGCATAATCGCGGCCTAGTAGTGGCTTCGCCACCTCGGGCCCTGATTGTTTACCAATGTCTCGAGGCGCTATTGGCAGCTCTGCCTGGCAAAGAACTATCTACACAATCGTAGGGTCTAACGAAAAGCATTTTGTGGGGCACTTTTCATTGTTTTTCTAACAGTCAATACATGTTCCGGAAATCTATACAGCGCTGATGGCTCTTCGAGGTAGAGGCCCACACTTGGCGCTGGGTATAGATTCGAGGCCTGGAAATGAATATGGGGCTAGGCCAACTTGAGGGCGCCTAAAAGATGAACGAGGGATTCTTGACCGGAATCTAAACGGAATAATGAGGATGAAGAGATGACGCAGCCGTGAAAACCGCGTCATCTCAGTGCGCTTGGAGGGACTCGAACCCCCAACCTTCTGATCCGTAGTCAGATGCTCTATCCGTTGAGCCACAAGCGCTGGTAAGGTCCAAAGTCTAACTTATTTCAGGGAAGAAAAACGCGG
>Ga0307982_1003864_pt1 | contig 11900 bp, 16 predicted proteins | sample OrgLakmetagen989_FD_201847 | JGI IMG/M metagenome (GOLD analysis project Ga0307982, IMG submission 201847) | Saline water microbial communities from Organic Lake, Antarctica - #989 | ecosystem: Environmental > Aquatic > Non-marine Saline and Alkaline > Saline | place: Antarctica: Organic Lake... | reverse complement strand
ATTTGAACCGATTAGCGCTACGAACCCTTCAAAGTTTGATGGAAGGCGAAAATACTGCCGCTGCTGCCCCGGAGTGGCTTCGTTTTGAAGGTGCGAATGACACGTCGGCCGCTTTACTGCAGAACAGTTCTGAGCAAAATGGTAGTGATGGGCTTGAGGCTGGGAGCGACAGTGATGCAGTTAGTGACACCACTGATGCTGAAGCTACAGACGAAGACGGCGGCAGTGGCGAGCGCCTGCTGTCGTCTAGCTCCTCAGACTCACCTACACAACATGCTTCCTGGACCTTGACGAGCGCGTGGCAGTTCTTCAATCAAGAAGCGGTTGATTTGGTCGGGGACGTGAAAGCCGGCGCGCCAGAAATGCTGGGCAGTGGTACCTTGGCGGTGACTTTAGTGGTCGGCGCGCTAGCTTATTTGAGTTTAGTGGGGCTTGGGCCGTGGTTAGGACCTTGGCTTGGACCCTGGCTGCACGAGAAAGGCCTTTGGACTGGCGGCGCAGAATGGGCGCACGCGTTGCCGCTGCCCGTGTTCGAATGGGGTGGGGCCTCGGTGAGCTATGCCGGCCACCGCACGCGTCGCACCGCAGAAGGTGTCGACCGTTCCACTGCCAACGTGAATGAATTCGCTGCAGCCGCGCGGGTCGTGCCGCATGCTCGCGCTCTATCTGACCTGAAGGCCAATTTCCAGCACATGCACTCGACCATCGGCACCACGGTAATTGGCGCATTTCCTCCAAAGAGGCCGCTGTTTTTCTTTCGTGCTCGCATGCATAGCCTCCTGCTTTAGTCATCTAACAATTTGTGCCTTCCCCGAAGGTCTTTTGGTTGATAGCTCTTTACATGGTTGCAGTGAATTACTTGCGAAACTGCGCTAATAATTTGTTGCTCAGGTGGACGAGGACCATTCCGGGGAAGAAGGCGGCATCGACCCTCTCGGCGGCGGTGCTTCGTTTTGGACAGACAACCCTGTAGTGAACCACGAGGCCAACCTCACCCTGAGCATGGACGCTCCAACCCACCCTGTGCACGGCCACAGCCATATGAAGTAAGCGAAAGAGAGTTAGCACGTGCGCGTGAAATTGCTACACTGTAATTTACTACCTCACACTGCCATGCTTTAATTCACAATCCGTTAAGGCATCCTTGAAGGTTATCTACTGCTCGGCTCATCTTTTGCATGTCTTTCCTTCTTGCGTCAGCAAGTGTTTGATCTCTGACCTCATCTCTGCGTGTCTTATTCCTGTATTAGACTTCCTTCCACGTGGTACGAGTGCCTACATGTAGGAGTGTCCGGGTGGGACCTCCCAGGCACAGCCGACGCTACTCGCGCTCTGGCAGCTGCGCAGGATGCGCCTACCGCTGGACGAGGCTCTTCATCTTTTTCGTCGTCTTCTTCTTTTGCTGAGGCCTGCGCTGCAGCTGCCGTGAGTGCAGACGCAGGGGGAAGTGGTGGTGGCGAGGGGGTGAATAGTGGCAGTTGGGGAGACGATCAGCAGCCGGCGGAAGCGCAGTGCGCGCGCCAATCAAAAGCCAACACTGCTGCCAACGCTGCGCTTGCATCAGCTTTTGGGGCTCCACCCACAGTAGCTTCGTTGTTTTCAGAGAGCGCAGAGATGGACTCCTCCTCCTCGTCGTCAGCCTCTTCCTCTTCTTCGGCGGGCGGTGATGCCTTTTGGCCTGCCCCGTCTGAAGTGCTCCCGTGGTATGCGGCGCACAATGGGTCGATCGGTTTCGTCCTCGAAGGCATGACGCTGCGCTTTTGCCCTTCGGTGAGAAGCTGCAACTCTTGACATAAGAGAAAGGAAAGTGTGAAAAGGGTCAAATCAGTGTTCACATGGTAGTCCACATTCAGTTGACTCCTTTATCCTCTCTTTTTCAGTCTTATAGTCCGTTTTTATTTTTCCTGGTTCTGCGCTTATCTCGCCCTTCTCATCTCCACTCCCTACCTGTCAGGACCTGAGTGCACAGGGCGCTTTACAGGAAGGGCCTGGTCGAACTCCTTACGACACAGCAGTTGCGGCCGTAGCCAAGGTAGTGCGCGCCCATGCGCTGAATCCCACTGCCCTAGTACTGTGGTGGGGCTACCAGTGGGGCGACGGCGACGAAGAAGACCCGCAAAAGCACACGTCCATCCTTCAGGTATGGTTGTGTGTGCGTATGTTGGAGAGAAAGGAAAGCGAGAGTTTGGGTGAGGGCGCATTCTTGTGTACTACTGGCGCCTGTTTTTTCAAGGGCTGTACTACCTTCACCTTACCATTGTCATATTAACCCTTTTCTTCTTCCTTAATGTTCCTTTTTTTTTCTCTGATCTTGCTCTCTTCATGTATGTACACACGCACCATCTGCAGGAATTGTACCCCGTCGTGTCAGGCTTGCAAACTTTGCGGTACTCAGGAATCGCATACCGTACCAATGCAGTGCCGCCTCCTGCCAACGCCCATGTGGCCGTGAAGCGCACACGGCGTTCGTAAGATTGCCCCATGTCATTATGCCATGGCACATTTCGATATGCCCTCTCAGGGCGCCCCTGCAGTCGCGTTTGTTTCTGTAGGGGCACTCAACCTTTTAGTTGCACCTGTACTGGGCTTATTAGGCTTATTGGGCAATAAGCGAAGAAAATGCGCCTATTCGCATTCGCGATTCCGATTCTAAATAACATCATTACAAATAGCCATAATCCACTTCATTTAACAGGCATTTATGTTACTTTCGACGAAATAGATCTAGTGACGAGAAGATCCATGCACCTCCCAGTTCTTGGTATTTGGCTCTAAGTAAAAGGGCGCTTTATTCGATTCATAAAAGTCCCTTGCTTTTTTTTTTCTTATTTCTTATTTCGAAATAATTTAGAGTACTGATATGAGAAGAACAAGGGAAATTTACCCGAAGCCGCCATTCCCTCTGTTCCAATGGAATAATGAGTTTAAGTATATGCATTATGCATGGAGCAGGTGCGAGTGCGCTAATTTTCTTTCGTGCCTCACGAGCATAAACCTTCCAACTTAAGGAAAGACCCTCAGCCGATGAAGGACCAAAAGTCGCCATCTTGAGCCAGGAATTCCGTAACTTGGTTGCCTGCTGCCTCGAGCGTTGCCGTAGATATATCAAGAGGGTCGCTGGTTGAACTGTTTGCATTCAGCTTCACCGTTGCATCTGCCGCAGTCGCTGCGATAGGAATTTGCGTAGGGAGTGGTGGAGGCGGCACCATTGGTGTTAAAGCACGGTAGAAATCGGGGTTGGTCAGCTGGGGCACTGCCATTGACGGGCGTGCTCGACGAGAACCAGTCACTTCTCTTGGGGCTGTAATTGCTGCCACCTCTGCATTTGACTGTTGAGATGCCGCCGTTGCCAGTGCTTGTGAAGCGAATCCTTGTCGTCCAACGTGAACTTGGGGGACGGGATACTTGATAGCAGGGTGAGAACTGCGAGGAGTGGCAGAAAGTGGCCACTGCCGAGTCGATTCGTTCACTTTTTCGGTCTCGAGTGCTCCACCTTGCCTTGCCGCTGCTGCAGCTGCTGCCGTTGCTGATGCTGATGCTGATGCACCTGTTCCTGCTCTTCCTTCTTCTTCAATTTTAGACTCCGCTGCTGGGAGGTTAGATGCGTTGAGGAATCAATTCACACTTCCTTCGTTCAAATCATATCTCCTCGGAAACCCAAAGAGAAAAAGATGAATAAAGGTCAAATGAAATGAGAAGCCTCAAAAACGCTTAGATTTTTTTTATTGGTGCGCGAACACTGCGGGATCGCTAGGGTCGTTAGGGAAGAAGAAGGAGGAGGAAGCAGGAACAGGTGGGAACACAGCATCGATGACATCGGTTGCTGCTGCTGCTGCTGCTGCTGCTGTCGAGCGCATAGTGGAGGAATGAAGTGGTTTCGGCACAAGTCGAATGGTGGGCACCTTGAGAGCGCCCTTCCTTGACTTAAGTGACTGAGAAGGTGGCAACGAGCAGCGGGGCGCATTCACGAGACTTCCTTGATGAGGCACCCTTTGATCCGTCACAGAGTGAAGAAAGCGCTCTTGGTGGTCTTCGTAGTCGTCAACACGGCCTTCGACGCAATTTTCAACCTTATTCTCGCCATCGTCGCTTCGACTTTGGAGGTCAGTTGTACCGGTGGCTCGCTCCCAGGCAGCTTTCCCAGTCAAGGGCGCTGACTCGGCTGACTTGACTGCTGCTGAGAGTTGCGCTTGGCGGAGGCGCAAGAGGGGCGGCACCGGGCATGGCTGTAGTGAATTGGGAGCCTGATCGAGTGTCTGAAAAAGGTGCACATTTTCACTTGCAAGCAGCTTCACCTATTTTGGTAATGCGAGAAAGTGCAAGTGAAAGCGTCGACACGCACGTGAAATGGGGTTCTCGCGAACGGCGAACTTTGCTATGCGTCTCGCATACACGAGAACTACAACCTCATTACAATCAGCTCAGGAAAGAGGAGGAGCTGAGATATACCTCTCTATAAAGTTGTGCGATCGTGTTGTCCTTTCGTTTGCGACTCGCTGCAGCTGATGCACGATTCCGCTCTTTCCTGAGTGACGTACGTGGTAATAGTTAAGATGCATTTAAAACCCCATGAGTAAACGGCGAAAACTCACAAGACCACATAAACCTTACCGATCCACATAGCTGCTTGTATATTCACCATAATTTTTGCCCTCGGATTGATTCAGGGCCTCGAGGCATAGCCTCTTGGGGTTTCGATTCGGTGACTCTGTGCTCGTTTCGTTGTCTGACATGTCTTCGCTGTAGTCGAAGCCTTCACTGCGCATTGGCCGCCGAAGGCGCGCGGTGCGCCGCTGTACAGCTAGCATCTTAAAAAGATATCTTGTTTTAAAGTGCTTAGTTCGAAGGCGGGCTACTGACAATTGTCAACCTGACAAGTACCCGAGCCAGGCGCCACGCGTCACACACCGACTCTTTGAGCTTTTGAGACTTCGCATGCTTCGCGGAATATTCGCGGAAGGAGTTGCACCCCAAGGGAGGAAATGGCCTGTAGTGGTAGTATTGTTGGGCTCTTCGTTGGGCTGGCCGGCTGGCACGAGTACTCTTTGAGCCTGGCATCACAGTATAATGGCACTCAGATCCCCGGTATTGCATCTTTTTTATCTGGAGAGAACAGGGACAAAACCGGGCATGTATACATGATTGGCTCTTGGCTCCACTTCTAGCTCCTTTGCATTCCATTCCTGCCTAGTAGCCCTCTTGTTGTGGCTCTACAAAGCCCGCTTCAATAACTCCCGGAAATAAAAAGCAGAAGTGCCGAAAAGGAGTAAGCGGAATCATGTGTGTTCTACCTCCTATATCTTCGGGCTCCCTATGCGCCAACTCACCATCTATCGCCGAGAGATAAATATTTGAAATTTCCTATATAGCAGGGGGATTTGGTCTAGTAAGGGCCGTTCAATGAATTATACGAACAGTTCATTGCGACTTGTATAAATTATTTGCCTGTCGCTTTAGGACAGGAATTGAGAAAGCATTTCGCAACACATTCCAAAAAAAAAACGGCCTGTGAACCTGTGAATCAGGAAAGGCGGTCGTTCTCTGCTTTTGTTTGATGCCATGGCAGTTCCTCCGTGATATAGGCGTGTGAACTAAATTAAACCTGCGCTTTATTGTAAATAATTGTGAGGTGTTGGTGGAATTGGACAGCGCCTACTTTCACTTCAGAGCTGATGAACAACTTCAAGGAGAATGTGCCTGAACTGCTTTGTTACGGTAATGCTAAATGCTACACGAAAGTGCACCGCGCGCTTCAGATCAGTCAGATTTGGATTGGAAGTCACATCTATCTACATATCTACTTGCAATCCGTAATCATTTCAGTAAACCGTCCGAACACGATATTGTCCCACCAACGGTTGTACCATGATGCCATTCATCGAATAAAATCACATTTGCGCCCGTTTAAGAAGTTAGCCAATCAAGGAGATGGCTTCATTATGGTACCAATTGATGAAAGCAGGATGCGCAAATATCTTGTACTATCTGCTCCCTTCCTTTCGACTCGATGCAGGTGGAATATCAGGCGGGGCCTTCAATAATCAAGTGGGATTACTTTGAGGGCCAAAGTCTATTCGGTGATTTAGTTGGACCCATGCTGTTCTCATTGACCTGTGTCTCAATAGTCCATTCTCTTATGCCCTACTTACGGCAGTACACTGTTCGTAACCAAGAAATCAAGGCATGCTCATTGACTCGTAACTTTTCGAGCGGAGACGACAAATCGACCACAGCGCAGTGTTAGCCATCGATCTTTACCTGTGTACCACATAATACATTACTGCAAACACGTCATGGAAATGACATCATCGACGGACTCGAAGGACTTGCCTCAACTTTCAACAACGAAGCAGCCCTCAGCAGCTTCAGCGATGCAACTAGATACAACATCAACAAGACCAAACGATGCTATGGCACATTCCATTGAGGTTGGTGTAACAGCTTCTGCCGACGATATTGAGGATGAAGAATGGGAAGTTGACGATTTGATTCCCTGCTGTGGACTTGGCGTTCTGGCATGCTTTCAGAATTGCAGTTTTCCGTCTTGCTTCGGCTGTCATATTGCTGGTCAAGCATGCTGTTGTGACTTACAGTACGTACGTTTGTCGTCGCGTATGATTCGATATTACATATCCTCTGCCCTAATTATGTGCCATAGCCTGTATCAATAAAAGCATTTCATTTGATATTAATAATACGTTTCTTGATGCTTGTGCCTCTTGGCTATTCAGAAGTCACTCGTTGCGAATCTTAACGGAGGAGAGTCACGCCAATCTAAAGAAAGACAACTGGGATGTGTGCATTTGGCACAACTGTTTAGCTCGATTCGGCGGTTGGCGGACGTGTTGTGCTCTCACGTGCTCTTGTTTTTGTTTGGAATCGCGCCTGTCCATTCCACCTAGAAATGACATTTTGCCGTGTGTATGCAATTGTTGCGGCTTTACTGTATGCATCTCCTTGAAACCTCTTGGGCCACCAAAGCTCGTTTGTACTTCCTGCAAATCAATCGGGCAGTTGAAGAAGTATAGAACTGAACATGTTTAAATGTCTTCATTTCAATCAGAAGAGCCAGCCGAACTCGAACTCGAACTAATACAAAGCCAAATGACACAGAAGCCAGTGCTGCGGGCAGAGGTACGCGCGCGTGCGTTGCGTGCTAGTCAAAATTGTAGATAGGATCGTTTGTAAAGTAGAAGGCAGGAAGCAAAATACTTCCACCCCCCTTAAAGTGGAAATAGCCATACGGCTAATGATATGATACAACTTTGATGCCAGATATAATTTGAAATCACTCGCTATGTTTCCGCCAGTCAAGAGGTGAGCAAGTAATCAAAATCTGAAGTTTAAATTAACAAGTAACACAGAGCACAGGGTAAGATTAGAAATTTATATAACTCTAGCTCGTAGCTCCAGGGGGAATTCGTTTTCTCCATGGCCAGCAGGACTATTTCTCTTGTTCTTATATCACTTCTCGCTTCTCGACCTGCCCTTTGCGATTGTGACCGCACTCAGAGGCGAAGCCCCTAGTAGTGCCAACTTACTTTTTGAAATTCCGCTTCGAAAAAAAAGTCCTTCTCGTTTCTTTCGTGTTTCTTGAAGCCCAGCGGCTCACGCTGATGCGCCATTTACTTGTATGTCCTTGGGATTGCAGACGGGAGTTTCTAAGCCCCTAACTTGATTGGGAAATCCACTCTCGCTTGAACTGCGCAAGTCGCTTTTCTTATTGCAAGCCAAGCTGTTTCTTCAAGTCGTCTTCGTCTTCAACTTTAAATATTTTTACCACGTCGTTTTTCTGCATCCCATGCGGTAAGTAGAACATATCCACGCCCCGCTCTTCCACCTGTTCCATCGAGCAATCATCCAGCTGTAATATTAGGCCCTTATTTCCTCGCGTTATATACTTCACCAAACTTGGCAGGTTCCTCTCTCTTTCAGCTCAAACTTACACCACTTGTTGATTTGTGTACGAACAGTTGTCCATGTGGTCTCGTCACTGCAAGATGATTGATTCCTCCTCCTTATATATCGCTTGCATACTGCCCCTTTCATTCATTATACACACCTGCACGCAAGCCATGCATACCCCTAATATATCTGATATGCTCAACCATCCTTTACCCGAGCGCGGATGATGCTGTGAACGTAGTGGCGCTCGAGGTGCCAGCGGCCAATGCGCGTGTTCACGAGGCCGCACGACAGGCACGCCACCGCGCGGTTGAAAGGCGCGAACAACTTGGAAACGGTGGCCGAAGGATTGAAGTCCACGAGAAGTGCCACCACGAACCTGAATGTACATGATGATTTTGAGCAAGGGATGATAGGAAATTCACCGCCGTGACACGCACGGCAACACTTGAATGCAAAAAAAGTGTGCGAATGCAATTGAGGCCATGTGGTGTATGCGACTTCTCCACACGAAGACAGCATGGGGTAGACGATAACCAAAGGATCTCTTCGAAAATTATTTGCACATGATGCACCGATTTCAACCGCGTAATGCGTGAATGCTAATACACGCACCAGATCACCCAAAACTGCGCAATGCCAGCAAGCCACACGTAGAGACCAGCAGTGGTGCTAAACTCAGTCCAAAAGATGATGCCCACTAACAGAAAGACCAGAATCCTGTGCACGAAGACAAAGCAAAGCCACAGGTAGGGTAGATAGAATGCGAAAGTAAAAGAAAAAGATAGAATGTGAAAGCAAAAGCAAAAGATATACATGCATGCAGGCTGACGGAATGGATAACATCGATTTGGATTTGCAGAGCTTCAAATCGAAGAGGAGCCGCCACGGTAAGAAAACAAAAAGGGTCTACACACCACGCGAAGGCGAAAATGGAACCGCAGCACGCCAAAAGGCAGTCGCAGCAACAGCAAGCTCGGTTGTAAGTTTCAGTGTGCGCAGCTTCGTCGTGTAAAAGACAAGGAGCAGCGAGAAGAAGGTAGACGATTTTGCGGTAGATCTGTAATATAAAGAAAGCACATATGAAAGAGGTGAAGAACAGGCCTCATTGAGAAATTTAGGATAATACGTTTGGAATTTTAAGGTATGAAGCGAGCTGCACAAGTAGATTGAAATAGCTTGCGAATGAGGAGTGATAGATATCACAAAACACAAAATTTAAAATCACCACCACCACCAACAATGTTGCAGTTTACCACCGACCATCTCGCTGATTCTATTTTCATACCGTGGTTGGAAGGTTGATGAAAATGATGGACACGAATATTTTAGTAACGAAGTCAAGGTCATCGTAGAGCAGCATGATGCCACCGCCCCAAAAGGTGGTGATAAATGCGCCAAGAAATTCAATCATACGCTGCGTTGTAGGAACAAAAGAGAGTAACGAAGACACTGCATGTCAGGAGGCGGTGCAGAAAAATAAAAGAATGACTGACAACAGAAATATCTTCCCTATAATTCCGTTCACTACTTTAGGAATACAACCTGAATGCAAGCACCATCAAGATAGCTACAGCACACCTGAGAACGGGAGTACGGGTGCAGCGGGTCTTCGAAAAACACCACGAACAACGGGTGGCTGTTGTAAACGTAATACACGAAATCTTCCCACCTGCACAAACGGAACCGAGAAAAATCAAAGAAATGGTGTTATCAATAGGTCGCCGTGAAGGTGGAGGCACGCGTCAAATTAAAATCCCTTTCAAAACCCAAAAGATAAAGTTTAACTCAGCACGCACCAGCCTCGCCACAAGCAGATACCCTTGTAGCAGCAGTCGCAGGTGGGCGTGCCTGGCTCCATCCCTAAGCCAGCGTAGACGTAGTCCTAAGTGCCCACAAAATGAATGGAAAAGAATTCAACATGAAGCTCAGTAGAAAGTTGCCTTGGTTTGCTGTACATGGAAAGGCAATGAAAGGCATAAACTCCTCTGAAAACAGTGAAAGAGACGTGTAAAGTGGTATCATCATACATGAATGTCATCCTCTGGCTGACAAGTCATATACTTCTTTCCAAAGGGCCCACCTTCAGCAAGAATTTGGTCTTGTAGTAGTTCATGCGGTCCGTTTGTACGTTGGCCAAGAAAGTGGTCCATTCGGTGAAATCCACATAACCGCTGCAAACCGAGCCATGAAAAAAATAAGAAGAAAGTATAAGATGATGTTGGGCTTGGTACATCAAAATGCAAGCATATTTGAAGACGACGCAATAGACTTGGAAGTATTTTCTCGAAGACAACACAGGATACAGCTCAAAGGGAAGTTTTCGAAGGAATCAGATAGAATCGCAGAATGAAAAAAGGAGTCAAGCAATAGGGCACATTTACCTGTTTTTTTTTTTTTTTTTTCCTTCATACGAATCATACCTGGAAGCAACATCCATTTTGTCGAACGCGCGGCGCGTCTTTTTATGGTCCCCCGATGCAAGCGCCGTCAGCACCGGGCACTTCACGCTGCGCAAATAAGTTTGCACTTTGTTTTCTTCGTCGTTTTCTCCGTCGATCGCGTACTCGATTTCGTCAAATGTGATGTAACCGTCGCCTGTTCAAATCCCCCCAAAAAATATATAGAAAGGCGGCGTTTACTACTCGTTTCACTTAGCCAGTCGATTCGACCACCTTTAATATGGAAGAATGCATATGGTACAAGACCGCTGAAGAGAAGGGTAAACCCTAGCTACATCAATTCTTTTCAATCTCTCTCCCTCTCTCGACTACGCGTACAGATATACATCACACCATCGGCGTCGATGAGGCGCCATAGAGTAGGGCCAATGGTTTGCATGTCGCAACTGAACACCGTGTCCTTGGTGCACCACACTGTGACCACAAATTCGTGGAAGTCCAGTCCCGCGTCTGTGTTCGCAGAGGAGGCGAAAAATTGGCAAAGTACAGAGAAATCACACAAAAAGAAAGGAAACCAGTTTCAACGCTGTGACTCACGAAGGCTGTAGTCCACCACGTCCTTATCGCCGTTGGGATAATCCTATGACGGCATATTTACGTTAGCAGGTCCGCGGTGAAGGAGGGCGAGGTCAAGTTTAAGACAGGCAAAAGGTTTCAATGTAGACTTATGTTAGAAAGTTGTAAACAAGAAGATAGTTGGCTACATGAATGAAGGATGTACGTAAACTAGGCGTCCTCGGGGAAGGAAGTAGCAGTGACGCGGGCTAAACGCCAGTCCGAAATTGAGCGCCTTCAATATTTACCGATTCGTCGAAGAAGTCGCGGCCATGCGTCGACATCATAGCGTGCGCGAACGACTCGTGCTTGTTTTCGTTGTTTTCCCCGTCATTGACGTCTAGTCGCACTTCCGACTGCTCAGAAGGCTCGGGTGGGTCCTCTGAAGACGTTGGCAGTTCAATCGAGCTGATGGCTGGATCAGGCTCTCCGTCAAGTGACGTGCCCCGCCAGTCGTGCAGCGGAGGTGGCTCAAACTGAACTAAGCTTCCAGCTTCGGCGCCTGGCGGGACTTTCATTTGCACCAGGCGGCCGTCCTCCAGGCTGTCGAAAGATTTGCCACCAACCGCACACATAAAGCACTCAACTGTCAGGACTCGAGACAAAATCGCATGCGAATTGAAGGCATAAAAATCGTGTATTTACTTCACTGTAATGAAGTCGCCTTCCTCTACACCTTCTGGGATTTCAATTTGCATGGTCATCAATCCAAAAACTTGTGGAAGGAGGCTGCTTGCAGCAGCTTCCTCAAACCAAAATCAGTCCACGCCAAAAGTAATTCCCGAAGCTTAGTCAAAGAAGATAAGAAGCTCCTTCTTCATTTCGTGCGTCGTGCGCGCGTCGTTTACACAGAGTAGGGTCACAGTCGAAACATCAAAACGAAACCAAATCAGAAACAAACATGGTTTTCGCGCCGGTTTTGTTTCTCCGAAACAAACTTCGTCCTGCGTCCGGGCGTTTCCCCGTTTCGCGAAACGA
>Ga0307982_1003862_pt1 | contig 11901 bp, 12 predicted proteins | sample OrgLakmetagen989_FD_201847 | JGI IMG/M metagenome (GOLD analysis project Ga0307982, IMG submission 201847) | Saline water microbial communities from Organic Lake, Antarctica - #989 | ecosystem: Environmental > Aquatic > Non-marine Saline and Alkaline > Saline | place: Antarctica: Organic Lake... | reverse complement strand
ACTGCACTACTTGCCCACGCATTTTTTTTTCTTAGATTGCGTCCATAGGTCGCTTTGTTTCAGGTCTTCATTCATTTTCACGATTCTGTCCACCTTCTTCGCGACCTTCCAGTTGGTTTTACTGGAATTTCAAGATGGAATCCAAGACCTATGAAGAATGGAGCTATTTGTCTGGTCTCGATTACGGTGAGTGTGAGCGAGATTGAAAAGAGGACGCCGACTAGAAGCTGACTCACCACCAAGGTTGACTTCTTCTCGCCACCTTATGTTTTGCTCTGAGCTGGTTCATTTGACACGTGTATCTTTTCGTGCGTGCACTTGAAAGGCTGGATGCCCGAATTACCTCGCGGCAAAACTGCGTCGGAGCTGTTTGGGTCTTGCGCGGACGTCGCCGAAGCCACGGTGGACGACCTATCAGTGGTCGACACTTTCCCGCCAGATTCCTGGTTTGCGGACGACGCGACTCCTTCCCCGCCGCAACAGCCGCCCACTGCTCCACCAAGTACCGCCTGGTGGGCCGTGGGCGGAGTCGCGGCGGGCTTGATTGCCCTCTCGGCGCTGTTTTGGGGCTGCTGGTGCAAGACGGTGAAGGACCACCAATGGTGCGAGCCCAGCAGCAGCTCTTCTTCGGCGAGCCAGCCGGCTTACACCCAAGTGGGCTACGGCAGCGTGGAAATGCCACCAATGCACGACACGACCCGCGCCACCACACCGCAAGGCCTATAAAAACAAATTTTGATCATTTTTGGTAACAAATTGTTTGCCCGTCGGTGCATTATTTCTTCATATATATCTCCTCAAGAGGCTTCTGCCGTAATAGTTAATACAGTGCAATGGGCAGAACTTTTACATGTGCCAGCTCTTCTGTTTGTTGGCTCGATGCACCCATCTCCATTGCTCGGTTCTACTTATAGTTTCCCCAGCTACTGGAACCGGAATGCTGCTGTGGTTAACGAGAGTACCCTGGTAGCTACAGGTAGTAGCTAGTAGTATTCTTGAACATTGAAATTGAATTTAAAAGTTATACAAGTACAAGCACGGCGCTTTGTTGTAAACATAAAATTTATATGTATGCGGGGAACTATTCCCCTCTTCTTCTAGGCCTAGCTCTGGGGTCTAGCGCCTAGGTCCCTATTTCAAATTTTCGTCGAATTAAAGTGTGGGATCGGCGTTGAGTGATTGTCCTTTCGTAAACGGGTTCTGGCTCATTTCGAAAAGGGAGATAGAAGTAGAAGACAGAAAGAGAAAGCACAGAAGAAATATATTGCCTCTCGCACTCGCATTGGCCAGGAAGAAGCACTGAATCAGGAACCAGGAAGTGAGTAACGGTCGCCAAGAAAAGGTACCAGGAAAATGGAGCTGGCGTGATATGGCACGAAAGAAAAGCGGTGCCAAAATGAATGGGCCGACCATCATGACTCAAACGTCCGATATCGTGGACAAAGTCGTGTCTGTGCTTATGCCGTTGCCTTCCTCGCTCTCTGGGACGTCCCCAGGTGCGCTCACCGGCGCTCGCGGTGGCCAGGGAGTCGGACAAGGAAACGAAGACGACGACGACGACGACGAAAACGGCACGCCGGCTGGTTGCTCCAGTTGTTGTCCCGGTGGGTGTCGCAAGGCGTTCGCCTCTTTCAGCGAATCCTGCTGGTTGAGTTTCTCGTGCGCCGCGTCGAGCTCAGCAAACGATGACAACGCAGAAGAGGCCGGCGCAAAGTTTGGTGTGGTGGCAGCACTTGGCCCTACACTCAACGAGGACGGTGGGGGCGCGAAGCTTTGCTGAATGGCAGCAACGTCATATAGAAGGTCTCGGTCGTAGGGCGGCGGCGGCGGCAGGAGCGGGGGCGGCGGCGCCCGCGGCTCGGGTTTCGGCTGCAGCATTTGCAAACCCGGTGGTAGCAATTGCTGTTGCTGCTGCTGCAATTGCTGTTGCTGGCCTGTTCTCGCACCAACAATTGACGGTTTCTGCGTCAACGCGTCCACTTGCTGCTGAAGGTGGCGCGTCACTAGCTCCAGCCGCTGCCGCTCTTGCCGCTCCTGGTTCAGCACGTCTTGCAGCTGCTGCACCAGTTGCCCAAACGCGAAGAGCTGTTGCTGCTGCAGCGCCAGCGCGTTACCCCCCGGGATCTCTGTCGCTGCCGACGATGGCAGTGGGCTCAGTCCCGGGCTGCTGGTTAGACTGTTTTGGCTATGGTTGATGCCACCGTGCTGGATGTTGGTGGGCCCGTTTAAGCTTGCATTGGGGTTGCCTTGAAGAAAGTGATTGATGAGCCCTTCGGTTCCGACGTTCGCGTCACTTTCTTGCACCGCATGTGCTTGCTGAAACTGTTGTTGTTGTTGTCGCTGCTGCTGCTGTTTTTGCTGGAGCTGCAGCCGCGCTTGTTGCATGAAATGTTGATGAAGTTGAGCTTGTTGTTGTTGCGCGTCCAGTTGCTGTTGCTGTTGCTGTTGCTGCTGCTGGGTCAAGAGCCAATCTTGCGATTGTTGCTGTTCTTGTTGTGGTTGCGACTGTTGCATCGACCCGCGTGGACCAGACGTGGTGGACGACGAAGTAAAAGTCGCCGTTGGGCCGGAAAGAAGCAGCGGGAACCCCTGCTCTGCGTCCGTGAGTGCCGCTGCTGCTGACCCGTCAAGTGCGCGTGCGAAAGCGCGAGAGGTGCCGGCGGCGTCCCCGCTCTGGTAGCCAGGGAGACGGCTTGCACCGCTGCTGTTCCATCCGTTGGTGTTGGTGGCGCTGCCGTTCATTTGCTCGGAAGGCTCACTTGACCCATCGTGCTCGTCCGAGCCTGTGCTGTCGCTGTCGCTGCCGTCGTCTTCTTCAGCGTCCGAAGAAGTGCCACCGCGCTTGGCAATCGAGCTCGCGATCCGGGACGGGTTTCCGTCGGTGGTGTGCGACCGGCTCCACCCTCGCACGAACCCCTTGACGTTGAAGGCTTCGCGGCTTCGACTGCTGATGTCGCTCTTGCCATTGTGGTGGCTGCTCCTAGCGGTGGCGTTGGCAGCATCCGCAGCATTGGCAGTGTTGCCGTGTGAGGTGTCTGGTCCCGAGATCACCCGACCGCCCTCCACCCCCGCCCGCAGCAGCAGCAGCGACCGCGGGTCGAAAGACCCGAAGCTGTTGAAGCCCGTTTGCTCGGTTTCGCCGCCCCTGCTTTGATCCATGCCAAGTGGGCGCTGCGCTCCTGGGAGACCGAGAGAGCCCACGCCTCCGCGAGGGCCACCGTTACTATTGTTAGCTGAGTCCCGCCCGCTGCCGTCGCCATGGTAAGCGCCGTAACGATTGGCATTTGCGAAGTGCGAAGCCGACTGCCGGTCTCCGTAACCGCTGCTGCCATGGCCACCACTACAGAGCGCAAGCGGGCCTGAGTTTGGGTGCATCTTGGGGGGCGGGCGCTTGCGCTTCCCACGCAACGCGTTGCTCATCTCGGCGTCGGGGGCTGCCCACACCTAAAACAAGAAGAATTAACAGTGGATATTAAAAATCAGCATTGCATTTATTTTTGGTTAACGTCGCCATCTGAATGAAATTTCACGTGCACCTCTCCCCCCCACAACAATTCCCCCCTTGTGTACACTAACCTGTACGAGGCTGAAAGCGCCAGGGACTGCCTTGGCACACTTCAGCTTCACTGGCTTGTCGCCAATCAAATGGCACGGCGCTTGCACCAAGCAAAACCACCGCCCTTGGTAGCCGTGCAGCTCGTCGGCACCTCCTCTTGTGTTGCCAGCTCCAGCAGAGGAATACCCGCCACCACTCCCGTGGGGGTCTCCACCGGTGGCACCGCCAACAGACTTCCCCTGAACCCGGGTGCGGCGCGACATGTGCCTGGCCACCAGCCCCAGCCGCTGGCCATTGTGCACGTTGGGCGACCACCACGGCTCGCTGTTGGCAATTGACTGGAACGACACCGACACTTCAAGGGCGCTGTCGGCGGCATTGCGAGCTATAGTCGGCTTCCCGGTCACAAAAAAGAAAGCCACCCGTTTGTCGATGGGGCTGGCCGAGGCACGGCAAGGTGCAATCGGAGCGATAGACCCTGGTGAGAAGAAATCGAGAGAAAAAGCTGAGGTTGGAGGAGGAAAACAATGATTGTGTATGAGAGAGATACGGCAAGGACCGGAAGGGAAGTGTTTTCGCTGAAAAATAATCGACGATCCACGCGCGAACCACAGTGCAGATAATCCAAACACTTCTAAACAAACCTTGAGTCAAGAGTTCGAAAGCAATCTCTTTGCTGAGAGCACGGTCTTGGGGCAAGAGGTAACGAGATGCCTCGAATTGCCGGGAGTTTATTCCTTGTGAGCCGATCGCATGAGCTCCAAACGGGGCGGGCGTTTGGAAATCAAGAGCCTCGCTCGACGCGCCTATGGCGCGGCTTGATGAAGACATGAGTAAATTCGAAATATCGCTGCCGCCGTGGTTTGGGAGAGAGCTCATGGTGAAAGAGATGTCTGAACGGCCTTAGAAGCCGGTCCGTGAAGACATCTTTTTGTTGATCATCCAAGTCAAGGAATCAAGAACGTCTTTCAAGTCGGTTTTTGGGAACGGGTTTTGTCTGACGTATGTGCAATAATGTACAGTAGTATACAACAGACAGATGATTGGAAAGATTCCTTTATCCAGCTATCCTTTTCTTCGATCTTTTTCTGCATCTTGAAAGTGGTTGGTTGTTGATGTTTTTTGTTGTGGATGAAACGATGAAACGATGAAACTTCTTCTCTGTCGTCCAAATAAGCTCAAGCATTCGACGTCACAGGTGTCGCGTCGTCGCGTCGCTTGTAAATAATAGGCCTAGCTTGTTCAATTATTTGGTCGGCCCATTGAATGAAGAGTAAGTGGCGGTCTTTGTGGATCTAACGAATTGTGGATTCTTTACAATTACTGAAGTTCTTCAATCATTATCATTATCATTACAGTACAGTGCTAGCCACCCATATTTAGCCAACTCATTTCCAATCAGAAGGCTTCAAGATGCGGGTAGCTCTGTTCCTAATGATGCACTTGTCAGCTCCAGCGGTTCAAGCCCTTCTGCCAGCTGTCCCCACGTTTACTCGCGCATCGAGCTCAACACAGAGCCTTCAACGGCTTCCAAGGAGAATGTCGGCTGTTTGCGTTGGAGGCGAAGACGTTTCTACCCAAAAGCTCGCACGGAACCTCGCGGGTGCATACCTTGGTGCATTTCTGTTTGGTAAGCAAGTCATATCTTTCCATAAGCTCTTTGGCGTCTCAACATGCATTCACAACGAAGCGTTCTTTGGATCGAATGCTAGGCTATCACTTAGGTGTGGTAAATGCGCCTTTGCGCGAAATCGCGACGACGCTAGGCTTTTCTGGGAACGCCGCCGTTCAGGTAGGAAGGGCACGTTGATATCTCAACTGGAAGCTTTACTTTTTTAAAGATCTAAATGCGTTGCACATTACTGCAGTATTATACCATTCTCACTAAATGTGTGATCCAATGGATTACTCGCAGGGTCTCGTTGTGTCAACCACCGTTGGCGGAGCCTTCGCTGGCAGCCTTGCTGGCGGATCCTTAGCCAGCGCTCGCGGTCGGCGTGGGACCTTAGCGATCACTAGCGAATTGCTCGCTGTAGGCACTGCTGTGTGCGCTGGAGCGCCCTCCACCAGTGTGTTGCTGGTTGGGCGCGTAATCTGCGGTCTTGGCATTGGTCTGAGCGGCGCCGTCGCTCCATTGTAGGTTTCCTTTTCAGTCTATTTTGCACCTCTCCACATTCACGCAACCACTCATTCCATTAAATACTTCAAGTTTAAGTGCACATGAGCGCACACAAATTCAATGGTCCAAATTAATGGCACTTTTCCTGTATATTCAGATTCATATCAGAGCTGTCGCCACCGTCTCGCCGCGGTGCTATGGGCGCCTACAACCAAATATTCGTGTGCACTGGCATTCTCACCTCTATTCTAGCCGGCCTCCCCGTGGGTACATGCGCAGCTGCTGCTGGTGGGTCCTCAGCTGTCGCTACCCTGGGCACTGCACTAGGTCTGAGCAAATGTGCTGCCGTCCCTAGCAGTATGGCTAGCGGTATCAACAGCATCAGCAACAGTTTCGTCAAGTCTCTGTTGGCTTTGCCGTGGTGGCGGTGCATGTTTGCGTTGGCCACGTTGCCAGCCCTGCTGCAATGGTTGGCGCTGCGCACATGGGCGCCGGAATCGCCTGCTTGGCTACAAGCGCAAGCTGGTCGACGAAATAAAAGTACGGTTGAAGCTGCCGGTGGGGCGACCAGCACAGCTCGCAGCAACGATGACGACAACGGGTGCGCAACGACAGTGTAACTTATTGCATGTCATAGGCACACCTATTCAAGGGTTCTGCAGGCATTGCATGTCTTTGTGTTGTGCAGTAGTAATGCCACCATTTCGCCACCTTTGCATGTCTCGCATTCTCGTGCACTGTTTCCTCTCTAGGTGGTCCGTTCTATTGCGCCCCCAGCACCGCCGCGCAGCAGCCACCGGGTCTCTGCTCTTTGCACTCCAACAATTCGCCGGCGTGAATGCGGTGGTGTTTTTCTCTACGGCAGTGTTTGAGAAAGCAGGGGTGCAATCAGCGGTGGCGGCGTCCGCGCTGGTGATGGCGACCAACATCGCTGGCACCGTTGGGGCATCGAGGTGGCCATAGATTATTTTGGAACGTAATCTGCTGGAAGCATAAATATAACTAGAATAAGTCCTTCCCTCCTGTCAGCGAATATAATGTTTTAAAGTCAGCATTTTTTTCAAATTTAATTATGCATTTCATGTAAACTTAGTTGTTCCCAATGTTCGATATGTCGATAGAATCATCGACAAGGTTGGCCGCAAGCCTCTGCTCGCTGGTTCTTTCGCTGGCATGGCCACTGCCATGGCGATCATGGCGGCTGTGCCATCATCTGCTGCCTTGGCTGGTACTGATTCCGACTGTAAACGGATGCTTTCTCGGTGCACTTTTTTGCTTTATAGTTCATATTTTTTGAATTACTCCCGCCCTATTCGATCAGTCCTGTTCAAAACTTTTTGGTTCACATATTAAAAACAGACTTCATTCGCTCCTGCCCTATTCATTCAGTCTCATTCGTGATGTATTGTCACCGCTTCGTCCATCACTCTTCTTCTCTTCCTTCTTCCTATGTATCGCCAGGCCCCATCAATGTGCTCGGCACCGTGGCGTACATCGGCGCTTTTGCCATGGGCGCGGGCCCCATTCCTGCGCTGCTCCTCGGGGAACTGGTGGAAGACCCAAAAGCGCGCGGCAAGGTGACTGTGTGTGAAAAAAAAGGAGGGGTGGTGTGTACGTTTGGTGTAGGTCTAGCCGCTCTCATGCTCTCATGAAATTCGCTACCTGATTCCTTCTTTTTCTCTATCAATTTCTTCGTTGGTGTCGTTGGTGTGTGTGGATTTGTTTGTATCCCTGCTCTCTTTTGGTTTGAATCCCTATCCCTAGGCTGCCTCTGTGGCGATGGCCACGCACTGGGCTTGTAACCTCGCCGTGAGCGCATTGTTTTTGCATCTGGTGCAGCATTACAGCGTCAGCTTCGTCTATCGCGCCTTCGCCACGGTGGCTGCCCTCGCGACTGCTTTTGTTATTGCAGCTTTGCCTGAGACGGCACGAAAATGAAATAGTAATAAATTATGAAGAAGGAATGTGCACCCTCATTGCAATGCCATAATGCTATTGATATATGCGCGCGCTAGGACCGAGCGCTTACATTTCGAGGGTGCTGTGCTCTTACTAGTTTAGCCGAATAGAATAATACCAGGCAAGGAGCGCGATAACTGCTAACTGCATGCGGTAATTGCGACTCCTGGGTCGTGAAGTCGAAAGCCGTGCTAATGTTAGTCACTGTCGCTGCCGCTATCCAGAGCGCGATCAAATGCTTCTGCTTTCGCGCGGGCAGCTACTGCATCTTTATTCTTGGGCAAAGAAATGGCCGATAACCATGACGGCGCTGCATGAGATGGCGGTTGAAGTGGAGGCCACATCGGGTTCGCAACGAATGCTTCAAGCTGCAACTTACCGTCTCCATGCCATTGTCGGCTCGCCGCTGCAGCAACCACATTTGTACGTCCGGAATTACTACTGCTATAGTTTGTGGACAGTTCATGGCCCAGAAAGGTTGCGTGCTCCGTCGCCCACGTGTCTTCGGCGATTGTCGCTGAAGTAGCCACAGCCTGCAAAAGCTTCTGCTTGAGAGCGAAATGCCGCGGCGCGCCGACAACACCGTGGGTTTGTGGGTCTAATTTACGGTTCACGAGGCACCGCCGTAAATCGGCCATCCCTAGCGCCTCAGCAGCTGCTGCCGCCCGTGCCCACAACTCATTGGTGGATGTGGTTGCGGCCACACCCGGCGGCGACGACGACGACGATGATGACGAGCTTATATGAGAACTCGAAGCTTCGTTCGCTCGATTGTCTCTTCTGTTACCTCTGCCGTCATTGCTCTGGTCTCGGTAGTTGTGGTCGTCGCCTTGGGGGCTCCGCGGCGAGTGCTCTCCACTCGATGCCTTCTTTCCTCTTCTACTGCTGTCGCCGGTCGAGGCAATGTCTGCTGCCTGTGATATACCAGTTGGTGAAATGACTCCAATCACTAATGCTGTCCCTTCGCCCGATTCCATCAAGGCGTCTTCTTCCTCTTCTTCCTCTTCTTCTAAGGTGCAGTACTGAAGCCCATCTCTAACATTGCGTTGGTTCGAAGCACGAACTGGCGAGAAAGCACTTTTAGCGCTAGTACCCATTTGCGGAGCAATTTGCTCCGAGTTCAGGTTGCTCTGGCGCTTCTTCAACGCTCGGGTGTTTTCCAATTCTCGTGCTCGTTCGATGGATCTCAGCGCACCGTCCTGCGCAGTAATCACTTCTCTTTCGCGCCTGGGACGCATGACACGCCCACCTTTGGACGGTGTATCGATGCTATTGCTGCTATCCTCGTCATCGTCGTCCTCATCGTCGTCCTCATCGTCATCAGTCGCTGTATGAGAGCGCCTCTTAGTAGGTTTACCCCACATGATCACAGGGCTTGAGACACCGCTACCATCACCTCTGCCAGACGACGGTGACAATGACGATGGCAAAGTTGACGATATGGTCTGTGATCCGCTAGTCGCCAAAGTACTGCGCTGACGTGGCCGGCGTGCTCTTAACATGGCCACATGCTGACTGCCACTGCTGGTGCGACTACTGTTGGCACTGTTGGCAACGCTCTCATTAACTATGCCCACACCACTGCTGCTACAATCCCACCTGCTGCTGTTCCCGCTTGAACTCCACAGCGATGACGACGGCCGCTCACTTGCCATCGCCATATTTGCAGCTGCTTCCGCAGAGGGCCGCGGCAGGACTGCAGCTCCTCTGTTATTGGTGCTGTCACTGCCGTCACCACCGCTGCTGCTGCTGCTGCTGCCATTGTGTCTACCTAGGTTGCCGAATATAGTATGCCCCTTAACTGCCGATGAGGACGAAGTCTGTGGCAGATGCGCGCTTCTTGAGCTCCTCCCACTATTCCGATTGTCTCCTTCGATGGCAAGCTCTGCACGTGTCTTGTAATCTTTGCTATTACCCTGTAGCAAGGAGGCCTGAGCTGCACTGCGCGTGCGCAAGCCTAGCTCTGCGTTGAAGTCTGCCACTATGAGCTGGTGGGCTCGTCGCACCTTTCAAGACGTGCAGAAGAGAGACTGGTTCAAAGTGCAGCGCAAAGGAAACCAAGCTTGGCTCGTATTGTATTGTATGCAGAAATGAAAAGAACGGTGCCTTAAACTTGCGAGGCACAAGAAGGTTACTTGTACTGCTTACTTACACACCAACCAGACTCAGTTGCCGCCCAAACACTCCACTTGCGTGATTCTCATCCGGAGGAAGGTCCATACCCTCACGACCGCCATTCCGGCTGCTTCGGTACTTCTGCTCTTCCAGTGCGCGCGCTTCTTTCAAGCGTTTCCTCAGCTCACTCTTCGGCAAGCTCGCTGTCACAGGGTAGGCTTCTTTCAACAGTGCTTCGACTTGCTGTTCCAGCTGTTGCGTGGCGGCACTGTGCTCGGTACTGCATAATTCTACAACGAGCTCGTCCATGACCTCGGAGTACAGCTTCGCACTCACCTGATGCCGACACCATCGAAATCCAATAATTTAAGGATAAGAAGTACTGTGTGGAAGCTAATGTAGTTCATTTGTATCTCTCCATCGCTTTTACTCTTTTTCTCCTGCCCGGAGGTCTCAACTGAATTCACTCCTCCTCTTGCATAGACACATTTATAGACGCACCGCTTCCACGTCCGCCACTCTCGCCATGCGCGCTACAATGGGCCAGCCTCGGTTGCCCCGCAGAGCTGCCTCGGGGTTAAAGCCCACGCCAAGCAACGAGCCGCGGGACAAAACATGCTCTAATGCATCGGCCGTTTGGTCCTGAAGGCAGAGTTGTGATTTTAGATAATGCAAGAAGAAAGTCACGGCATGTTAGCAATAAATACCACGTGCGCGCATTCAAGCACTTAAATAAAAAATGCTACACCGAAAAGCACAACTTCATGACAACAGCGCCACACCTGCCGGAACCCACTGGGCACAGCAGCAGCTGCTTGAGCGTCTTTGCGTGCTTGCAAAGCTTTTCGCTCAGCTGCTTCGGCGGCTCGCCTCCTCTTTGCTTTGGCTCTTTCGTCACCGTCGCGCTGCTGTGCAATGAGCGCTTCGAGCGCCGGGCCGTCGGCTACTGGTCCTGCATGGCCGTACTGTCCCTGACATGATTATGCCGAGTTCACTAAGAAAGTCTTTGTCATGTGCAGATGGAAAAGCCACGATTAAGAATTCAGGGTAGAGAAATGTAAGAATAACATTCGAAGCCAAGCTACCTGATACTCCCGCATCGCTGTCTCAACAGTATCTCGAACAAGCGCCGAGTTCTGCGTGCAAGGCAGGCCAGGAACGGCCTTTTGTTTAGGAGCTGATGTCAATGCCTGGACCGCCAACGCCGTTTGTGCGCCCGGAGGACCTCTTTGGGGGTTGTGGTGGCTTCTGACGTTGCTGCCAGGTCCAGCGCGCGCACTAGGCACGGGTTGCTCGCGTGGGCGTGGAGCAATTCTAGGAGCGTGATCAGTGTCCGGCACAGCAGAAAGTCGTAAGAAAGCGTTCACAATGGACCCGCCACCGTGCTGCCGACGGCTAGATGGCTGCTTGTGAGCCATTGTTTAGTTTCTGCTAGATGCTCAATTCATTGACCTTACTAGATTGAGCTCTTGCATCATCATTCTGTCGTCCTACAAGCCCAAGCTAGCCTAGTCTAGCTAGAACGCTGTGGAGTGTAACTGTTTTGCTCATTTTCTGCAGCTCCAGCCGGGAGAACAAGAACGAAGAAGAAGAAGAAAACCAAAAAAAACGGTGCTTCTTTATTTGCAGTTTGTAGTTTGTAGTCGTAGTTTGTCAGTTTGTTGCTTTTGCGCGTGCGTCGACTTACTAACGATATTGGAAATGAGTTCGAGTTCGCCAGTTCGTTCGTGTTTTCCTAAACCACGGGCCCTAAGCAAGCCTAGGCTGCTCTAGTCTAGTTAATACTCCCTAAAAACAAAGAAACACCCCTTTACAATGCAGTAGCAGAAAAAAAAAATTAACGGTCCAAAAATGGCGGCTCCCACTCCGTCACTCCGTGGGAGCCAGGGCCGCCTGCTACATCGCCGACGTGCTCCACGAACTACTCAAAGCACTGCGCTGGGAAAAAAACCTTTGCATCATTGAGAGGCATTCTTTCCTGCACTACCACCTTTCATAAAACGCCGGATGCACCTTCTCTAGCGGGCATCACCACTCAGACTTTAGCAGCGAACTCGAACTCGAACTAATACAAACCCAAATGACACAGAAGCCAATGCTGCGGGCAGAAGTGGGAATGCGCGTGCGTTGCGCAAACAAAGCAAGTGCGGGG
>Ga0307982_1003861_pt1 | contig 11903 bp, 14 predicted proteins | sample OrgLakmetagen989_FD_201847 | JGI IMG/M metagenome (GOLD analysis project Ga0307982, IMG submission 201847) | Saline water microbial communities from Organic Lake, Antarctica - #989 | ecosystem: Environmental > Aquatic > Non-marine Saline and Alkaline > Saline | place: Antarctica: Organic Lake... | reverse complement strand
AAAATGGATCCTAGGTGCAAAGTCGACTCATAAAACATCAGAAAGGCACCACCAAAATGACTGAAAGCTCTATGCGCGATGTATTTTTGTATCAATATAATGAAAATGGCCCATGTGCAAATCCGGGATGGAGTGGTCGATTGGTATTGGACCGCCGACCTAAATCGAAAACCACGTGTATTAGCCATCATTCGACTAAGTTTTCAGTTTTCGCATCTCATACAACGACACCACCCCACATGGAACTAGGGGAAATAGCAGATAGCAGCACGAAATTATGATAAGAAGGTTTCTGCATCATTTTTACCCTCATTGATATCTTCGTCACCAACATCAACACCTTCCTCTTCCGCTTGTAAGTCAGCCAGAGTCAACTTGGGTTTTGATTTCTGTACTGCTTCTGTTCCGCGCTGCCTTGGAAGCCCGCCTTGAGGCCCAATGCCGAAGTCCAGCGCCGCTTTCACCACTTCGAGATCTAAGAGTGTTGTAAAGGGTGCAGGAGGTATGTGAAAACGAAGTTTGAATGTCGAATATGTTAAAAGATGAGTGAATGGGTTCAGGAGGACAGTAAGCACGTTCAAAAAAGTTATGAAGTGGGTGATGAAGGGGAGAGTTCAGCACACGCATATCTCGCTACTAAAAGAGCATGATTTTGAGTGTGGCACGAACAAGCGAAGAGCCTCAACAACTATACCAAATTCTTATACCGGTAGTCATGACTTCATCGGCGTAATCGAGCGCGCGGCCGTCGTGCTTCACTGCCCATAGCACCATCCGCTTGTCTGCTTTCAGCCGGTCCGAGGCCCACTGGAGCGCACTCCCACTGCGCCCACACGCAGCCTTCACCACAGCCCCGTCGTCGCGGAGGTCCTCGGAGCACCACTGCAAGCATGGGCCGTAGCCGCTCACAGCGAGCATGGCAAGCGGTTTGTCGTCTTTCAACTCTTTGGAAGCCCACTGGAACGACGAAGGCTTTTGCCGCACGCATTTCTCCACCAGCGGCCGATCTTTGCGGAAAAACAACGCGGCGTGCTCAAGAGCCCACCCTATCGTGGTGTTTAGATGTATCCCCGCCAACGCGATCATGTTAAGAGTAAGAAGTAGTGAGTTTGACAAGTGAAAAAGGAGTATTTAGATTAGACATGGCTTTCAACAGGGCATCCATAGCTAAGTAGCTGGAGAACGCGAAATTAGGAAAAGAACGAGTGACTCCTCAACTTCAAGCCATTCTTACCATTTTGGGCACATGCGGCATACACGATATCCTTGTCACGCTTGAAAGCCCCACTAGCGTGTTGTAAAGCCAAGCCATTCTATGCCGCACCACCATAGAAAGGAAGGATGGAAAACGAGCCAAGTTAACGCGGAATGATACTGAATTGAAAAGTCAGTCCTAAAACTATTGCCAAGAACAGCAGAGCCATCGTTTGGAGCATTATTGCAACCCATTGAATTTCGATTAGTGCACGTGCCTAAATATCACCTGTTTCACAGCTTCTAGCACTACGTCTTCGTCCTGCACAAGCTTGCTGCTCATGGACTCCAGCATGGTCCCGCTTTGCTTGCAAGCTTTGAGGGCAAAGCCCTTGTCAGTCGTAAGCGGCTTCAGTTCAGAATTTTTGCGCCACGCATGAAGCGCGTACCCATGTGCATAGTCAGTGTTAGTTTTCTCGTGTTTCGGGTGGACTTTGCCAGTTGGTGCCGCGTAGTACCCTTTGTAGTATTGGTCTTCGAACGGCATCGAGAATATACGAGCTCTGAACCTAGTACAGCAAGTCTTTCAAAGAACTCAAGGATGCTCGACTAGAAGGCAGCCAAGCAACTATGACTGAGTTGGATGATTCTTATTATTTCTTCTAACTAAGATGGATGCAGCTTGATTAATTTCAGGACGAAAGCCCTTGGCTCTTAGCTAGCTAGTTAGGTCGAGAAAATTATTGATACCGATTTGTGTCCTGGTGATTACTTTATAAATCGAAAGCCTTTAGAGGCTAGCAAATTACAAGAGCAGGCTCCTTCTTTCTTGTGCTTCCTACGCGCACCAGTATCTCAATACCCTGGTTAATGATAATAATTATGCTCATACGACGATGACACTGATGAGTAACAGAGTAACGGCCCAACTCCCATTTTTCAGCTGCTTTCAATTTTTTTTTCCTTCACCCTCTGATGAACTCGTCAAAGAAAGCCCCCTCTTGGGAGTTTCGTTCTGCAACACTCACTGGCGCTAGCACAAGAAGACTAGCTAGAAGCTTACGAGCTTAAGCCAAAAGCTATAGAATAACGAGAGCAGCATAAAGCGAACAACACGTGGAGCCCTGCCACTGCAGCTAGACAGTTCTCAGCATCAATTATATACCTCCCAATCAAAAACTGCTTTTGCAACGATCTGTGCTGCCGAGTATTGGAATCTCTCGTAGGCCTCAATTCAGTGCAGTACCTGAGACATTTCTTTGCCAATTCTTGCTAGATTTCGCGCTGAGAATAAAGTTACAACTCTATTGCTGCCACGTGACGCAATGAATTGAATATCTTAGCGCCATAATGATCAGTGAGCCACTTCAAGAGGGGAAGCCACATCGCGGTCCTAAATGGCATGGCACTGGGTCGGCTGATTCTTACGTCTTCGACCGTATGCTTCGTCCGGACTCTAGGCAGTCTTCAGACGATGAGGAAAATTCAGGTGACACGCACGACGACGAGTCCTTCTTTATGCCGTTAGGCGAGTCGGTGAAGTTCCCTCCTCTAACATCGTCTATGGGTAACAACTCGAATAAACGTGCTCATCCCCGTCGCCGGCGCAGAGGCGGCTCTGCAGGAGCCATCCCTTGGTTCAATGGCACTACTCCGGATGCACGAGCAAACGACAGCCACTTTGCTTTCGACGCCTCAGCCCAAGGAAAGCAGAAGCAGCGACGTGACCGCGCTTTGCATGGTCGATACATATCGCCTCAAGAAGCGCAAGCACAGCGTCAAGAGGACTTGCGGCTTTCGCGGGAAGCCAGCGGCGGCGTTACCCTTTCAAGCCTGGGCATATTGTCTGATGCTTCATGCACAAGAAATATGGGGATCCCACCTTACAATTCCGGGACAAATTTGCAGCGCGGAAACAGTGTTTCTAAACAAGCGAAGAGCTTTCGTCGAGACTCCGCAGCGAATGGGACCGCAAACTTCATGCGCTCACTTCCGGCGCTGCCATCTCTGCCCGAAAGCTTATCAGTAAGCACCTCGCAGGGCAATTCCATTCAAGTGCGCGCACATTATATGGGCGCCACGCAGAAGTTTAAGCTACCAGCACCAAGCCTTGCGCAATTGCAAACCTTGGTTGTCCATTGCTTCGGACTCGGCTCTACAGGTCTAGCAGATGATTCCGTATCGGATGAATTTACCAATGCTAAGACGATTCGTGCTGGCACCGGTGCTAGCTCTCGTAGGTCAGGCAGCGAGCTCAGTGATATGGGTGATTATAATGATTTTGGGGCAAGCCCAGCGCGCTCAATTCCTGACAATGGTTGGTTCAGCTCCCGCTTTGACTTGAAGCTTTCCGACATGGCATTCAAGTTGGAAGACGATACTTCGCTTGCCTTAGCTGTGCAATGGGCTCGCGAATCAGTGACTGGCGTGCTTTCGATCAGTTTACAACCGAAAAGGAACGCTTCGCGATTGCCCGTTCTCACTCCTTACCGTCAAGCTGCACATCGCGCAATATCTAACCCTCAGAAAAGGCTCAAAGAGGAAGTCAACCCCCCCGTGCTGCTGGTGTCCTCGCGCAGCGACTCCTCCGAAGAAACTTGACTATTTAAGAGATATGCATTAACTTTAAATTGACTTGGAAATCTCAATTTTAGATATTCCTGATGGATAGTCTAGCACTAAAGCTAAAGTGGTAGGTGCACTGCGGAAGGTGGACAAGCGGACATAGGGCATTGAGGAATTCACAACGAACGGAGATGGGCGAGCCATGGGTCTAAAACAAAAACTAAAACGAAATTGAGCTATATAGACCAGACCAATAACTATGGCAGTACACCAGGCACAGATCCCTTTGTAGGGTAAGTTCGAGTTGGGGTTAAAAAATATTGCAGATTCAGATTCGCACAGGATCCAAAGGGCCGGTCTACCTTTCGTAGCAAAGAAGGAGACTATAACTAAAACGCGAAAAGAATAACACGAAAACACGAGAATTTTTGTTATCTTCAGTAATACTTTAACATGACCTCGGTAATCCAATGAAAAGCGGTGCGTGTGTCTGAGGAGGGCGAATATTATTGCCTATGTTAGTGGGGTTTTGACACAGGCCCCGAAGGGCCGGAATAAGAAGGCCGATAAGTAGAGATAAAAAGCAATGCAGCTCGAACTAAACAGCTAATTAGGCACATAAGCCAAGCTCGGCGATCTTAAGCTCTGCACAAAGCTGGACGAAATCGACGAGTCGAAGAACGACTGACAGAAAATGAGAAGATGAAGAAGAAGAAGAAGAAGAAGTACAGGGATGGTATTTTTAAACCGCAAAACTGCTCAGTTTCCACGTTCCTCCACTCTCATTCGATTCTGCTGTCACGCTGTCACGCTGTCACATGAAGGCTGAAGGCAACCTACACAGCAAAAGCTTAGTTCTACTGCTCTTGAGCTACGGACTGAGCTTTTTATGCGCTTCCTCATCTCGTGCATGTTCTTAGCTGCTTCTTTACGTTGTTCAATCGCGTTCCCGACTCATCGAACCGCTAGAGTATTTGCACGTTCCGCTGGTGAGTCAATGCGAAATCACTCGTATAATATTCAAGTTGATGATCACTAGGTCAAACAAAAAGGTACTAAGCACAGATAAGACCCTCCTAAGTATCAATTGCACTTCAACATCAAGCTTTTAGAAATAATATCAAATCTTACTCGCCATAATCTACCGTGATTTTGGTCGTGACTTTTCGTAGGAACGACTAGCCGGCGCTCGGGCTACTTCACTGCACTTTCGGCTCTAACTCCCGGTGAATTCAAGCCTAGCGTGGTCAACCCTTCAAGGTCAATACTCCATCGCAAGATGGCACTGCAGGCAACTCCTTCAGCTGGGGCGTCCGAGACGCTGCCACCACCGCCGGTAAAGAGGCAGCTGTCATAGGAGATTTCATTCTAGTTTGATCCTCGGTTCGCTCTTCGCTTTAAACTCTCAACTAACTTTTGTGTGCAGTTACTCTGATATATTTTTCAATTAACAACTAATTTGAAATGCACATAGCTTTGCTCATTTTACTGCTGTGTTCTTTCCATTTCTTCAGGCCGACAAAATCGATCATTGGGTCACCTTCGGAGCCGTGGAAGGCGAAAACCGTGGCGACCTGGCCATGGACCCGCCAAGGCTTTTAGCTGACCCGTACTTTTGGATGCGCGACGACGAGCGCACAGACCCAAAGGTGCTGGAGCGGTTAGGCATGGAAAACGCTCACGCGGTGGCTGCTACTGCTCACTTGTCCGAGTTTCGGGACGAACTTTACGCCGAGCTCAAGGGCCACGTGAAGGAAACGGACGACTCGGCTCCGGTCGCCAAAGGCAAGTGGGAGTACTTTACCCGGACGCTAGACGGGCAAGGCTACGCCATTCACTGCCGCCGCCCACGCACGCAGGAGAATGCTGGCGTGAAAGATACAAATGCAAGAGATGAAGAAGAAATTATCCTGGATGAAAACGCGCTTGCAGCGCGAAACAAAGAAAGCTCTTTCACATCGGTGGGACCTCGGCTTCATTGTGTCTTGCGACTCACTGCATACCTTGTTTGGTACTATGTAACACGCCCACGAGTGAAGAGGCGCTCTTTTCCACTCTCCTCTGGTGTCATTCATGCGTCTGCACACGCCATGCTTTGGGTGTTCATTATAAAACAGGTCGGCGACCTCGCAGTCAGTCCGAGCCAAAACCTCTTGGCTTACACCGTCGACACTAGCGGCTCAGAAACATTCGACTTAGTCGTGAAAAAGCTCCAAAGTGCACCTGGAACAGGCGATATTGCAGATGACAAAGAAGAAAGAGGCGAAGAAATGGACCGTGTGAGTGAAATCGACAGCAGCGTGGAGTGGGGCAAGGACGATGCCACCCTGTATTACCTCAAAATGGACGACGCTCACCGCCCTTACCAAGCGTGGCGGCACACGGTAAACCACTGGTTAAGCGTAGCAGCAGCAACACTTGCCGCACTAGCATAATGGCAAACTCTATCATGTTATTTGTAAATCGACTGCGCTCTCCTCTCCAGTATGCTTTATTCTGATCCTTTCGTGGTACTGATTCTATTATATTTTGTTGTGGTTTCGCCTGACGAATCATTGATCAAATAGGTTGGCACGCCAGTGTCCGACGATGAGCTTTTGTTCGAAGAACCCAACGAGCTCTTTTGGGTGGGGCTTTCAAAGACATTGGATGGCCAGTACATTCTCATTGATTCAGCTTCCAAAGAGTCTTCGGAAGTGCGCGCGGTGGATTTGTCTTTATCGTCTTCGGATTCGGCCAAGAACTCTGCCGTGGTTCTCGCGCCGCGCCGCCATAAAGTAAGTAATGCAAAATCCTTATACAGTCCAATTTTATCCAATGTGTCTCGCTATCGAACCCCTTAGGCGAGGACGTGTACCAGTACGATACGCCTCAATGACATGCACACATGTACGATCATATCCACAGGTGCTCTATGACGTGGACCACCGCCTCGGGCATTGGTTCATCGTCACCAACGAGAATGGGGCCGGCAACTTCAAGTTGATGACGTCACCAGTTCACGCAGGTGGCAGCCACGAACACTGGGTGCCTCTCGTGCAGCCTGGCCCGACAAGTAGTAGTGTAGGCGAGTCTGACGCATTGCCTTTTTCCAACGGTCAAGACGTGTCTCCCGGCGCGCTCATGATCGAAGAAATCGAATGCTTCAAGGACTTCGTGGCCATCAGCGGCCGGATGGGGGGCTACACCAAGGTATATGATTGCTGGGAAAAGTGGTGACGCTGTCATCGAAGCGCCCTACTCATTAATTTCGTTTGACGCAAGCCAATATTTTCTCAACTTCACTGTTCACAACCATCTTTCGATTGTGCCCCAATTAGGTTTGGATTCTCAACTTGGAATCTCCTAGCGATTGTGCTACCACTGACTCCTCAGCAGCGACAGCAACAGCTGCTCCAGCTACTGTTGTAGCACCAGTAGTGACCGACTGGCACGTGATTGCGTTCGAAGACGACGCGTGCGAGTGTGGCGTGGGCGACAACCTGGAGTTTGACCCTCCGAATGGGGCTTTGCGGCTCTCGTACAGCTCCCTCGTGGCCCCACCCTCGGTGCTCGACTACGCGGTGCCGTCCCGCACGCTCAAGTTGGTGAAGCAAAAGGAGGTGCCCAATTATGACCCTTCCCTGTACACGACGGCGCGAATGGAGGTGACAGCCAGCGACGGTGCCATCGTGCCCATTTCTCTCGTTTTCCACAAGGCTCTGCTCGAAGGTAGCGGTGGTAGTGGCGATGGCAGTGGCAGTGACAGCAGCAGCAGGGCAGATCCGTTGAGGCTGCCGAAGCCAGCGCCCCTGCACCTTTACGGGTATAATTATTCCACCACTTCAGCTTTTTTCCCCTTATCGAGCTCTCTGCATCTTTCCTCATAAGATACTAATGATTATCTCAGCTTGTTGGACGATTCTTTGACGTTTCCATTTTCTTCTTACCTCTCAGCACTCATTTCATGCCATACGTTTCATTCTATTCCCACCACCATCCAGCTACGGGTCCTATGGCGCAAGCATGGACCCTTCGTTCTCCGCGTCCCACTTGCCGCTTTTAGACCGTGGCGTGGTCTATGCCATCGCGCACGTGCGAGGTGGCGCAGAAATGGGACGGGCATGGTACGAGAAACAGGTGCGATAACTGTGCGCACTCCTGGAAGTCTTCGTCATGCTTGCATGAATTCGCCCCAACTTTGAGGTCGTTCTGTCATGCCCGCCTGAATAAATATTCTCCCTGCATTGATTCTTCGTTTACTTTCTTTGGACGCGTGATATTGGCAAATCTATGCAGCTCATAAAACGTCTTCTTTCTTCTTTCTGATTGATTGCTTTGATTTTTTTGTGTTTCGTACTAGGGCAAATACTTGGCGAAGCGAAACACCTTCAGTGACTTTGTGAGCTGCGCTGAGGCTTTGCACGAGCAAGGGTGGTCCACTCCTCAGTTGACGTCCACGGAAGGGCGCTCGGCGGGCGGGCTGTTGATAGGTGCGGTCCTCAACGACCGGCCAGACTTGTTCAAAGTCGCGGTGGCAGGCGTGCCGTTTGTCGACGTGATGACGACCATGTGAGTGAAAGAAAAGAACCATTATCAACTCGTCAACGCGATGAATAACATGGCCTCAAATAGATATTCCTCACGGGTTGCTTCAAATGTACCATTACCCGATCGCACCATACAGTACTGTACATTGCAACACTTTCCAACACATTTTTCACACCACAGGTGCGACCCTTCGATTCCCTTGACCGTGGTGGAATGGGAAGAGTGGGGCAACCCCAATGAAGCCAAGTACTTTGCGTACATGAAGTCCTATTCGCCTCTCGACAACGTGGTGAGCATTGATACACACAACTTCTTTGTTTCAATTTACACTTGGATTTGTCAAGTATTGAATACTACATATTGTTTATCATTTCATCATCGCTGTAACGAGTCTTTACTTGTATCCTCGTCACACTTTTTGTTTTCAAAATTTGATGTATCTACCATCGTCTTTCTCCTTACAGGTTAAGCAGGCCTACCCTTCTATTCTCGTCACGGCAGGGTTACACGACCCTCGCGTGCAGTATTGGGAGCCTCTGAAGTGGGTCGCCAAGCTGAGGGAGCACAAGACCAACGACCAACCCCTGCTGCTGAAGGTCGACATGGAAGCAGGCCATTTTTCGGCGTCCGACCGCTACAAATATCTGAAGGAGGCGGCGTTTGACTACGCGTTCTTGCTCGATGAACTGGGCCTCAAGGATAAGCCTCGGCTGTGATGACGACAGCTTGAATTTCTTAGTTATCGAGCTTTCAAAGTGGCGATTGGGAAGTGCTGGTCGAGGCTTTTATAAAAGTTTAATCAACTTTGATCACTTTTTGTCGTGTTGGTTGCAAGGAATACGTATTGCTCCCCGCAGACCCCCAGAACCCAGGAGTACCCATTTGCATGTCGCATGTCCGTTGAAAATTGAATACTCAATAAGCGAATCTACTGCATTTACATTTACCTATGATTTACAGTAACAGTAACACAGCCAAATGCAATCCCCGGTGTGAATACGGGAGCGTTCTGTCCATTGTACTGCTGATTCCGACCTCCTGGCCCGCGGTCTGCGGGTCTGGCATGATATTGATTTCCCCTTTTTGTTGAGTGTTGAGAACATCTCGCTTTCGAATTAGTCCACTGCCACTGCCACTGCGGCGTCACAATTAGATTTCTCATTTTGGTTTCATAGATTTCCGCGCTAACGAAGATTGAGGTGCAGTTGGAATGGTGCTTGAACCTCGATGTGGTGGTGATGCTCGAGCTTTGTACGCGCACACTTTTCCCCGAGCTGTGCACCCATTTTGACCAGGTGGACCCGCAGACGCCAGCTAATAGAAGGAACTTCCCTCTGTTGCTTTTTCACTAAATTCAGTATTTAGTTGCCTCTTCTTGGAGTAAGGACTCGGAAAGAATCCACTTGATCCAAGGAGCTCCTTTGCTTGAACTTGAAACAAAGGAGATACTGTAGCTACTGCACTCACGTTCCTACAGAAATAGTACAGTACACAGTACAGTGCAATAACCGTCAAGTAGCCGTTTTTTTTTCAGTTTCATTTTTAGACTACAGTACCAACAAGAAGTCACTCCAACAAAAACTTCCTGCAGTATACAGTAGCGCATCCTAGCAAGCGCTGTGAGGTCTCATCAAGGTTGTTAAGCACCGCTTTTGTTCTCAATTGCAACTCACTCCCTTATCGATGAATTTTATGGAAGCCAAGAACATTGAATTAACAGACGTCTATGTTGACACGAGTCGCACTCTGGAGGAGCTGACGCTAATTGATACCAGTGAGCTGCGCGGGCTTCGCCGAACATCAGTGAAACGCACCCCACTACGCTTCATCGAAGTCCATTCGCCATGGAAGAGTGTGGCACAAAATGCACCGCATTTTCTTGACAGTGCGTGGAAGCTCTTTTTCCGAATGATCTGTCCTCTTATTTTGGTATTCGGGATCGAAGAGTACTACCATTGGAGGGACTGTCACAATGCCTACAAGAAACTTGACAATAGGGGCATGAACTATTGTTTTGACCCATTACCTGGCATCATGAATTCATGTTTATACATTTCAGTTCAAGTGACTGCTTACTTGATACGTAAAGAGCTTATTCTGAAGTCGCCTCTCATCTTTAGCTTTGTGAAAGAAATGAAACTGAGTGCTGTCGAACAACTCCAATTCAAAAACGAGAAAGAGTGGGCAGACTTCCTCACTGGGAGATTAAAAAATTTTCGCCCTTGGAATATTCGTGGGTACTTGTTCTTGCCAGTTATCATTTCTTTTTCAGTGTTCATCTATTTTCTTTATTTCGGACGCGAAAATATATTCCAAATTGAAAGCGACCGCGGGTCTTGTGAAATGGGGCGGACCTGGTGTGGCCCTGACGAAACCTCCGTTGATGGCATTGAGTCCTCAATTATGTTATCGGTGGGCTGCCTGCTAAGAACATTTAGTGCGACGCATGCGTTCACGACAGCGATATTTCCTTTAGTCTTGATTTCCCTTATCGTCGGCCGTTCAGCCAAGTCAAGGATTGGACTTTGGGATCAAAGCGACGTTTCTCTTGGTGAAGTGCAGCGCATATCAATGCACGCCTCTTTGTACATGTCAGGGGTCGCATTTTTTCTAATCTTCGTCAATTTTCATTACGCGGCTTATTTCTTTATAGGAGGTGGCCTACAAATATTTTACGTTTCCATATTCGTTGCTTGTTTCGCTATAATCCTCTTCGTACCCATCATACCTGCCATCATCGTCCTGAGAGACATCAAGGAGAAAGATCTTGCCGAAATTTGTGCAATCGAAGAGCATGCCAACAGAATCTTATTCAACCTCCTTCGCGATGGAACAAAGAGACGCCTGGAATCTGGTAAAATTGAACAAGCTAAGGCTGATTTAGCCATAATTGTTCAGTACCGCTTGCAAGTGGAGGCCGCGAATGTGGTGCCGTCTTCCCTTAAGGTCATCAGAACTTCCTTGTCTTCAGTCTTTTTGGGAATTGTGCTTCCCATCTTTCTTGCCCGTACATCTGGGGCAGCTTGAAATTCACGCGCTGCAACGCTGCAACAGTGATTCACGAGAAGTGCGAAAATTCAGAAAGAAACCCAGAATTGAAAATTCATACAAAGGGTGAGATTAATGTAGACATTCAGACAGGAGTATGCAGCAAAATCAGACACAAACACCCCACTCACTGCCTTAATAGTTGCGAAAAATTGAAGCAAGTACTTTATGCCCACCTCTTTGGGTGGCGGCAAAAGGATTTGGACGCGAAGTAACTGCCCTGGTGTCTGGTGTAATTCTTGTCACAAAGATGGAGCAGCTCCGCCAGACCCAAAATCGATGTCCTCCAAATGGCAAATGGCTATCCAGGACCAATTTTAAATGATTGTTATTGATGTCAACAGAGGTAACTTAAAAGGCTTCATATACATATAGTATATATTCGGAATCATGGATCATGGAATACACTTTCAGCTTTCAGACTCCTAATTTATTCCTAGTCTAGTCTAGTCTAGTTAATACTCTCCCAAAAAACAAAGAAAGACAAGCACACAGCAGTCACAGAGGCACATATAGAATGCACTTGAGCTGCAAATGCGCTAGCGAATTCGCTCCAGAAGGCCAAT
>Ga0307982_1003857_pt1 | contig 11910 bp, 7 predicted proteins | sample OrgLakmetagen989_FD_201847 | JGI IMG/M metagenome (GOLD analysis project Ga0307982, IMG submission 201847) | Saline water microbial communities from Organic Lake, Antarctica - #989 | ecosystem: Environmental > Aquatic > Non-marine Saline and Alkaline > Saline | place: Antarctica: Organic Lake... | reverse complement strand
GTGAAGCCTGAGAACATCCTGCAGTGCGGCAGTGCGTCTGCGCCGTGCTGGAAGCTGGCAGACTTCGGGGCAGCCTCTGTGAGCAAGGCAGACCCATGCGACCGTGTCAGCTCCCGGCCACCGCAGCTAATCCAGTCTTCTCGTGCCATCGGCTCAGATGCATATGCGGCGCCGGAGGTGGTGGCGGTGATGGATGCATGTGCCGCAGCAAATGCGGGCTCTGGCCCGGCGACACTGCCGTCCTATGAGGTGTATGGCGTGGATGTGTGGTCCTTTGGCGTGACGCTGTTTGTGCTGGCCAGCGGGCAGATGCCTTTCAAGCGGGCGTGCGGCAGTGATGCCGCCTTCCTGGGCTTCTGTGCGGCGACACAGGCAGCCGTGCTGTCCCCTCGTGCAGCGCAGGTGGCTCCTGCATGGGCCTGGCCAGCCCACTTCAGCAGTGGCTTGATTGAGCTGCTGACTGGGTGCCTGCAGGTGGACACCCGGTGCCGGCTGCGGATGCCGCAGGTGTGTGCGGCAGCTTGGATGACACAGCCGCCAAGCATGCAGTGCACATCTTTGCGCCAGGTTCCGGCGGCTGGCCTGTGGGCGACCCCTGAGAGGAGCTTCAGCAGCTACTCTGCAGGGAGCGACCTGCTGGACATAGGGGGTGGGGTTGAGCTGGGTGTGCATTTGCCATATCTGCCTCGAGCAACGGACTGTTGCGAGGGCGTGTGCGAGCAGCCGTGGACCGCCGCTGCGTCAACCCCTGCTGTCATGGCAAGCAAACCTGCACTGGCGGCGGTGAGGATTCCACGACAATGCCAGACAGAGCCCATGCACAGCGCCATTGAGCATAACAGCATGTATGATCCGGGCTCTGTGGGCAGTGCTTTTGACAGTGGCCCTGTGCACTGTAACGGCCTCGGCTTTGCCTCGGCTGATTGTGATCCGTACAGATAGGACTTGATTATCCGGCCTCGCAGCAGTTGCATTTTCGGAGAGGCTATTTATTGTAATTCCAGTGAAGCGACGACGCAATCCTTGTTCTTTTTGCCAGGGGAGGATGACAAGAAATGCATTGTGCCAGAGTTTTGAGGCCTGCACGGCACTGCTAATAAGGAAGATATTCTTCGGCTGGATGGAATGAATCGCATGCACTCACGTAAGCACCAACGTGATATCTATAATTTGCGCTTATCTAACTTCTGCTATCTGTATGGCATTAAGTCTGTGCTGCACAGGGTATCGTTGCTCCTGCACTGTCGGCGTCGCCGCATCCGCTCTTAAAATCCCGCCCGCACCGTCCAGACAGGGGCCGTCCGCATGGAAATCCAGGCAGTGAGTTCGACCAACAAACAAAGCAGTCAATTATGTTCTTCTTGCAGTAACATGGTCGTTGTTTCTACTGCTGAGCTTTCAAGGCTGTAAGTTATTGCCCCCCCTGTCTCCACCTCTGAGAGAGTCGTGCAGCCGCTGCCCGCAAATAATCGAATTGTTGGCATCGTGACCGCATTTCCGCAAATTGGCCTACCACCATGATGCAGTGATTGGTCTCTTGAAGCTCAAATTGCTGCTTTGTCTGTGGAGAACCTCTGTACAACTGTTGTTTTGGGCCTTGGTGCAGAGTTTTGGCTTGCCAGAGTTCTCAACGTGAAATGTCTGTCTCGACGCAGACGCCAATCTGCTTTTCGACCTTTCACACCCACGCTGCTGAGTTATCGCTCAACAAATAAGATGGCAGTCACCGTGAATCTACACGCAACAGGTCAGTGCATTTGAAGCATTCTCTTGCCGTTTTCGAGCCATCAGCTGAAGCGATTCTGCAAGTGGTTTTTTTTGGGCATGAGGCACGTAGTTTCAAATCAACTCTACAGCAGATGCAATGCGGTCATTGTACCAGCTGTCCTTAAACCATGTGTGTGGGGTGTTTTCATGAGCACAGAATGTCATCGCGGTGTGCTGTGGTTTCGATTTCTCGTTGCTGGAGTACAGCTGGCTTTTGCTCCGCTTACTGCGGCTAACTTCACTTTGCATTTTCACTGAGCCACAACATACTGCAGATCTGCTTGCTTCTGGGGGACAGGGGGCTGTATATCGATGCTATCAAAACGATGGAACTCAAGTCGCTGTCAAAGTGTTTCACCCCACTGGGTTCAGGAGCTCCGCACGAGAAATTGCTGCTGTAAGTTCGAACAATTGGTGCGACTTCTTTCAGCACACAATTTCACTGTCTTTTATCATGAACCAGATGACGAGGATTGGCAATCGCCACATCAGTATTGTGGCCTGTTATGGACAGGGGACAATCAATGTGTCTGGTGCTGCATCAGCACTGCGCGGCTATGACGTACGCACTTGGGCAAGTGAGGACAAGCCTACCACAGCCACTGTCCTGTCCCTAGAGTACGCTGCAGGAGGCGACATGCTCTCCACAGTGCACTCTGCTGGACACCACGGCCTGGGCGACAACGACGCCACCCGCACCGGCGCCGCCCAGCTGGCTTCGGCACTGGCCTTCTGCCACGCCCACGGTGTCGCCCACCGCGACGTGAAGCCTGAGAACATCCTGCAGTGCGGCAGTGCGTCTGCGCCGTGCTGGAAGCTGGCAGACTTCGGGGCAGCCTCTGTGAGCAAGGCAGACCCATGCGACAGCCGTGCCACCTCCCAGCGAATCCAGTCTTCCCGCGGGATTGGCTCCGCGGCGTACGCGGCACCGGAGGTGGTGGCAGCGATGGACGCAGCACGCACTGCCTCATCCACTGGACAGACAGAACCTTGCGCATATGAGGTGTATGGCGTGGATGTGTGGTCCTTTGGCGTGACGCTGTTTGTGCTGGCTAGCGGGCAGATGCCTTTCAAGCGGGCGTGCGGCAGTGATGCCGCCTTCCTGGGCTTCTGTGCGGCGACACAGGCAGCCGTGCTGTCCCCTCGTGCAGCGCAGGTGGCTCCTGCATGGGCCTGGCCTGCCCACTTCAGCAGTGGCTTGATTGAGCTGCTGACTGGGTGCCTGCAGGTGGATCCGTCACACAGAGCTACAGCTCAAGACATTGGAATGGCCCCGTGGATGCAAGAACGCCACGTGGGTGTTCCTGTTCGACTTGCACTTGATGAAGATGGAGATATATACTTCGGTGCGTTTGGCTCTGGCACCAGTGTGGACTGCTCCACTTCTCTTTTGGCCAGGTCAGGCAGTTGGGCCCAGCTACCCGGCAGCGGTTCCCAGGCCATCTTGTCCAGCTCAGCACCTTGCACCAGCGCGCAGGACACATATGGGCCAGCCGCACTGCAACTGCCGGCTTTGGCGCAAGAGCTGCATGTGTACGGGGTGGCTGGCTCGCAAAACGCTGAGCTTGTGCTGAGTGGCAGTGCCCGTACGCATGCGCGGAGATCTGCTCGAGACTTCAAGAGTGGATCTTCTACACAAGATGCAGCAGCTTTCCTGGGTGTGGGCTGCTAGACGGTCTATGTGCTACCGCCACATGCGCACAGCCCACAGGCGACTAAATGTGGCTAGCATTCTGCTGCTGGCCACTTGCTTGCAGTCGAGCGGAGCACAGCGATATAATTCAATGTTTCTCACACAGCTCTTTATCGATTTGGCTAGCGCTAGCAGGCCATTACTTGTATGGAAATCACGAAGGCGTCTCAAAGGCAATCCAAGCCAAGGAGGGGGGATGCCTGCGACTGGCCCAAGCGCGAACTGCTCTGCTCCCGCCACAGGTCGGAGGGGTGAGCGGCAAGTCCTGGGGTGACGTGGGGTGAAGGATCGTCACCCAGGTGACGAAACCTTAGGTTTCTATTCCCATGTAGAGTACTGGGGCTTCGCCGGATCAGTTCACGTCGGTGAAGCACAATGTCGTTGACCCTAGATGGGCTTGTTGTTGCTGGCCATGATGGGCCAGCCTGTTTGGTTCCTGGACCACCCTTTGTCGGGTACGTGCCCACAGGTGTGTCGCTGCGGGCAGCATGTCTAGATCTACCGTGGGTGTTTGAATAGTTGCCATAACAAGGGGTCAGCGTGTGGCAAGCCGCACATGCCTAAGGGCCATGAAGTCGCTTCCTGAAGTAGTCACACGCGTACGATGAGGCGGTCCCGATCCGTGCTGGCAGCCCACTGGGCCTCTACCCAAGCGCCCATGGTGAAACTGCAGATGTAGGCGGGAGATCTAGCGCAGATGCCAGCTCGCCAGTGGATGCACACGGGCTGCCGATAGGCGTGATGCCAGCTGCACACAGCTCTGCACTGCCTGGAGTGATCGGTGGCACAGTCAGCTTCGTCACATGTCCCCGCCACGGCCGGTGCACGGCGGCAACCGCAGCAGCCGGCAGCACGGGCCCAGCGGGAGAATTGTGAATCGAAGGCTGCAAAGCTGCAGGTGAATACATACAATGGAAGTTCATGGGCGTTCTGGGCTCAGAAACTGCAGTTTTGAACGTGCCAAGCGTCCCTGCTGCTTGGGCACCAGCAGGCTGCACGAAGCGCACGTTCTCGCGTGCTGCTTTTTTGGCTGCTACTGGCAGATGTCCCGGCTGGATCAACTCAGCACTGCAGGATATTTGTCCTCTAGTGCGAATTCTGTCGGCAACAAATGCTTTGAGCCTCTTCCTGTACTTGTTTTTTTTACGCTCAACACTGCAACAGGGCGAAGCTGGGTTTGGCGACAAGCATGGAGCAATTTCGGTGTGAAGATAGAAACTGCCTCATTTCACCCACCTTTTGTTGGAGAAGCTGCTGCCCCTCACCATTGCAGTCCACGGAATACACCCCTCAGGGTTAGAATTTTGCATGGCCAACTGGTACAGTTCTACTTCTTGAGCTGAGGTCAGGTCCTCGTGATCTGCAATGCTCAGGTGGTGAAGCCACCTGTGCAATACAAGGGCCAGTTGAGCTGCACACTTGAATTCTGAAGCGAAACTTATTGCTCACCTGTCTCTACACTGCTTGCCACACCTGCCTGGGAGAGATTCGGCAATGCGAGCCCACACATTCGATGTCAAGCCGGGCGGCCAGCGTTTCAGCGATTGGATGATGATGTCATCTTCCCACGGCGAGAAGGAGCCGAGCTTTCGGCCATTATCGGTGATTCGGGTCCGTACTTTTGATAATATGCTTTTGTAGTCTGAACGGAAAGGGGGTTGCGACCCACGAGAGACCTAGGGAGCTACGCAGCCACAAAATACACAACAACATGCTACGAATGCATGCAGCAGCAGCGTGCTTCATCAGGCACGTGCTCTCTGTTTGCCGATTCAATGGCTGTGTCAGCGAAACTTACCCCGTGGCATTCCACTGGATATATGGATTTCTCCTTTGTCCATGCGAGACTCCATGGAAGGGCTACCGGTACCGTAAGTGGTAAAACATTGATGGGTATGACACGCCGAGCCAGGTACCAGGGCGCAGGCCACCTGTCTCTGTGGTAGCAACGGCCACACTCTACTTCGGGCAAATGCTGGTCCAGGAGGCAAGCATGCGTCTGAAGAGGCTCAAATTGTTTTCAGCGCTTTGAAACAGGCAGGTGCAGTGTTTTTGCAGTGGTATTTGAAGCGTGCACTTTTCTTCTCGCAACAGCTGCAGGTGGAATTGTTGCGAGCACGGCTGCGTGCCTATTTGTGTGGGGGGGTGACTTACCGACCAGGGAAGAGTAGAGGCAGGCGGTCTAAGAAAAGTGCAGGTTGCTGCAGATCATGTGGTTCTGTGTAAGACATGCATCTTTGAGAAATGCCTGCTTCTGCACCTGTAAGCCATGCAAGCCTTGCAAGGAAACCAGACAGGGGTGGGTCGCCAGCCCAGTCAGAGCCCTTCAGCAATTCATCGAGCGCCTAATCTAGGAAGCAACCCACAAGTGTTCATAAGATGGCTGCCTTTCGTGAGGCTGCCTTGGCTTGGACCCCGAGGTGGTCCATTTGTAGCTCCGAGACGCAACAGCTGGGCAGCTTGAGAGGAACACAGGGAATCCTTCTCAAAAAGAGCAGCATCGACAGAAGCTGCAGCTCCGCCAACCCTGGAGTTAAAGCCAATGTGTTGTGCTGCATATACCAATTCATTCATGCGTATACCTGCAATTCTGTCCTGTCCTAGCCAATGTGTTGTGCTGCATATACCAATTCATTCATGCGTATACCTGCAATTCTGTCCTGCACTTGTTCCAGCTGCCAACAGCTTCTGAAGTGAGGTTCATCTCAGAGTTTCACGAGGCCGTTGTTTGCCTTTTTAAAGCGATGTACTCACAGCACAAGACGAAAGGTGGTGAGCGTTTGATTTTCTTAAAAAGGCAGTGAAAATTATGATCGTCAATTCTATAGCACTCGCCGCACGGCAAGCAAATCCATCATTATCTTTCAAACCAACACGTCATGACATGATGATGGTGGCCCCCCCACACACACAGGCATGAATTGTGACAGCTCTTCGAAGTGTCCGCGAAGAAAGGAGGGCTGAAACGCTCGGGGACACAGGAGTTTTTACATTTGTACACGTCCCCCGCCAACCAGCCAGTTGCAGCTGGCAAGCCTCGGCCGCCGTGCACGCCTCATTTCCCCCCCCCCGCTTTTTTGGTTAGTACTTGGACTTGGCTTGGGACTCAGGCTGGCTGAGACGACAAAAACTTCAAGCATATTCGGCTTATTCGCAACTGTTTTTTTCTGCTGTGTCTTTCACGTATTTATGTCCATCTTCATGTAAGTATTGAGTAATTTGTGCGCGCGGTTGTGTCGGCGGCCTTGCTTGTGAACGCTGGCTTTCGTGGCAAAAATTGTTGAATTTCCGACACGAGGCTGCCGCAATCACATTTTGGGAGCATGACCGCTCAGTGCAAGGCAAACTGCTTCGAGCCTCAATAGCTGCCAGTAACTTTGTGTGCATGCTCAACAGCTGTGTGTAATTATGCAAATAGCGGCCTGTGGCGAGCGCAGCCCTGGCCTGGCCTGGGGCCTGCTGGCCCCTGGCCTTGCTTGGCTTGGCTTGGGGCGCGTGCCTTTGGCTCTCTTGGCCTGCGCGTCGACGTCACTAGCTCCGAGCCCAGAAGCAGACAGAGCCAAACTCAGTTCATTTGTGCACAGATAGTTAAGCCTTATACACAAGTCATGGCAACAGACATCAGGATCAGAACAGACGGTGAGGCGGCGGTGTGCACATGCAGCACATCTCAAATTCACCGATTGAGAAGCTTGCCGCGGGGCCTTTGCTGTTGAAAGCTTTTGCGCACATTTGCAAGCTGTGGTTGTTGTCTTGTTGGTGCTAGGGCTGGGGAGCAATTTTGTGTCTGCGCTTTTGACGCGGAGGGCTTCGTGCCCATTCTTTCTGGAAACGAAAAAAATGATCAGCTGATCCAGCTGATCGGCGCACTCCCCCCGCACGGAAGCACACAAAAGCCGCTTCGCAGATTTAATTGCTTCTGGCGGACAGGGTGCAGTGTACAAATGCAAACAACAAGATGGGACTTTTTTGGCCGTCAAAGTTTTCTTCCCCACATCACAGCGCAGTGCTGTCCGTGAAGTGGCTGCGGTGAGTGGCGCCATTCCAATCCAACACACTTTGGCAAAATACTGCTCTTGCAGTGCAACTGCGCCAACCTCTGCGGCTCTGAAACGACGCGCATTTTCATATGCAGATGGCCCGACTTGGTGCAACGCATGCACACATCATTGCTTGCCGTGGGAAGGGCACTGCTTTGAGTGGGGTCGCCTCCACAGCAGGCACCAGCGAAGCGGGCACACCCTGCATGGTTCTGGCGATGGACTTTGCAGCCGGCGGTGATTTGCTGAGCGCTGTACGTTCTGCTGGACACCACGGCCTGGGCGACAGTGCCGCCACCCGCGCCGGCGCCGCCCAGCTGGCGTCAGCTCTGGCCTTCTGCCACGCCCACGGTGTCGCCCACCGCGACGTGAAGCCTGAGAACATCCTGCAGTGCGGCAGTGCGTCTGCGCCGTGCTGGAAGCTGGCAGACTTCGGGGCAGCCTCTGTGAGCAGCTCTGACCCAAGCGACAGTCCTAGCTCCCGGCCACCGCAGCTTATTCAGTCTTCTCGTGCCATCGGCTCAGATGCATATGCGGCGCCGGAGGTGGTGGCGGTGATGGATGCATGTGCCGCAGCAAATGCGGGCTCTGGTCCCACGACACTGCCATCGTATGAGGTGTACGGCGTGGACGTGTGGTCCTTTGGCGTGACGCTGTTTGTGCTGGCCAGCGGGCGCCCCCCTTTCAGGCGTCCCTCGGGCAGCGACCCTGCATTCCTGGGCTTCTGTGCAGCGACACAGCCCACAGTTTTGACTGCCAATGCAGCTGCCGTTGCTCCTGGGTGGCGCTGGCCTGCCCACTTTAGCCGTGGCTTGATTGAGCTGCTGACTGGGTGCCTGCAGGTGGACACCCGGTATCGGCTTTCGAGCCACGGCCTGTGCGCCTCCCCTTGGCTACAGCTAGAGCCCGTGGGTGCAGCCTCAAGCTTGCCAGTGCGCCTTATTGGCAGCGATGACAGCCTGTCCCCCCAGCCGGCGCAGAAGAGCTCGGGTAGTGCAGCAGACTCTCTCACCCCCCCGTTCTCGCCCAGAAGCTCTGCCGCGAGCCTCCCAAGTGCCCGACAGCTGCAGCTGCCACGGCTTGACGGGGAAAGCAAGAGCGTGCTTTCGCCCACTAGCACTGCATCGCCGAATCACCCGAGTGCGACCTCAAGTCGTTTCCCGTCATTGGCATCTGCTGCTTGTGTCAGCGAGAACGCAACAATGTCCGAAACCAGTGGAAGCCTGCTATTCTCAGCTCGGCCCCGAAAGTTGAGTAACGTGGCGACTGCCCGGGACAGTATGCCAGTTCTGCAAGAGTCGGCATCCAGCAGTTTTCACTTGTCAGTGCTGGCCGCACAGGAACAGGGCGTGTGAACCCACAGACTGGGCGCACCGGTGGGCGGTACCGGGGCAGCTGCCCTCCTGCCCAGGTGGGCAGGTGCACCCCTCAGTGCTTTTATTCTTCGATTGTTAAAACTTCAACGCAGTGTGTACTACTGTACCCTAGCGACTATATCAATGGAGTTGATCAACCTTGGCCATGAACTTGGCCATGTTGCACTTTGCACGCAGCGCCCTGCAGGTGCAACTGCCCAGGTGGGCAGGGGGGGGGAGCATAAGGAAATTCCTTAGTTCAGGAATTTCCTTATGCTCCCCCCCCCTGGGCATGCGCACCTACCACGAGACATGGAGCTGCCCTGAGGGCAGCGCTTTGGAGATAGGCCTCACAAGACGGGACAGATTGGCAGGAGTATCGATCCCACCAACACGCAATCGGCGCAAATGGGGCCATTTGATGGCAATTGCGTGCATGCTGGTGGCGCTTAGCCGCACCAGCATCCTCAGATTCACGTCTTCAATACCTCTGCAGCCCTCCAGAACATGTTGCAGACCATCGTCAGAGACAGTATGGCAGAATTCAATGTCCAAATACGACAAGTTGTGCATCGTCCCAATGTGTGCCAGCCCGGCATCCGACACGTGAACACAAGAGTTCAGACCCAAGCGTGCTAGCTGTGGGCATCCCTCGCTGATCACACCCAGCGTGGCGTCATTAGCTGCGTTTCTGCACTTGTTCAGCATCAACGACAAGAGCCCGGGACACCGCAGAGCGAGCGTCTGCACCCCAGTGTCAGTGATGTTGTGGCAGCCAGACAGATTGACATGTCTCAAGGTGTCACCGCACGTCACCCCAAGAATGCCAACAGAGGCGCTGGAGATGTTTGGGCAGCCTGCCAAATTCACATGGGTTAGCCGGCGGGCAGCAGCAAATACACCATCAAGTGAAGCCACTTTCAAGCAGTTACTCACGTCGAAGTGTGTCAAGGGCAGCACTGGCAACCCCCTCTCCCGGCGGTCTGGTGGGGTTGAGTGCGTTGTCGGGGCAGCCGATGCTGGCTTGCCTGAGCCTGTGTGAAGCGGCATGCTTGCACTTTCGTCCCAGTGGTAGTCATCCAGTCTACGTGCGGTGGTCTTGTGCCGTGGGCTTGTCTGGGCGTCGTCCCAATCTATCACCTCCTGCTGCTGGTGAGGCGGGCCAGCGGCGGCTTCGTTTGAGCCTTGCGAGAAGTCAAAAAGGAGAACGCCAGGATCTGCAGCAACAGCAGCACTAGCTTGCGTTGCTGTCCACTCTGCAAGGTGGGCTCTTGGCAGTGGGGGTATGACCATTTCGCATTCGGCCTGGCCGGGAGCTGGCGGTGCCAACGTGCCAGCACGGGAAGAGTGAGCACTTATTTGGGAATTTGAATGCGGCTGCACCCGCCCTAGTTCACTGACATAGGACTCAATCATTGTGTGAAGTTGGCTGCGAGAGCCCCCATGGCTTTCCCAGCTGCGGGCAGCAAAATCAGCCAACGCTGATGACGTTATAGCAATCACTCGATCCAGCACTAGGCGCCGCAATGAGCTCAGCTTACTCATATAAGCAAGTGCACTCTTACCGACACGAAAGCATTGCCGAAGACACACGTTTTCCAAATGTGGGCTGCCACTGCAGAGCCCATGCATTGCTGCGTCGCTGACTGTATTACATCCTGTCAAGTCGATCTGCACACGAAGATTTATCTCGAGGTATTTTACTCATATATCCAGCAAAGTGTACTGCTTTTGGATCAAAGCATGACACACAGAATACCATTTTCATCCATTATAGGGTTATGTGGCATATTTCAAGGCACAAAGTGGGCAGGTAACACGTACAGATCGCAGGTGCGGAAAACAGCTGAGCAGCGATACCCAACACGCCGTGGAGATCTTGTTGCAATTCTGCAGAGTGAGACTCTGCAGCGATGGAAATTCCGCCAAGACATTCAAGTCGTTGTTTGTAACCGACCGTGAGTCAATATTGATGCATAGGATCTGCCTGCCAGCTGTGGAACTCAGTATGGATAGAACATCTCTGTTGGCCAGAGCACCGTACAAAAACAAGGTGCGCAGACGCGGCCATGCGCCATCTCGGGCCAAACTTCCCAGCTGCTGCATTGCTTGCACAAGGGAGCCTTTGCCCGCGACCCATCGCAAGTCCAGTGTGTCCAAACTGCGAACAGCGTTGTCGGCTGCACAGCTCCACGCATGACTCAGGCCCCGCAGGCGCATAATGGCAGACAGGCCAAGCAGCGGCAACGCATGGGCAGTGAGCGCCTCCACAAGCTCTGGTCGCTGCATTGGATCGGTGCAAGTGCTGCTGACATCTCCTCCCTCGCCGCTGCCGGCTGCACCACTGCAGGCTGAACCAGCAGCCGCCGCCATTCTGTGCTGTGCCAGAAGTATAGCACAGAACCCCACAGAATGCCCTGCCAAATCTTCACAGAGATGCATGTTTTGGGTCAGTGTGTTCTGGAAGCCTGGCAGAGCACCAGCCAGGAGCTTACCCCCCCTGCACTCCCCTGCCCTGCCGCCCCGCCCCCCCCTCTGTCTGATACTGCCATAGTGCTACTCGTGTCTAGCCAGCGGTGCAGCAGACAACAGGGAGTCTATGTGCATCTATGTTTTCCACCAAAGCTGCACACAAACAGCCCCGTATGCATGCAAGCTGGCCAGATCCTGCTCGACAACACGCAGCTCCCGGTGCATGATGGCTAGGTCACTTCCTCGACACGAGGCTGAGGCCCTTCTCGCACAAATCAAACGTCAGCATCCGGGTGAGGGCAGCTACTTCCCGGCGCACTTGTGCCGATGAATACACACAGACTATTATACAGACCTTGTTTCGCCTGGAGATACGACTCAATCAACGGGCACAGCGGAGTACCCAGTTGCAAAGCGGCCACATTCAGTCAACACAATTTCCGCAAGCGATTCTTGGCCACTCTCTAATGTTCCGAAGCTTGAACAGCAGGGCGGCAAGAAGCGCCGTAGGGAATCAAAGTTTGATGCATCTTTGTATGAGTACCGCCAAGTTGCAATTGGTGTGCTCTACCTAGGGCATGCA
>Ga0307982_1003856_pt1 | contig 11911 bp, 15 predicted proteins | sample OrgLakmetagen989_FD_201847 | JGI IMG/M metagenome (GOLD analysis project Ga0307982, IMG submission 201847) | Saline water microbial communities from Organic Lake, Antarctica - #989 | ecosystem: Environmental > Aquatic > Non-marine Saline and Alkaline > Saline | place: Antarctica: Organic Lake... | reverse complement strand
TTGGAAGGCGCAAGTCGGAAGCAAACGGCAGCAGCAAGGTGCCTCCCGTCCGAGAGAATGGCTTCAGCAGCGACGAGAGCGACGACGACGATAACCTCCCCGAAGAACAGTGGGTGTAAATGACGTCGACGGCAAAATCCTAATTGTACAGCAAGAGTCCAGCGGACTTACTACAGGCGGACGAGATTATTCCACTAGAGGGCATTTTCATGACACCCCCGCCCGTTACCTGTCAGCTCCTCACTCAGTCACGAATCCCAATTTTAAAGCAAACGACGCATTGTCCGGCCAAGGTGTTTTTGAAAAATGGCAGTTAGCTGATTCTCCCTTCACCATTCAACTGCCTCCGCATGCACGTCATGTTTATATCTTACTTTTTTTCTCCACATGTCACTATTTAATCGCCGCTGAGTTTGGTATCCTCGAGGGCTCGAGCTTACCATTGCCATCTAGTCAACATGAAACACCAGAATTCCCCATAGCAAACGCCCCGTCCATATCTGTCGCAGGGTTGCGGCCCTGAAGGCTGAAGGGACGAATTTCTTTTCATGATGTACATTTATATGGCCCCTACTTGGTGCTTTCACTTAAAGCTTAAAGGGAATTAGAACAAGCTTAACAAGAAAAAGATCGAGGTACTTCAAAGTTTTTGCCACACATCCCAGACAGGGAAGGGGGCAGTAGCTAGTGGCCACTATGGGAGGGGGCCTCCTTGGTTCGTGGTGCTTAAACTCCAACTGGCGAAGGTGCGGCTGTTCTCTGCGTTTGCACTGGTATGCTTGTCTGCTTGTCTCCAACCACTTCTGTGGCTTGCGGGCACACACAATCCACAAACAGCCTAAAAGCCCAGGTCTTTCAACCTACCACAGACCTGGCCGATTGTTGCCTGGGTCCGGCTGGTACCCGTTGTGTCGGACTTGAATGGGCGAGTGGTCGCGCACGGGGATGGTGACACCACGGTGACTTCCCGTGGGCCCATTCTTTCCTCCCCCCAAACGACGCTCTGCTTCCGCCGCCACGTCCGCTTCGGTCCATTGTTGTGGCGGTTGCTGCTGCTGCTGCGGTGGCGGTGGCTGCATGAGCCCCGGTGGTGCTGGTGGTGCTTTGAGTTGGCGACGAGTGCGGCGGTCGTCATCGACAGCTCTCAGGAGCAACGCAGGAGGAGGATCACTGCCGCCATAAGCACCTTGGTACCTAATAATGGGATATACGCAACAAAAAAGGCGAAAGGAAGAGAGAATATTGAGCATATGCAACGCCAGAAACATCCTGCCAATAACGGATTGAAAAGGACAGCAGGACAGTATGAACGGGTTGGTCAATCTGTAAGTTCAGAAGGATGTAGGGCTTGCTACATGTTCCTCCTCTTACACAGTGCTTTAACATAGAATATAGGAGTACCACTCGAGGAAGGACACTGCTGCTGCTTTGTCGTCTTCATCCATGTTTGAAAAGGAGGCAGCCTCCACTTGCTCTGGGCCTCCACGATTATTCGCGTCATTCATGGAAGGCTGCTGCTGCGACGATGATGGCGGTGGCTCCAGATGTTGCGATTGCTGCTGCTGGAATGGCAACGGTGCTTGAGACTGAGGCAGAGGGGCTTGGTGATGTGGCTGCGATGGCGATGTCGGTGGCGGTGCCATTTGCGTCGGCGGCAGTGGCTGTGGTTGGTTTGGCATACGGGTGTGGCCAAAGCCGGGGGCCTCTTTGCCGTATCCCTGCGGCCCGTACCGGCTCGCGGCTTCTTGTGCTCGAGCTTCAACCGCAACAGGGTCGATGCCCACCTGTAGTGGCGTCAAGGGTAGTAGTGTAACGAGACACGCAGACACATGAGCAGGTGAATAGATGGTGAACTGCTTCAACTGCTTGCTGAGATGAGAATGATGGCTAACAGACCTGACACAAGGAGAGAGAGATGGCACCGAGGACGTGTATAGTCCAACAGACGCACAAGCATCATCGCTAGAAGCCCTTTTTCATAATCTTTACCCTTCCAAACCACACCTAAGCAATCATTGCACGAACCTTGGGGCCAGCATTCGACTCAAAGCCTAGCGTAGGGCCGTAAGCATGCTGTTGCTGCTGCGAAGGAAAGGAAGATGGCTGTTGGGGCTGCTGACTGCCGTGGTCCATGTGCTGGAGGTGGTTACCGTGAGCAGCGGGGTGAGCGTGGGTGGTGTCAAGAGTGTGGAAGTGAATGTTGGCAGGGGCTGCTAAGCCGTCGTTGGCATCGAACGGCGCCACCAGAGAAGGGTAATGAGTGGGGCGTGGGGGCAGAGGTTGAGCAGCAGCGGCGGCTTGGTAGCCCACGGCCGCGTTGGACGCTTCGTAATTGGTGGCCCACGGAGAAGGGCTGATTGGGGGCCCTCCACTTCCTCCTGAGCGACCACCACCACCACCTCCAGGAGAAGGCATGTGCCGCCGCTGCGATACCTGCGGCTGGGAGGATCGCGGCGACGACGACGACGACGAAAGGAAAGATGACTGTTGCTGTGTTGGCGCAGGCGCGGCATGGTGCCACAGCGGCAGTGAAGCCTCGCGCATCGGCTGGCTGCCTTCTGGACCTCTTCCGCTGCTGTTCGGCATGCCAAAAGGCAACTGCTGCTGCTGCTGCGACCCTTGTGGTAGGTGTGCACCCTGCTGTGGCTGGCCGGTGAGGTTATCCCGGGTCCCCACAAACTCGACAGGTTTCCTTGGCTGGCCCGAGGGGGCCCACGGCTCCGCTTCAAGCGGCGCGGCCATGCCGTAGTTTTGCGCGTCGAAAAATGCGGCTTTGCCCACGTTGTGGTTGGGCACTTGCGCTACCTGATGAAGAAGGAGAAGGAATCGTGAAATCAACACAAGGTACTCGTACTCGTAGATAACCATAAAACTCGTAGTAGGTAAAGCAAATAAAAGCACAACAAAACACTATGAAATTCGCATTGCCTTCAAATTCAGCGAATTCTCCTCCTTTGAATCATGCATTCTCTAGAAGCAGATTTTCTCTAGAAGTAGTACTCCACACAAAAGCTTTCACGCGCGCACCTGCGGCTTAAACTTGCTCGCGTAGTCGGCATGAGCGTTGTCGCCGAGATCGATGGTCGACGCACCGCCGCCGAAGTTTTGGGCTGGCTTCCTGACCCTACCAGAGCGCAGGGAAAACTTTTCAGCCCGGGAATTTCCAATCGCAAAGACGTCTGTGTCGCGCTCGTTGGCCATTCCCAATGGCTCTGCCATAGCAGCAAGCTAGTGTGGAAAAAGCATTACAAAACACACGCAAACACACAAGCACACACAGACATGCACGCACACGCATACGCAAGAAGGGTACAATAAAAAATACATGCACGCAGCGGAATTGTAGCCTAAGACAAACCCCAAATTGCAACCAAGCCTCGCTTACAATTCTCTTCATCATGAGCATGCTGACCCATTCTGAATTGAAACGAAAAAAAAGAAGGAAAAACAACAACAACGCAAAACCTCACCGGATCACTTTTGCCGTAGCCTTGCCACGTCACCCGGCTCCGCTGCGAGTCTTTGCCTTCCACAGCACGGCGCCCGGGCCGAGGCGCTGCATTCCCGTCATTTTCGTCGCCTAACCAAGGGGCTGGCGCGCGGTGTGTGGTTGAAGGTTGCGCTGAAGGTGGATTGTGGGGCGCTGCGTCCGTCCAGCCTAGAGACAAACTTGGGCTGGTGTGAGCGACAGGCTTGCGGCCTCGCCGCGCTGGGCTCGTGTGGTCGTCCGCTATTCCATTCCCTCCACCTCCTGGGAAGTTTGAGGAGGTGGCGGTACGGCTGGTTTCCCATGCCGCCACTTCCCGAGCGCGCTGCTCTTGCCGGCGCTGCTCCGCAGCTGGGTCCCACCGCATTTTCGCAGCTAGAGCTTCGTCCTGCGCAGCCGCCTGCGCACTCTGGAGCGCCTGGCTTCCTCGGGCGCGCATTCGCCGCACGGCCGGTGCTCCATTTCCACCCTGAACACTTGTGTCGGCAAGGGCTTCCCAGATGCCGCCGCTGCCGAGGTCGTCGTTTACACCCACTAGGCCCGTCACCTCGTCGACTGCGGTGGAAGGGTTTCGAACGCGCTGTCCCGCAGGCATGTACTTCCTTAAAAGCGGATCATTGGCTGCCGCGCTTCCAGGGCCATCACCCAAGCCTCCGCCCGTTGGGTGTGCTGAAGGCGCCGAGAGCGAGCGTGCGCCTGCTGACGAGAGCGAGCCCCGCGAGGAGTCCGGCGCGGGACGAATTGCTGTAGTTTCTTGGGACAGGTGGTTGCGGTAAAAGAGATTCGGATTCATCTGCCTTCCCTATCGCCTCTTAAGCTTGTTCCACGCGCCGCTCAAGTTGTTCGGCAGTTCAGTTGCACTATCACGACGGTATCAAAGAGGCATTTCTCGTGATGACAACTGCTCACCATCATCTCTCACTCAGAACATTTTTTTGAAACCGTTTTTTAAAATCCCTAATATGGTACGTACTCGGTAAGGAGTTGTTCATCTTGATTGATTTGCACGAGTACACGAGTACGTAGCAAAATGAGGAACGCGAGTATTTTGTAATTGAGAGAATGAAGAACGCAAGAGCTTTGGAGGTGCAAACGGGGTCACAGCAATGAACAACAACCCTGATGATTACCTAGGACCTCCTCCGCCTAGAACATTGGTTGGTTTCGGGGATCCTCCTCTAGTACGTCGATCATCTTCCGATGCGAATCGACCATGTGACGTAATCGCGGAGGAGTCATTTGGAGATGTGGGGTTCCTAGGAAGGCCCACAACGGGGCCACGCATTTACCGACCTGTTGAACCCACAGCAGTTCCCAGCACTAGCATCAATCGAAGCCAGCGGATTTATTATCCTCTCGAAACTAACAGTCCTCGAGCCGCAGGCATAGGATCGTACACCTCGACTGCGACTGAGGGTACAGGCTACGACTCTTTTGACTTTCCAGCTCAGCCTCATATAAGCAGCGCTGGTGACACGTCGTTTGCTGCACCACTACCAGTTCAGCAGCCTCGTTCATCTAGAGCTCTAAGGAATGGTGCTATGTATCGTAGGGCTGGTCCTGCTGGGCGATTTGTGGGCACTGCAATTTCGTCGCAACCGGCGAAACCAACTACTGCGTCAACCGCAGACTCTGCTTACGACCAATTTGATGCCCCACAATCGAAAGCAGATGATGGGCACATTTTGGGCTCGGCGCTTTCACCACGAGCAGCATTACCAAAGGCGACAACCGTAGACTCGGGCTATGACGAATTTGATGCCCCACAATCGGGTTCAGATACGGGTCGATTTTCGGGCACGAAACTGCCATCGCAAGCTGCCGCACCAACAATGACGACAGTAGGCTCTATTTACGAACAATTTGATGCCTTGCCGTCTGATTTAGGAAGGGGAGCAGCATATGATGCATTTGATGCTCTGCCCGTGCACCAAAGTAAGCAGACGTCTCCTGCGTCGCCGCGAGTGCCCTGTGGTTCAGGGCGCTATAGCCCCGTGAGAGATAGCCGGCCTCGTAGCACTGCTGGGGCTTATCCTGCTACGCAATCTTTGTTGAAGGCATGGCTCAGGAATTCCCAAGCTGATCGGAGGTACCAACAGGCAAGACGTTTCGAGCGCACATCAGCTGTGCATTCTCGACAGGACATCACAGTAGACCGGGGAGCATCAGAAGCACTAGCCAACACTGTAAGCTCCGATGGCCTGGTCGCAGAAGGCGGTGGGGCCAAAGACTGGAACGCTGCGTGGCAAAAGGCGTTGGAAATGCCGGAAGTAGGTGGCTCCAAGCGCGCTGCTCGGTGGGAAAGACTCGCTCGCTTGTCAGCGGATTTCAAAGCTACTGCAGAGAATTACACTCGGGTGATTGTGATGGAACGAAATCTTCCGGACGGTCAAAAGGTGAGGGAACGCTCTTTTTTTGTGCTCTACTCACGTTCATGTAACACCTCATGCATGTTTGAAGTTTTCCTATTTACTATATGCGATCCATGCAGACTGTGAAGCCCATTAGAGGCGGTGGTTGCGGCGTGGCCGGTGGCGAAAAGTACTTGGTTGCTGGAATGTACATCAAGTTTCTCATAGACCATAAAGGACTATACGGAAGCGAAGGTACGACGGCGGTGCATATTTGAGATCCTTCCACCTTAAGTATTCAATATCGTTATTTTACAGTGCATGCTTTGCTCTCATGTTCAGAACATGCTGCTAAAGTTGGCAACCATGAAATCCGCGGCGCCAATGTCATTTTCGCAGCTTCGGCCTCCTTGGCTAATGACATCGTCGCTCCTACATCTGGTGAGATCCCAAATGCACCGCTTCAAGCTCAGACAGAGCCCACCGCAGCATCAGCAGCTGGCGTGGGTCCAATTAGAGTACCTCTCATGGTGCTTGTGGATTTCTTGGGATGTCGACTGCTTGCCACTTCCCGCCTTCCAGTATCAAGGGACACTTTGGTATTCGGCACCGATGATGCAGGAGGCGTGTTCGCTTCGGAAATACCCAAGCCTCTTCACAGGGGTCCAAGCTCTGCGACAGCTGCTGCGGTGATTGGCCAGATGGCCAAGTCGATGAACCTGGCCGAGCATTTCGTGGCTGACATGCGCGGTGCACTCACAGCAGTGTCTACTTGCGCGGACCTCGAAGGCCACCGCGGCCGCGACGGAAGGCTTTACGTGCTGGACACAGCGCGCCTGATGCCAGCTGAGGCCCCCAAAGATGAGAGTGGTGCAGTGAGGTGGCCAAAAGTGAAAGCGCCTCATCTTGTGTACCAACTGCGTCCCAAGGTGGTGCTGCAGCATCCTCAGCCACTGAGCAGTGACGCTTGGTCTCGTTTCGGTGCGCACGACGCGTCATCGCACAATGCTGCAGTGTCCGCAGCCACACAGCACCTTCTCGACGAAGTGATTCCTGCCTTTGCGCGCGGCCTCTTAGATCGACCCCCTTATGCGCGCACCTCCAAGAGCGGCGACCATGTTGAAGACGACGACTTGGTTCCACGAATCTTGCATGAAGCTGGCATCAACCTAAGGTTCGTGCGATGGTGCTGCGGAAGTAGGCAAATAGAGCATTCAAAAGGCGTGTATTCATGTGCGCGTGTAAGCATGATTCCTATCTGACCGCACATGAGTAACCATTTTACAATTCTTATAGGTATATGGGGCATATCTACAAACTTTTACACGCCAAAAACGCAGCACCTTCGACGAGGGATCCAACGAGCAATACTTATGGCGCGCAATGGCAAGAGCTTTTATTGGTGGAGATGGTGAGTCGTGTAGTGAAACACCGCATACGGCGGCGCTGTCTTGCGATCACTTCCAGCCGCGAGCTGTCCGCAGAGCACGAGTTCCGGTCAGCCATTGTGTCGGAGATGAACAAAGCGTTGTCCAAGTTGCCTGCTGCCCAAACGGCTCTCTGGCACCCTCTACACGGCCTTCAGGTGGTGTAATACTAATGAGATATTAGCGAAGCAGCAGTCCTATCAATACTCGTGCCAACGTAGTAGGACCTTTATGCAGCCTAGTTGTGAAATAGTACCCATAGATTATAGTACTTGATCTTGATATTGGTTTGTTTACGTAGCAATATATGCGTTCTCTTACGCACACTTACTTGTAATGTCTTCGCTTTGTGTACGCTAGTTTTTTCTCTTTGTTTCTCATCTTTTGTTATGTACTTATATTGAAGGCGGAGCTTCGGGATCGGTTCGGTTTCTATTCGCACTCCAAGTGCATGCCGTCGTGCCTGCCCACGGATCCGCACCAACAAACCTTTGACACGTCGAAGGTCAGTGGGCGGCGATTGTTCCGACGGGTTACGCTGGCGATGGGTTTGTACTTCTTACCGGCCGTTTACGATCAATTGGCTTCTCAAGACGAGAAAGGTGAAGGCGCCCTGGGCTTTGAAGTGAAGCGACCGCTGGATGTGATCGACTTACAGGATGCAAGGCCGGTGGTGAAGCAGATGGCCGTTGTGGTAATAATCATTATGTTCTAATCATTACTTTTACAGATTAATCTGCCAATTGTTGCATTTTGAATTGCAACTAATGCAATACCATGAAAGAACCTTGGCGCTTGCTCATTCTCAATAAATGATTCCACGCGCTCAATCAACAGGCGCAAGCCAAAGCGATGTTGCACTACGAGCGCGCTCTTGCCACCCAAGTGTCCACCAACGGGGCCAACTCGAATGCAGGCGGTCGCCACGACGGGCCTGCACGGCTCTTACGGCTCGCGGCAGGAGAACTACGGCACGCCCTGCGCAGTTTACCCGACGACACAGCTCAACGAGGCCGCCTTGCGCACGTTCTGGTGATTAAGATTGATAGGAAAACCAAGACTTTTCTCTGTGTTGTTATCTTTCTCTACGGTATATGAACCTCCCCATCTTGTGCCGCCTTATTTTTTAGTTTGTAGCAAATGCAATACACAACCAAAGGAAATCTTTCTATACAATTCTCGTCGTTCACTACTTCTAAGCATCATATTTTGCACTTTTGTCAAGGTGAGCCTTGCCAGCCGATCTTTCGATCGTGAGGAGGCGCTGCTCTCGTATTCGAAAGCCATTGACACGCTGAAGAGCGCTGTGAGCATCGTGCGCGACCGCAATCGTGCTGTATCCCAATCAAGCGTGTCCTCGGAAGAACCGTTCTCACCTGTTGTTGGAGAAGGCAATGAAGAGGATATTGCTTCCTCGACATCTAGAGCCGCGGCTGAGGAGGTCATGAAACCTAGAGCGCTTGTAGGAGGTGGCACTGCTGGGTATTCTAGTGTTTTAGCACTGCTCGAAGCAGCACTTCCAAACTTTTCGCGCTGGTCTCGACTTCAGCAGCTGCCTCACATGCCTGCAATACACGTCTCATCATCCCGAAGTGGATCCGCAGCGCCAATGCCACTGAATTCCACTGAAGATCACTCAGCTGCTGCACGTGCTAGCAGCCAGTCTGCTTGGATGCCACCGCACTCTTCGCTTCACAGTACTTCGCTACGTACCGAAGAATCTATTTCATTCACCACGCCCGATGGTGACAGAATTCGGGGAGGAGGCCATGGCAGTGAAGGAAGCAGCCACAGTTCGGAAAACAACAATTTCAGTAGTAGTTATGCTTTCAACATGGATCGAAGCAGTAGCACCAGCAGTAGTAATAGCAATATCGTTAGCGATGCAGACAGTAGTGCTGAGAGGTGTGAGCACGAGCATGTTGACCGCATCACAGCAATGTATCTCGAGCCGCTCAGCATGGTTCTTCTTACATGTGGACGAGAGATCAAAGCTTGGGAGTTGGCGAGACCAAATACGCCAACATCTACGCCACAAACACGGCGCGGCCATAGCGACGAAACATTCCCGACCGCCCCTCATGATTCGACGTTGAGATCAAAATCGGAGCAAGGATTAAGATCAGGTGTCAATTTACTAGAGAACGGCAGTGTGCGGCCTCTTTGGTTGGCCCGCACTCGTTTCAATGACCGTGCAGTGGCCGTACACGCTCTGGGCTCTGGTTCAAACTTTGGTGATGGCAATGAGCAAACCAGCCTGGGTTACCAGAAAGCGGGCGTTTGCGCAGTCTCTTCGTTTGACGCGTATGTGTCCATCTTAGACCTTGCCAGTGGTGCCTTGCTCCGGACTCTCAACCTCAAAGCCGACCATGCTTCTTGCCTTTGCCTCTTCCGCCCTATACTCACACATAACGCTGATTCATTCTCACCTCAGTCTAATTCTGAATCGCTGCTTTTGGCTTGTGGTACTGCGTATCGCCGGCTTCTCGTTTTTGACTGTTCCATGAATGCATCAGAATGCAATAGCATTGATATTATCAGCGGTGGCAGCGGCAGCAGCAGCGGCAGTGGCGATTCTAACAAACCAGTTGGTAGCGACAGAAGAAACAGTAAGTTTGGCAGTAATAGTAGGGATTATACCACAGGCAGCAGTGCAGATACCTCTGCGCTTTGGGAAGCTCCTCTGGTCGCATCAGCTATGGTGGCACACGGTCGCGCGCTCAGCCTCAAGTTCCTCTGCCATGGTGCCTCCAATAGCACTCAACGCCGCCACCGCGTTGGTAGCGACGGCGAACTCGACAATGGGGATGACAGAAGCACAAGTCATTCGATGAAACGACAATCAAGGCGGCGATCGTCTCTTGACAGTTCTTCAAGCTTTGACCACACTCCTTTCTACAGCAAATCTTCCCATCAAGATGCCAAAGTTCCAGCAGCAGGTAGTCCCGTTGCCTTGGTCATTGGTTTAACCGATGGGTCAGTGCTACATTGGCATCTTGGCAAATTGGCTGCTTCGGCTTCGGCTTCATCAGCACCACCAGCTCCGACTTCAACTTCGGCATCGAGCATCGCCGCCATCATATTTCCAACCATGGAAAGGATACTCATAAGCCCAAGTTCGCTCAGTAGTGGGCAAGGGCCAGTAACAATTCTGGCAGCTCCACTTTTAACAGCAGCGAGCGCAGAGGAAGGAGTAGGCGCGCAAGTTCGCCTAGCACTTGTTGCAAGGCTTTTCGATGAAGTGGCTCGTGGACACTTGCAGAGCAGCACAACTGGAAGCAGTGATAGCAACCAGCCTACTCGTTCTCGTGAAAAATCTATTGCTACGGAGAGTGCCGTAAAGTTAACCGCTGCGGCATCCACACCACTTGCTTCTTCGCCTCCTCAAGCACCATCAGCGTTGTTGGAAACTACGCGCTCGAGCGAGCTCCTGGCGTGTGCCGATGATTTGTGCGAGGAAGTCGCCTTGATCGAGGCCCAAGCGCCCACTCACGAGACGCAGAGCCGCAATTTCGAGTCAGCCGTCCCTGGTCTCCGCACCTTCACGGCTCGTCTCAAGATTGCAGCTGCTGCACCTAAGTTGGACAGAACAATCAAAGACGCATTCAATGGAGCATCATCAGATGATGACGATTCAAATGCAGCCGCACGTATGCTCGCTGAATTTGAAGTACACCTGCGGCATTTGCTGACGTTTCCCTCAGCACAAGCTTGCAAAACTCTGAACTTGGATTTGTATCGGTGGGAAGCGACACATGCTTCGATGCATGGCCTCGGCCGCCGCAAACTCTTTCCTCTTCCAAACGGGAGCTCCCCGACTGCTGGACCCAACTCCACTCCGAGGGGAACAATAATGGAGCGCCCTTTTGTGCACTCGGATTTGGAACCACACCCGCCAGTTTACCAGGTGACTTCTGACGCGGCAGGTGACGTGCTGGTGTCTCTTGGCCGCGACCGCCTCTTGCGAGTATGGGATTTAGGCACGGGAACTCCCCTGCGTGCGCTGCCGGTGTCCAGCCAAGACGTGCCTCTGACATCGGCCAATGGCGTGGTGGCATGTGTCGTAGGCGAGCGAAGTCGTTCTTTTTCGGTTTGGGCCACGCCAAGCTTACCTGGCTGATTTCGGTTGAGTCGTCTGTATACAATAAATGAATTCAAATCCGAAATGGAAATTCGGCGCTGTTACCAACAACACGCACAAATATTAGCACAAGCACCCGGATTTCAGATTTATTAGCCATATTACTGATTACCAACCTACTAACCCCCAGCAGCAAATGGCGATAACTTCAGAAGAAGAGAACAAGCCAATTCCCCACTGCCATTGCGCACTTGTCTTTATAATTCGAGATCCGGCATGAAAGCATCCTATCGGTGGAGTGGGTATGACTTTGGACTTGGAGGAGAGGAATTCGGTTCAGGATGAGGGTGAACCCCCCCCCCCACCAAACTCGGATACATGTGAGTCTGAGCCTGAACACAATCGAAACTTTGTTCGACCTCGCTAAGTACCGCTTCTGGAGCGGAGGAGCTATTCCTGGTGTTCGTAGGCCTGTGTTCATTCGTGTTCGCACAGCCTACAGCATTACAGCCACGTGATCCATCCTTCGTTAGCAAGAAAGAGGACAGGCGATGCTGAGATCGGC
>Ga0307982_1003855_pt1 | contig 11912 bp, 15 predicted proteins | sample OrgLakmetagen989_FD_201847 | JGI IMG/M metagenome (GOLD analysis project Ga0307982, IMG submission 201847) | Saline water microbial communities from Organic Lake, Antarctica - #989 | ecosystem: Environmental > Aquatic > Non-marine Saline and Alkaline > Saline | place: Antarctica: Organic Lake... | reverse complement strand
GGAATCTTCTTTGGCCTCCCGAAGCGAATTTGTCTAGCGCATTTGCAGCTCAAGTACATTTTTGTGCCTCTGTGACTACTGTGTACTTGTCTTTCTTTGTTTTTGGGAGAGTATTAACTAGGCTAGACTTTATGGTCACTTGAGAAAAAGCTTTTTTGGTTTTTCTTCTCTGGTGTTATCTGCTTTGCATCATTCTCTCCGCCAAATCCCAGCCCTCCGAGCCTGTGTCAAAATTTCAAATATCCCTGCTTGGTTCTTTCCCCGCCCAGCACCCAGCACGCTGCATGGCATCTCAAGCCTCAAGTGTATGTGTTTGTTTCGAGGCACAACAGATCTGCAGCAGTAATAGGTAGTAGATGTGTTTGTTTCGAGGAACATCATACTCGCAAGGTATCCAAGAGGGTATTCTACAAAACCCTTGACACTTGTGTCAATTTGAATTGAATCACAAAGGGTATATAAGTAAGATAAACGCACGTGCTTGATTTGTTTAGCACGAATGATTTCGAATGATTTCACTGGTGGCCGCTGACGTACGACAACCGATAAAAAGGTCAAGAATGGAAGCTGCTCCGCTCGGCACTAATCTCATTGACGGAAACAGTGGCCACATTCCTGCAGATTCCATTCACGATTGGCGTATCAGCGATAGTTTCAGTAGTAAACGCAATACTACCAATAATGCTGAATTACCAGTTGCTACCTCGTCAATTGAACAAGAAGGAAGTATTTTTTTCTGTAACGGACTTGATTGCGAAGATGATTATGATGACGAGAGCGACCGCATATTACGTGAACATGAGTGTGAAGCATCATGTTATTATTCTCAATCTGCGACTCTTTTTGAGGATGATGACTTAGACAGGGACTTCGTTTCAACAAGCGGAAGGCAAACGGCCATCATTCAGAGTTCTTACGGATTTCTAAGGCTATGCCATTCAGTTGTAAGTCGTGCATCAAGCAGACGAAGTGCTGTCAACGGTTCTCGGATGTCGTCACAATCGTTCGAGACTACGTCAAGACCTTCGTCAGTGAAAGGGCTCCTAAAAAAGAAGGCGAAGTTGTCTATCGTAATGCTGCGCTTACTTTCTCAAGCAAAATCATCAGCACTGGAAAGGTTTGCTGCCGATATCAATCACACATCAAGCGATTCAGCTGAAGTTGATGAAATAGATTCCGACTACGAAGACTGCATAAAAACTGAAGCCCAGTCCCGCTTCCTCTTAGCGCGTCGCACATCAAGCATGAAACGTAGCATCCTTGACTTTGAAGCAAGACGAGAAAGAGTGCAACATCTAGTGCAAAATGGAATTGTTGTGGTGGAGCACGAAAGGGCGTCACATCCAGAAATTGAAAAGCAGGGTGACCTCGTTACATATGAGGATGACCAACTGCTATTGCGTTCAACGATCAAGCGATCTCCTCCCTTTCGAGAAAAGGTTATGCAGCTTTGGACCCTTATTCTAAACGCAGAGAAGGTAATACGTTGAATTTACTAAAACATAATCAACAAACGAAACTTCTGAAAATAAAATTTTACTCTCTTCCGCTGCGCAGGCGCCAAATATGAATAAAAACTTATACCAGAAATTGTTTACAAAAATCTCTCGATTGATTCTCGACTACTACAAACGCGAGGAAGTGATTCTTCGAGATATCTGTCTTGATTGGGGTACGTTGTGGGAAGTTACGGGTCTCTAAAGCATTTTTTGGCTTGTTTATTTTGTTCAGTGTTTAATAATATGTTGAAATGCACGTGATTCTTCGCAGATCGAGATTTAAAGACTTCGAAAGAGAGCAAGTATTTATCCGAAGAAACAGAAGCCCTTAACTTTGATAGTTTTTGTTTGGTAACCATATTCGAACTCACAGATATGTTCACAACTGGTTGTCTTTTGGAAAGCTACTTGGATTTCGTTCGAAGACTTTGTGTCGGCTTATTCATTCAGAAAGATGGGAAGGTCTTTTGGCGCAATGATACTGATATATCGTACAAACACTGGCTGGCGACACGGCAACGTGGAAATACGGGAATACTAAAATGCCGTATGTCTTGTTTAACGCAGCTTCCAGCGCGATCTAAAACTGAAAATGAGCAGCTTGCTGGAGATGTTAAACGCCGTACTTTTTCTGGTTTGAAAATTGATGCCCGGTTACCGTCGTTCACATCTGCATTTGTTTTGAATGATACCATAGCACGCATGTACCGAAGTAAACTTGTGGCTGATCTCTTTGTTGGTGGACACACGGATTATGAACCGATTCCATTCGACGAATTTGTCGTCCGATACTTTGCACTTCAGTTCGGGAGCAAAGCGGCAGCTAGACGCCATCTGCGCGTTTTCGTGTTATCATGCAAGGAATGTATATCGAATCCCGCTAAAAAAGCGGAAAATCCAAGAATTGACCTATTTTGTACCTTGGCTGGTCTCCAGCTCCTCCCAAACAGCAACGAGTACAACCCACGCCTTGCTTCAGATTTTTTCTTTCCAGCTTTACGGTTGATATTCCCAAACCCTCGAATGATTCATGACGCTCTACGAGAAGGCAACGAAAGTTCCGCAATGGTCCCCTTGACAACTATGGAGAAAGCATCAACACCTCATGTCTTCAATTATATAATTGGGGGTGATATATTTCTCGAGAGATTAAAGAAGCAATCGTTTTGCCTCTCGAAACTAGATTTAAGAAAAGGTATGCGCGTGGTTAACTTTGATTTCTTCATGGTTCTTGCTCTCGACTTCTGGGTCTTTGCTGACGGCTTCCGCAGCGTCAGAGAAAAAATTGCGCTCGCAGTACTCAAGCGTCTGTTCAAGCAGCGCAAATTAAACCAGATTTCGTTATTACAGGAGGCGTCTCCAGCGACTCCACAGACCAGTGAAAATCCTGAACCTTCAATACTTCTTTCCGCGGCGCACGCAAAATTACCAAGCAAGAAAAAGTCAAAGTCAATTCCAGCCAAAAAGTTAGCAAAAATAAAGGTAATGGACAGAAGAATCAATAAGAAAAAAAAGTTGGATGCAAACGCATCTAAAAGTCTCGTCTAAGAAGCAATGTGGATGGCCGTATCTCTTGTCTATGTGCCTAATTAGTCATTTTACTTGGCGAGTAATGATTCTTTTGATCGCACTACACGAAGTTGGCACCTTTTCAATTTGGTTTCCGAAAATTATTCGGTGGCATAATTATCGTGATTTCAAGTTGTTATGAGCTGATGAAATACTTGCAAGTCGGTTGTAGACACCCAAATTAGCTGAGTTATGCAGCGCTTGATCGCTCCTTTCGCATTCCACTAGTTCAACTGCGATCTATATGCGCTCGGGGCGCATCTGAATAGGTAGCGAAGAGGCGAAGACCAAACTCCGTCTATAGAGTCTACAACGAACAAATCCAGAGAAAATAGTTGAGCTGTTACTTCGCTTCGACATTACCCCCATCCCATCATCGGAAATCCCTTGTCATCTACAATTAAAAAAATCCATACCCAGCCCCCTAAAGATACCCTTTGCGGTGCGTTGTTGAAAGCTCGAGGATAAAATTGTTGAGTGCAGGCTGCAGGCCGGCGCTCGGCGCTGCAATTGCTTAATGCTCACTGTGGTGTGGTCTATTGAACTCGGACCCGACCTTATACAAACCCAAATGACACGGAAGCCAAAGTTGTGGGCAGAAGTGACCGCACGTGCGATATCGATATGCGCAATTCAAAATCATAAGTAGGACTGATGGGCTCATAGGAGGTGCGTAAAGGGCAGGAATTTTAGGATTTCCGCCCCTCTCTGAAGTGGAAAGTGTTAAGACTTCATTTTGACACAAGCAACGGCAAAAATTAGAAGGGTTATGCGTTATAGCTAACAGGCAGACTGAAAATTAAAAAAATGCTTCAATTATACAGGGAACTGAAAGAAAAGCTTAATTATAATCCATAAACTGGCGCACAGGCACAGGCCAGACAGGCCGTGGAAGTGGCGATAACGGTCAAATGCGGCCCGCTCAGCGCCCAACCACGCTATTCATTTTAACTCCATTCATCCATTCTCAAATTATCTCCGTAATGAGTGGACTTAACTTCAGCTGTATTTTTAAATCCAGCGAATTCCCCCCCTCCCGAAAGCAAAGTATTACTTACTATCCACCGAGCTTCGAACATCCAGACCAAGTCTCGGTAGGAAGCATGTCAAGATTATCTGGCCGTCTAAAGTAGCTTTCGTTTGGATTCTCCAAATGTCCCTGCTGGAGGGCAGTCAGCCTCTCACTTTAACCGCTTCTATCTCATTAATCCAGCTTAACGCACAGGCACCACGTCATCGATCTTCAGAATCATGCAGACGCACTCGGTGGCGAGCGTGATCGCCGACGTGTTCACCAGAAGCGGCTGAAGAACATTTTCCTCCTAAAGAAAAGGGACAAGCACCAGAGAGTTAAAGGTTTGAGACGGAAGGGCATAAGAGAACGGAGCATCAGCAATTACCCACTCAAATAAATGATGAGCAACAATAAGACATTTATCGAATCAATCTTTCCACGAATTAGACATCTATCTTCCCCTCCCATAAGTGAATGCCCCATGGGTCCCAAAGACCCTGTCTCATATATATATTGCCCTTGATACCTTCATGTCGGTGATGCAATTTTTCTTGACGTTGATGCCGTGGTACATGTGCCCCTCCACGTGGGCTTTCCGGAGCTCGGTGACAAGGTTGATGGGGTTCAGGCCCGCGTTTTCAGCCAGCGTGTACGGCACCACCTGATGATGACGATGCGCGAGAAGGAGGGGGATGATGAAAGTTGAAGTGAGCAACGAGAAGATATCATGGTGATAAGACAAGCAATGGCGTAGTGGAAGTGGCCAAAGGAAACAAAAAAAAGCACATCCGAAGAGACCAGAGGAGGAGAGATACGAGGTTAGAATAGCACAGAGGTCTGAATATCCCTCACACGCGCGTGCTGCATGAGCATCTATTCTTTCCAAAATGCATGAGCACACACACCTCGAGCGCTTCGGCGAAGGCGCGCACGCAGTAGCCCTTCATGCCCTCTTGGGTCTTGGCCCATTCGGTGAGCTTCACCGAGAGCTCGGTCTCCGCCACGCCGCCGCCGGGAATCATGAAGCGCTTCTTCACCAGCGACCGCACCTGAGAGAAGGTAAAAAGCAATTAGGGGCATGACGGAGAAAGAAAATAAAGGGGTGTTAGGGGATAAATATAAAAATCAGGGTGTCAAGTTTACAATTCAGGCTGCCTTGTTGGTGTAATTATGCGTTTTCCATGGATCAAATATCTCAACTTCACGAATTCATTCAAATGACACGTTTTTCATCCTCCGTCTTGTCCCTCAACTCCTCCTCTTCTCGGCACCCTCTTCTCCATATCCGCGTACCACGCAGAGCGCGTCGTGGACGCTTCGGTCGGCTTCGTCGAGAGTGAGCTGGTTGGAGCCCCGGAGCAAGATGCTGCAGGTCTTGCCCGGGTTCAGCACCCCCGTCACCTTCACCACGCGCTGCGCTCCGCCCGGCATGGTCACCTCGCTGCACAGCTCCGCCTGGTAGAGGCAGCAACGAATAAAAACGAGAATGAGCGAACAGCCAATTGAGAGTGAAAAGTGGGATTACTCGAGCACAACTTTCAACCACGCCCTATTTCTGCCACACGCTCATTCTCTTAATGTTGCCTTTGTCTTGAAAAGAAAAACTCTCTTTCAATCTCAACCATCCACCTCCTCGAATCACTATCATCACCCCATCCCATCTATATGTACCGTGCCGAGCTTGTCGTTGGTGAAGGTGTCGACGTGTGCTACTGGCTGGCAGCCCAGGGTGCGGCTGATGAACTCCACGTCGTTGCGCTCGATGTCCGTCACCACCATGATGTCCATCTAGGAAAGGGTAGAATGTTGTTATAATTGTAACGTTGGTTTGGGGTGGATTCGCAAACGAATAGACGCGTAGATGTGGAACAGGCAGAGAGATAGAGAGGGGGGGACTTCGGAGGAAATGAAATAGGAATGGCAAGTTGGACAAACCTTGGCGAGGAAGTGCAGGCTCAAGTCGTTGTAAGCGTCGCGCAAGATGGACTTTTGAATCAGGAGCACGTTGCAGCCGGCTTTCTTGATCTTCTTGCAGATGCCCAAGATGTGCTTCCGCTCTTCCCGCAAGATGCGATCCATGGCCGCGTAGTCGGACACCACCACGTTGTTCTCCATGTCGCTCTGTGAGATACGCATATCACATGGCGCAGGGACACAAGAAAGAGAAAGATGAGAAAGGGAGTGGAGACAAAGCACTCGAGAGGCCCGCCTTTTTTTATGATTATCATTTTTTGCAACGAGTCGTGCGACGAGAGCCAAAGCAGGACTCATCTACCACCCGCACGAGCACAATACCTTGGGCGCCGACAAGCAGAACTGCACGAGGCCAATTTTCGCGTCGGCAACGCGGGTGGGGCCGCCCGCCGTCTTTTTAGCGCCCTTGTCGAACACCAGGCCGCGCACCAGCTCCGTGTCGTCCACAGTGCCGCCCACCTGACGACGACGATGAAAGGAAGAAGAAGAAGGAAGCAGGGGGAAGGCGGTGCAAGAGATTGAAAGACGACGACTCAAGCACACACACAGCGCAAGCAGTCGTCAAGAATGGCCGTTTATGGTGCCTGGTTGCTCACTCGTTCACAGAATGCTGGTCTCCAGAAACACCTACCCCCAAAACTCCCAATGCCCACTAGCTAGGTTACCTGCTTCACGATGCGCACGTCGCCGAGGTCCACGTTGGTGGCCGTGAGCGGGTCGATGATGGCGAGCACCGCGTCCGCGGCAATGGGCGACAAGACTTCCGAGTTTTGGTGGACCACTTTGGACGAGAGGCAGGTGTCCACGGTGCTGATGAGGTCGTCGCGGTTCGCCAGCTCCACCGGAATCGAAGCCGCCTTCAAAATTTCGTCCGACTGGGAAACACAACAGCGTCGTTGAGAGCAGGCGTAGTTATAACTTATGAAAGGCAAACAATAGCCGTGACAAATGAATTCAAGTCTGAGAATTCAACTTTCCGAGAGAGAAAAGAGGAGGAGGGCAGTCCAAAGAATCCAAATAATAAAAAGCCCGTTTTGAGGGATACAAACTCACAAAATGCTTACTTTATCGAGGGCCGCCATGAACGATTCGGAGATTTGCGTAGGGTGGATGCCCTTCTCTAGAAGCGCCTGGCACGCGTTCAATAGGGCGCCTGCAATCACGCACACCGAGGTGGTGCCATCGCCCGCCTCAATGTCTGCAGAGGTGCGCGCGCATCGTCGAGAGGGACAAGCAAACAACACCAACCAACGCATAAGAGATTTCCCGGAAAAGAAATGAACACAAAGATCAAGGTAATGTATGTACAAATTGGAAGGCCGAGTGAAAGTCACCATAAAGCGGCGGTTGTTTGCAGCGAAAACACAACCTACCCCACCACTAACCTACATCTTCCCTCTTGGGCCCTCCCGCAGCTTCTACATACTCCATGCCAATCCCTTCGAACAGTCGAAGCACTTATATACTTTGCTTGGTTAGAGACAGCATACCCTGGGACTGTGAGAGTTCGACGAGCATCTTGGCCGTGGGATGATACACACTCATCTGCGAAAGAATGGTAGCGCCGTCGTTGGTAATGATCACCGAGCCGTCACCCTTCTGGATCATCTTGTCCATGCCGCGCGGGCCCAGCGAAGTCCGGATGGCATCTGCTACGCCTTTAGCAGCTATGATGTTTGACATTCGGACATCGCGCTCTTTTTGAAGACCACGCTGGCGGTCACCGGTAGTGTTGGACCTAAGGTTGGCGAAACAGAACGGTAAGTGAAGTTAGCCAAGTATTTTCAGATTCCCAAGAGAATGGCATGCAATGCTGCATTCACGTGCAGGTCGGAAAATGGTGGTACGCATTTAGACCGGCGCTACACATGCACGGCGAGAGCGGCGAAACGTACATGGTCAAAATCAAAAATCTCCAAACCACTTCTCGACAAAGCTGCTCCCACTGAGAGGGGGAAATCTTTCAAAAACTGCGTCATTTGATTTTACCGAAAAAACTACCCTGTAGCCCAAATTATTGTCCCCTCCCCCCTCTGGAAGTACGTTTGCACGTCACCGAAATCGTCAATTGACGTGGCTATCGAGTGAAGACGAGTGACATCATTTTATTTAATTTCCTTTCTTCACGACTTACCATGGCATCTCAAAAGTTGCTCCTGGCTACGGCTTTCATCTCGGTACAAACACACATTTTCCCCTTTAGCTCTGTCCTTGTTACATGATTCCGTTCATCACCGTCTGGGCTATTGATGCCTACTTTAGGCCGTATTGTAACTGTTGCCGTGCTTGCGATGGCTCCTCCACAGGCGGCAACGGCATTCCAACCCTTGCAGGCTGGCCGAGGCCTCGCGCCAGCATTGACCTCAGGCTTGGCTCGCTTAGCGTCTACACCACTTCAGGCTAAGCGGAAGGGCGACTTATTCTCAGAGGTACGAAATTAAACTTGTTACACGAGCATACGAGCGAACGCTAGCCTAGAAGGAGATTTTTCCTGGAACCATTACCACAGCTGAGGATGACAGGAATGTCGTCATGCTTCACTAATTTCAATTTAAAGTGCAATTTTTGTTTTTCTAAAATGTAGTGGTCGGTGCGTTTCTTACTGTTGTCCACACCCCCACGTTCGCACAGTTGTCCGAGCTCGAGGGAGGCAACGACAAAGCAGACAGCGCGCCGAAGGAAAGCAAGCCTGAGGCGTCCTATGAAATCGCAGCCAACAAAGAAAAGGCTGTACTGGCGCCAGAAGAGACCTTCTTCGAGGGCCCACCGTCGTGGACCGAGATGGTGATTCCCGGCATTTCCATTTTGACGGTGATTGGCATCGTGCCGTTCATTGCGACGTTGACTCGGCAAGCCTGGGTGAAGTACAAGATCACCAGCCGCCGCATCTCCGTGACCTCAGGCTTCAACGGCCAGGTAACGACTCATTCAAATGATAGTGAGAAACTTGGAGGAGTACAACTTCTTGAGCCTTTTGATTGGGTGCGCTCTTATCCACTCTCTTCTACATCCTTCGTTCTCAATTCTGCGTAAAGCCAAGCCCTCATCCATCCTATTCCGCGCCTTCAACTTGTACTTTCGAACTCTAGGACTTAACGGAGATTACCTACGACGAGATTTTCGGCATGAAGTTCGTGTACCGAGGCTTTGGCGCCACCGGTGACGTGGTGATTGAGCTCCGCGACGGCGCCAAATTAGAGGTTCGCAGCAACCGGCTTTGTGATGGGGGGACGTGTGCCGTTCTTGGACCGGGCTGGGGGGTATTTGGGGAAGTGAACGATTGCAGCCATAAGTTTTTTGCTTGTGACGAAGAAGAAGAGAACGGGTTTTCACACTTAACCTTGTGCCACTATTTTTGTGCGCAAACCACGTCGTGTACCTGAGAGTAATCAAGCCCCTTTCGATTACTTTTTCGCGCGCCGCTAACATTTGGATTGATTACCACATTGTTGTTTCCTGTCTCGGATCGTCATTGTCAGATGCGGTCGGTGCCAAATTTCGACGAAGTGTACGGCTACATCTTTTCGCGTACCAACTCGGAGTGCCAGAAGTACAGCGACATGACTAAATCCATGAAGGAGGCCGCCATTACTGGACAGTAGGTGCACTGCGCTCTCCCTGCCGCGACTTGCTTTGAGCTTTGCCCATGCAGACTACCTGTATCTAAACCATTTCTGCTTGCAACTTCCGCTTGAATGTAGTTCTTAAAGTCTTCTTTAGAGATATCAATATTTTGTATACTACAAGGCCACGTATAAAATTTAAGACCTTAGTTCAAAATTAGATCTAGAGTTCAGAACTGCGCAATCCCATTCCCATTGGACACCAAGGTGGCGCCAAGAGCCAAGAAAGCGGCCCTCTCTACTTCGACTTCCGTACTTCGAAACTTCTTCAATACTTCAATTGCGTTGGCTATCACCAAGTAATTCGATACTAATGTGATATATTATATATTTAAGAAGCAAGAATGCGGCATTCCTCTACTTCCACCTTCTGACATAATTCATAATTGCGACTGTGTAGCATATTTCAGCTCAACAGAATTGCCCCGTGAAAGGTGCGCAGGTTTTGCTGACGTCACGTTTGCAAGGCCGCTGCAGAGCCACATTCAAATCGAGGTTGAGCCACACGCGCACGACGTCTAGGAGCATCAAGACCAGCATCCCTGCGCCGAGGGCTTCGAGCACCGTAGAGCGCAGCGTGTGCGGCGCAAACAGCTCATCGCTGGGTGTTCCAGCGACGCCGCCAGTTGCCGCAGCGTGCGCGGCAGCAGGCACCGCGGTTGACTTACGCCCTTTTTGAGTGCTCTGAGCAGACGTGCTCGCTACCGAAGCCTCCGGAGGCTCGTCGAGGGTGAAGAAGAGCGGGTAAGACACGGCGAAGTACAGGCCGTAAAATGCCGAGCCTAGCGTTGTGGCCTGGTGGAAGTCGTCGAAGCTGTAGCATGGGTAAGCGGCAATGGTAGCTGACTCCGTAAAGGCCTGCATAAGGATAGCATAGAAAAAGAATACGCCATGTTACTATCAGATAACTCAATGGCCTCAAATCTTGTTGGGATGCCACAGCTACGAAAAGGTTACGGAGATCTAAAGTAGAAGAATCCATATCAGTACACTGGCAAAAACTTAAGTTCTTGCCGTGGTGTACGCCATGGCCCCAATGAGCGCCGCTGAAAAGCCAACGCGCCAGCTGTCGGCCACAAAGGCAGCGCGCACCCATCGCAAGGCTTTGGCGGCGAGGGCGTGGTAAAGCGTGAAGTAGAAATGGGTCGCGAAAAACATGGCAATAGGCACTCCGTTCACGTCGTGCGCAGGCATCGAGTAAGACGCCTTGAGGACCTGAGCTCGTTGTGGTGTGTGACCGTCGAGAACAAAAGCATGGATCAACCAGTGCACAATATTAACTCTGCATAGTACCATCAAGAATTGATAAGACGAAATTTCAATCTTGAATGCAATAATGCTCGCTTATATTCCATGATACGGCTAGGTCTGATCGCACCGTGTAAAAGTAGTGCGTGTACCACCAGTTGCCAATGAAGGAAAAGATGGCTATCCAAACGTTCGCCTTGAAGCTGTGGCGCTGGTGCAACGGCACGTCAGCTTCTCCTGTGCCTGCCGGCCACACAAGCGGCTGCAGCAGGAGTGGAGTAGCCAGGCCACCGCACACACCGAGGTAGTGCCAACTTTCAAACCATGTGTAGAGGCCACCGCCCACGATGTACGCAAAACAAAGCACCCAGCAAACAGCCCAATGGAGCCAGAAAGCCTCAGTGCGGCGCTTAGGCTCGTACCCACAAGTCATACGGTCTAAGACGCCCAATCTGCAGAGTCCAGAAAAGTAAGCGTACTATAAAGTCTATGTGGAGTATCTGTGTAAAGCAAAGCCATTGTTGCGCACCCATTCTTGTTGGACTTTTTCGTGAGGAGAAGAGCAAAACCGAAGAGGCTAGCGTATATCAAAGCGAAGTTAGTTGACATAGCGCGTACGGTAGGGTGTGCCACGAACGATGAAACATCCATGAAGGCCGACTCTAGTAGCTCGCAGGCTAGAAATGACAAAAGAAAGATGCGATACTAGTAGCGATTTTCAAGAGCGAAGTTCGCAACCATGCAGCCGAGCCCGCAGTACAACAAGGACAACAGGAGAGCGATCCCTTAATACAGACCCCATTCTGTGGACTACTGTAGTAAACGCCTACAGGGGAGTACTTCCATAATCCCAGCTGGTAGATTGCGGCAAAAATGTCACAATATAGCTTGAAAATGGAGCTTGTTCACCTTTACAGCACCTCTAGAGTCGCCCTACTATAAGTGAGCTGTCAGTTCTCTACTTCTATTTCTCCTAAGCTATGG
>Ga0307982_1003854_pt1 | contig 11914 bp, 5 predicted proteins | sample OrgLakmetagen989_FD_201847 | JGI IMG/M metagenome (GOLD analysis project Ga0307982, IMG submission 201847) | Saline water microbial communities from Organic Lake, Antarctica - #989 | ecosystem: Environmental > Aquatic > Non-marine Saline and Alkaline > Saline | place: Antarctica: Organic Lake... | reverse complement strand
CCATTCAGGGAGCACAAGGTACCATCAGGCAGCACGCCACTGGCCTTCAGAAAGCCTGGACCAGACTTCAGCTCCTGCTTCTGCCAGGTGCCCCCCTGCAGATGCCACGCTGTCGGGTGATTGAAAGTCGTCTCAGTGATGATGCAGTCTTCACTCAGGACCTTGATGGCACGCAGACTGTGGAATTCCTTGGGCCCTTCAGTGCACGTCCACACCTCGCCATCCTGCTGCACAATCAGCACCTGGCCGGAGGACCCATCCACTGCGAAGCTGCCTCCCGGCATGCATGCGACTGCTACAGGGCTTGACGTGGGAAGGTCTACAGATGTCTCCGCTGTCCACAGCCCATCTGCCTTGGCCCACACCTGCAGCTTGGAGCCGCCTGCAGACACCACCTGACTGCCGTCAAAGGCAGCCAGACACGACACCTTGGCGCCACCAGCTGCAATGTCTGCTGCTGTCCACTTCAATGTGTCCACTTCAATGACTGGAGTCGGCGGGCTGACTCCGCAGTTGACGGGACCTACCAGACCAGGCAGAGTTTGGGGCACACAGCCCCTGAACCCCAACTAACCAGGGGAACGCATGATGATAAAAAGCTACTTTTGATCGGTCACGAAACAATTGCAAAATGCAGAGTGTGCAGGCTCGGCCAAGGCTTATGACTGGCCTGCTCTCACAGTGTCAGGGGTCTCACACATTGCATTGCCAAGGACATTCTGCACAGTTTCCTTTTGTCTTTGCTGGGGGCCCCTGCTTTGAGCGAATCGCAGTTTGTTTGCATGGCGGGTGCCTCAGCAGCCTGTGGCGCCGTGACTCTACATGTTGTACCTTGACCATTTCTAGCTTGGGGTGGTATCTGCAGTGGAAACGATCGAACACAGGTTCAGCATCTGCTTTTGAAACACTCCGGCATTTGCTTTTCTCTGCGCGTATCTAACCAATCACAATCAAGTGCCGTTCAAAAGCACTTGTGGAGATCAACTAAATCAGTACGGACAGAAATATGAGTTTCTCTGATATCTTACTTGCAGGCCCAGGTCTGGTGAGTACGCTTCCACTCATTTGGATGCGGAACTTGCAACAGTTGTGACGAGTGCAGAACCCTGGCTATCTGTCAAGCAATGCCACAAAACTAGAGTGGCGCGCCAAAGAGGGCGAGCGAACAATTAAGGTGTGTATCTACTGTGCAAATTGCACTCAGCAATCCACAGCATGGTGCTATGCAGGTGAACAGCGAGCTCATCGACACGGTGGAGTGGTACACGGGACCAAGTTGCCAGCTTCATCTGATGCTGAAGAGCGGATTGATGCACAGATTCTTGGGCTTTGGCAACGAAGCATTCAACCAACTTTCAAAAAGCTTTGGGGAGGCTGGACACGAGCTTGTGAAGCGAGAGTTTGCTCCAAAGGGCAGAAACTGGGGTGACGTCTCTTTCAAAGGTTTGTGCGCGCGAATCACAAATACCAAACATACAGTATCACTGCGCTCGAAATTGCAGGCAAAAATATCATTTTCAATAATGGAGAGGATGATCCTCGTACAAGCTTAGTGGTTCCCATGGCTGGCTTGGCTGCCGCAGTGGTGCCCGCCAACAACGAGGTGGAGTTTCAATTTGCAGCCGACGACACCGTGAGCAGGGACGACGAGGCGCTTGTGGAGATGCGCCTGTGGGTGCCCCCTGATCACCACGAATTTGGCACTGCAGCAGCTGCAGCTGAGCCGAACTCCAAGGGAGAATTGCCCAGCGCAGCTCAAATGCTTCAAAAGAAAGTCATGAAGAGCGCCGGCCTAGCCAGCGTGACCGGCGACCTCATCGCCGAGTTCGACGAGAAGAGCAGCATGTTCTTGGCGCCTCGCGGCCGCTACGCCATTGAGATGTACGGCAACTACATGCGGCTGGCGGGCAAGACCAACGAGTTCAAGGTCTCCTACAGCAGCATCGCTCGTTTCTCGTACCTGCCCAAGCCCAACCCCCTCAAAGCAGAAGTGGACCGTTTCTGCATTGTGATCTCTCTGGATGACCCCGTGAAGTCTGGGCAGCAGCGGCACGCCCACTTGGTGCTGCAAGTGGATAATGCCCCTCACACCTGCACAATCCACGCAGACGAGAAGGCGCGGGCTGCCGACTTCGGCGGCATTGCTGCCGAGATCAGCGATGATCTGCCCAAGGTGATGGCCACAGTGTTCAAGCACCTCACAGGGAAGAAGGTGTACTTGCCCCGCAAGTTCTCCAGCGCCCTGGAACACAAGGGCGTCAAGTGTTCCTTGAAGTCGTCTGACGGGCTTCTGTTCCCACTGGACAAATCCTTCATGTTCATCCACAAGCCAGCCACCTTCATCCGGTTTTCGGAAGTGTCCACAGTGGAGTTCAAGCGACTGCAGAGCACCACCCTGGACATGCACGTACAGTGCCGCAGCGTGGGCGGGGAGCCCGGGCGGGAGTTCTCCTTCATCGGAATTGACGCCCGGGAGAAGGGCCCTCTGTCCTCTTTTTGCAAGGACCGCGGCCTGAATGTCATCATGGAGGCAACAGATGAGCTGGGGGGGGCGGCTTCACAGAGCGCCTTGCTTGCCGTGCTGGGCGAGGACGAGGACTCGGAGGAGGCTGACAGCGACTTCAAGGACGGCGGAAGTGTCAGCGACGGCCAAGACAGCGCCTCCAGCGACGAAGAGGCCGGGTCTGGTGCAGGTAGCGGCGGCGGGGGCGGCGGCGGCGGTGGCAGTGCTGGTGACGGCAGCAGCGATGACGACAGTGCGCAGGGTAGCGCCAGCGAGTCTGAGGACGCTGATGATGACGAAGGGCTGGACGCAGACGAGGCGGCACTGCTCAAGGCTGCACGTAAGGGCAAGGGCTCTAAGCGGTCTCGGGGGGGCTCCAGTGGGGGCTCCAGTGGAAGCAAGAAAAGCAAATCATAAGCAAGGCTTGCAGACAAGAAAAATGCATTGCTGTGTCGTTATGTCATGTGCTTGCCTATCCAGGCAGCATTATGCATGCTGTGCTGTGTGTTCTGTGGGCACAGTGCTGGGTGCTTCTCCACGGAACATGTCAACTTCACTCGGAACAGCCACCAGGCGAATGTCTGAGCTGTCCCAACACAGGTCTGGAGTCAGCAGGAGCAGCGTGCTCCAAAGGTAGGGAATGAAGAATTCTTCTGGGACGCCCATTTCATCGTAGCGGTACACACGGTCCCCGCCGGTGTGTTGCCTTGCGGCAGCGGCAGCGGCGGTGCCCTCTTCAGCGGCGCTGGCCTGCGCCGCCGCCCTAGCCTGGGAGGTGAGCCATGATTGTACCCCTGTGCGCAGGGCTGTCATGGTGCCCTCCTCGCCGATGGTGGCTTCCCCCGTGGCGGCTGCGGCGTCCTGGGCTTGCTTCACACGCCCCACGCAGTGCTGCAGCAGCGGCATGAGGCCTTGCAGGGGGGCTCTGCTGCCCCCCCAGTCGATACGGGGGGTGCTGGCGGAGGGGGTGGCCGCGCCTGCGGGGGCAGTCAGCCCCATGAGGGCGGCGGCGGGCTGGGGCAGCTGCTGAGGGGCTTCGCTCTGCAGGTGCTGCAGTACCCCTTGCAGGGGCTCAAATCGGTACATCAGGGCATACACCACATGCAGATTGTTGCCCAGTGTCTCACGGCGACAGCTGACAGCTACAAGACCAAGCAGCTGCTGCAGCAACAGCGCATACCCGCTGCAGGCTCGGTACAGCTGCAGCACCTGCTTTGAGTTGCTTGGTTGGGCAGCGCCCCCCTCAGCAGCGGCACACGCCTTGGTATATGCCGCTGCACTGCGCTGCAGCAAGCGTGCCACCAGCAGCACAACGTTCACCATGCGCTGTGCCAAGCCTGGGTGGGCGCCCTCCAGGGTGCGTCCAAAGTTGGACAGCGCCGCCATACAGTTGGTGGTGACGTATGCATCCTTCCACTCCACCAGGTTCACATGCAGCACCCGCAGCAGGATGAGCATACACAGGGAACCCACAGAAATATCGGCCACGCGGCGCTCCTTGATCCACGGCACGCTGGGCAGCCGCAGCTGTGTGTGCAGTGTGTGCGTCAGCTCGTCGTCCTGAGACAGCATCAGCATGACGATGAGAGAGACATATCGGTGCCCAGCGCTGAAGGCCGCACTGTGGTACACCTGCTTCAGGTGCTGCTCTAGCACATCTGTCAGCTCAGCTGACGATAGTAGGTGTGCTTTGAAATCCACGTTGTCGTGCATGAGTGTGTACAGCAGCACTGGCGACAGCGGTTGGAGGGCTGGCTGAGCCAGTGACTGGATGAGCTGTGCAAAGTGAATGCGCAGGGGGCCAGCTGCTGTTAGCGCCTTCAAGTATATCTTTCCGTCCCGAGCCCCCCGTGCTGCCAGTGGGTTGCTGCTGCGGCTGGCGGGGGCTGGTGCTGCGCCAGCCCCCCCCACACCCCCCACCACTGCTTCCTCAGCACCATCCTCGCTGCTGCTTTCTGCTTTGTCACCCTCAAGTGTGGTCCTGGTGTCCACGGCTGACTCCAAGAAGTGCCGGAATGCATTGGGCACGGCACCCTGTGAGCGATGACTGTGCACAAGGATCAGCAGCAGTGCTACTGCGCGGTGCAGCAGCGGGGACACAGGCGCCCCTGTCCCCCCTCCCGCCCCTGCCACCCCCCACACCGCTGCCAGGAGGTGCAGGGGGGACATGACCACAGTGGCGGCCAGCTCTCCCAGGGTGTCCAGGATGTCCCTCTGCGCGCCTGCTGCTGGGGCAGCTGTGGTCGCCAGCAGTGATGCCCCCGCTCGGCTGCTCTCCAGGGTGCGCAGGACTTGTGAGGTCACGTCCACCGCAGCGCTGCCGTTGACGGGGGAGGGTGGGCTGGAGGCAAAGTGCAACAGCCTTCTGACCACCCTTGCAGCTCTCATGCTGCGCAGAGTGCTGGGGTCCGCGGGTGGGCCCATCGGATCAGGCCCCAGTGCCGCAGATTTCAAAGCGGCAGCTGTCGAGCCTGTGTCCCATGCACACCGGAACACAGCATCCCACACAGGGTGTTCCGTCGTCGCTAGCGCGGCACCACTTATGCTCTGCGCAGATTGCCCGGGCGGCAGGATGCTCTCAGGCACAGGGTGTGGCGTGATGGCTTTGGGCAGGGCAGCTGGGGAGCTGCAGCGGAGCTGGGATGACAACATGGACAAAAGGAGGCCCAAGCTCTCAAGCACCACATCGTGACTCTCAGTGCTGACTGGCACATCCGCGATAAAATCGAGCACCCCTGCGACAAACGCCTGCAGGGAGAGCTCGTCCAGCTCCATGTTGGGCTGCACGCCTGGGTTTGAGCCTGCAGGAGAGGGGTGTGCCAGGAGTGGGGGGGAGCGGCAAGCGCAAGAAACGCACCAGTGCTCAAATGGGCTGCAAAGGTATGTGCAGGCACTCGGCGGAGCAGCCAAGAGACTAAGTGTCTGCACAGGCAGATGGCAGAGGCTGTGTTCATGATGTCATCATACACCATGAAAGCAACGCGAGGAAGGCGGAGATGGATGTGGGCCATGAGGGTAGTCAGGTTTCGTGTGGCGCCTACATTCTTCACTGCAAAGAGACAATGCCATTAAAGCAACAAAGTTTTGAATGAGTCTGTCGCTCTTACCCAAAAGCGGCCCAACTTCGCGTATTGCCTCAAACACCAAATCCTGATCCAGAGTATGAATTGGAGTCGGCTGAGCTATAGCGTTGACCCACACTTCAGAATCAAAGGGAATTGGCTCGTCCCCACAAATTTGGCGAAGTGCTGATAAGGTCTTATCAGGCACTCGCATGCCACTGCCACTGGCAGTAGACGAACCGACGCCCATGGATGCTCGGTAACGGTAGTGCCACTTGTCGATTTCCGCACCCTTTGCCTCACAAACAGTGCATAGCAGCCCACTTGTAGCACTGTACACAACAATATTATTTTGAACTAACGGAGCATACGAGGCCAGCTGGACTCGTCTGCATTTGATCCCCCCATACCTACTGAACTACAGGAGCGCACCAAGGTGGATCATCCCTGGTAGTCCACCGGCGCTTGGACCCACATCCTAGCCAGCACCGCTGACTGCTGCATGCAGGCAGCAATTTTGCGCAAAAGTACATTTCGCTCAAATGGTGTGCCAACATATATGTCTCATTGTTGAGGGCTTCCAGCCTGCAAGCGCAGGTTTGCCCTCGTTCCCGTCAACTGCACCGTGCGGGGCACAACATACGCGCGCTGCTCAGACGTGCCATCATGTTGCTGGCCCACAAGCCCCACACGTCGCCTCCGAGGGATGCCGCTCTGTTGCAGGGCAGGGGGTGCAGCAGCCTGCTGCCTGGGCCCAGCTTGGGCCGGGCAGGCCCCCCCAGCTGCCTCATCTGCCCCCCCCAGCACGGGAAAAGGAACTGGCTCCGATGAAGCCACCGAGTATGCCGATCGTGCACTATGCACAACAGGCGTTACGGGGGAGTAGCTGGGGCTCCAGCTGCCGTCGCTCAAATTGCTCAAATTCGTAGACAGGGGGTCCGTCTGCATGCCCCCCCCCTCCGGCAACGCCAGCTGAGGTCGCTGTACAACCTCCTGCTGAGACATTCCAGGACTCAGTGCAGCTCTACCCCCCCCCTCATATTCCTGCAGGGCCTCCCGCTCGTACGCAAACAGGTCATCGCTCTCCAAGCTGTCGTCCTCAGTGGGAAGGCTGGAGCCTTGGCTGTGTTGAGCAGCCTCGTGCACTGTGCTCCCCTCAGCTGAGCTGTGGAACAACAGCTCATTGTGTTCCTCGTTTGCAGATCCACCGCTGCCGCTGCTCTCGGTGCCTGCAGATTCGGGAGAACAAGTTGCCAGGGGGGACCGGCGCCTGGGCCCATCAGGGGTGGCACCTGCAGCTTGAATACGCTGAACTGCAGCATGCACATCCACTCCAAGTTGATGATCATCCCGCGGATCACCCGCCTCGAAGCCCCCCTCAACACTCCTAAGAGGCAACTTAAGGCCCCTCCCCAGGCTTTCCCAGTATGCAGCATCCTCATCATCCTTAGCACTACCCTGCTCACAATCACCACCTTGATCCTCACCCCAGTGTTCCATATGAACCTCATCACTGCGGTCGCTGTGTTCGCCGTGGGACCAAGCCCCGTCACTGCAGTCGTCTTCGTCTTGCGTCCCAGCACCCCAGCTCCCACCTTCCTCCTCCTCTTCAGAATCACCCTCAGCGGAGTCCTGGTACCCGATTGAAGAATTTTTGTTTCCAGCTGCATGCATAACACCCCCAATGTACCCCCCCTGGCCTGGGCGGGGGGGGCGGTTTGCCAGCCGACTCGTCGCTGCATCCACTGAGAAGGCTGCTACCAGCTCAGGGGAAGGAAAGAAACGAATTGAGTCTTCATCAGAAGGCTCAGCAGGACTTGTTTGGCTGTCCTGTCTTGCACCATTGGCCGGTGAAGTGACACGTGGCACTTTGCCTTCAGATGCGTGCTCACTGGGTGAGGGGGGATCAGGGGGGCTCAAAGACCTAGACTGCCCAGTACCATCATTACACTGCACGAACCCTTGTGCTTGAAAACTTCCTTGCGGAGATTTTGCTGCCTGTTCTGCCGCAGCCTCTGTTTGAGGGGGCGTCTGCAGGAGGGAGGGGGGGGTGGTTCCAGCGCGGCTGGGCTGTGAGAGCCCCAACAAAGAGTTAACTGTGCGCTCATATCCACTACACATGGCTTGCAGGGTCTGCAGGCGCTGCTTCAATGCGCCGACCTCGTGTCCTCGCTGTGTGGCCTGGGCGGTAGCAGCAAGGCACTGCCTTCGAAGTGCAGCGTAGCGGCTGGCATGTGCAACCTCCACTGCCTGGAGTCGCTCTTCCAAATCTACAGATGAAGGTGCAGATGCTGACTCTGTGTGGTGTGGAGACGGAGTCGTGGGGGGGGTGGAGGGGGGGTCGCGGCACTGCGGGGCGGCTTGTTGTTGGTGGAGCAGTTGACGACGACAAGAGGTGACTTCAGCCTCCAAGGAGCGAACCTGGTCTTCAAGACGCTGAGTATGAGTATCTTTACGTAAGCAGGCTTCAGATTGTGTGTCCTGCGAGTGGGGTAGTGTTGCAATTGGGTTCCCACGCAGCATGAGAAGAATCAGCGGGCACGCACCAGTCGTCCCTGAAGCTTGTCTCGCTGCTCAGTCGCATGCTGCAGCCCATCGCGCTGCATTGCAACAATAACAGTGAGTTCCTGCAGTAACTGTTTGATTGTTTCGAGCTCAGCTTGTCGGTGGGATGCAACCTGTACACAATAATGAAACTCTTGCCGTTTTGGTGGTAACGCCATCTGGACCTACGCTTTCGATTTCTGCAGTATTCTGGCCCGCAGAGTTTGCAAGACTTGCAATCGTTTGAAGCGCATTGATTACAGCTCTTGGCAACTGTGGTGCTGTACTGCCTTCTCTGGGCTGACCAGAGGATACTCGAAGATGGGCTGCAGGACTTTTCTGCTGTTTTGCATACTGTGCAAGCACCTGCTGAAACTGAGCCAGCTTAGACAGTGCCATTTTGGTAGTTGGAATAATTGCTCCAAGGTAGTCATTTGGGGCCTGCATGGTTCTGATAAATCCTAGAAATACTTCAGTGCTTCAGCGGATACGGCAAAAGCATAGAGCAAATGTTTGCTTGTCTCAGGAACTTTAAAAAACCTGCATCAAAAATACGGTGCCCAAGTAGGCTATCATTTACAAGAGTATCCTTTTGAACAACAGGTTCCCTCCGGCCAGCGGGCCAGAGTGCACAACACGTATGCGACGTATTGGCTTGGTAACGGCACCCCCCTCCTCTCCTAATACTACCCTTTCGGCCTGGCTCGGCATATCAGCATCTGGAACAACTCACCGCGATAGCGTGCATAACTTCAATTTCTCCATGGTATTGGCTCACTGCTTTGTAGATAAGCATGCCGCAAGATCCACCTGGACTGCTGGTTGCTCAACTTGTGCTGCAGCCAATTCTGCCGCACTTCCAGTCTGAGACATCTGCCACAGTGTTTCGCAGCCGGTTATAACTGGCTGTTAGTTGCGAATTTGACAAATCCAAGAACATGGCATCCTCTGGGGGCCTTGCTTCAATTTTGTCGGATTTGACGAAGAAAAAATCCTGCAGGAAGTCTCGCAAGGCGTCGGTCAGGGCAAAAGGCACCATGCACATGCAGCTGGGGGTTTCATCGGGTGTTCCAGCAGTGACAACGAGTACAGACCAGCGTTTTGTTCCTTCACACTTGTCATCGGCGTCTTCAGCCCACAAGTTCGTTCAGCACAGTGGGCGTTTTTGTGCATGTCCTTCATAATCCGCACCCTCTGCAGGAAGCTCCTTGAGTTCAGCGATGTGACGGCTTTGCTACAGAATTTACAGCGCCACATAAATTCGTTGTCTTCCACCAATATCAGAACCCGACGACTAGCCCTACAGCATTTGCATGACACGCTGTTTGCCGAGGCGCCGGTTTCCTGTGCTGGTCAGCCGACAGATGCATACTTTGAGCTGGCTGCGGCTGAAGACGCCCAATTTGCACAGCCAAGCGCCATGCCTGCATCCCCACCATCTGCACAGGTTGAAACCGAACTTGTGCCTTCATCTTCTTCTGGAGCTGCCAGCAGCCCAGGCCAGGCTGTCGCCTTACCTGCGCTGCCTGCATTCCAGCCAGGGGGTGACAGTGACGATGAAGACACTGGTGCCGCAGCAGCAGGTAGCATGCTGCTCACAACTAGCCATGATATAGGGGGTGCTTCTAGACGGGGCGAGCTGCTGCGGGGTATCCTGCCAGAGCTTCTGAAACCCCTGCAGCTGCGCGTTGGGGACACGTCGGAGCCGTGCCGCGAGCTAGCGCTGGCCATGCTGGCCCGCTTTGTACCCCACACTGCACAACTGAAGGCGTACTTGGACGAAGTGCTGCCTGTGGTCATGGAGCGCCTGCCGCTCTCCTGGTCCTTCGACATGCAGCATAACGCATTTGTGCAGGACGGTGAGGCCCACCAGGCGTTTCTTCGCGGGAGGGTGGTGTCTGAGGATGACCCTGCACGCAGCAAAGTTGTAGACACAAGCGAGGAGTGTCGCTCACTTGTATGCAGTGTGCTGTTTGCCCTGCTGCGCCGCTGTGCTGCCGTTGGCGCCCGCCACATGTTGGATGGCCACGCGCACGATTTGGTGTTGGCTACTGCAGTGCATGTGTGGGACCCTTTCCCAGACCTCAAGGTACAGGCGTGTGTGATGCTACAACATATGTGCACCATCATGCCACATGTCATGAAGGTGTTTGCCATTGGCTTTGCGAAGCATTTGGGCCCGAACCTCACTCACAGATATGCCCGGGTGCGGCTGGCAGCCCTGGCGGCACTGCAGGATGTTGTGGCTGTGCCCAAGCCTGAGAAGCGAAAGGGCGCTGGAACGGAGGCTATTGCGGAGCTGGTGGGCTACCGAGAGGAAAACGTCGTTCCCATTCGGGCGTTCTACGGGCAAGAAGTCCGTCACAACTACTTCGCATCGCTGGCAGCGGACGGAAACCCAGCTGTGAGAGCGCGTTTCATCAAAATGCTTGGTGAATGGCTGTGGTCGCTACCTGATCGGTGGGACCACGAGTCACGGCTGCTGCCATACCTACTGTCGGCCTTGGGTGACGGTGCCACTGAAATCAGCCTCGCTGCATTTGCGTGGCTGGAGAATTTCGGAGCCAGGTACGAAGTGGAAAAGGCAGACGACCTGATCGATGAGAAACAGCACGATATCGACGGGGACATTCGTGTGGACTATGACCAGCCGTTGCCGCTTCCATTTTCCGCAGGGCGTCCTCGGCGGGGCTTGCGTCTGGTAGTGCGCAATAATTGCCGCAGGTTTTTCAAGCCCATTCTAGCCGAGCTGGGTGACTGGAAAGGATCCACACGACGTTCAGCAGCAGGTTTGCTGGTCACTGTACTTGTTTTCCTGGAGGAAATGATCACCCAGGATGCCGCAGAGCTGTTGCGGGTGCTTGCAAAAACAGTGGACGACAGTGAGCTGGGCGACTTGTCACGCACCGCTGCCCGGCTCACCGGGCGCTTCGTGCCGCCTTCTGCATACGTACCGCTGGTCCTCCCCCTGCTGCAAGATGGTAGTACGGCTTCCCAGGTGCGGGCAGCTGGTGCAAGCGACACACAGGTTGTGGGCAGTTTGTTGCGGGTGCTGGCGCTGTTGGTCAGTGAAAGCAGGCCATCACAAGTGCTGCCCCATGTAGGCGCTATTCTGTCAGCTGCTTCATGTGAGCGAGTGCTCACTGCAGTGGCGCGTGACACCACACCAGCTGTTGTAACCGTGGGGCAGGCCGCCCCTGACCAGGCCACGGGGGGGGGGGAGGGGGCATTCGCGTCAGCTGTTGCAGCCCACAAGCAGTCACTGCAAGACGCAGCAGCAACGGCTACCAACATGCAATTTGCATTTGCCGACACCACTGAACTGTACTGGCGTTTGTCAGATGTCCGTACGCTTGGGGCAGGTGCCACCAGTGACGCACCGCTGCCAAAGTTCGGCGTGTCGACAGGCGTCAGGGTGGACGCGACAGGCTTTTTACGGGCCCAAGAAAGTATGCAGTTGCCATTGGTGTTGCCCACCAGTCCATACGATGCCCAGGTACCCAGCAATAGCGTCCGCGGTCATTTTGTTTCGTTGCTGGCAGCTCTGTCCCGGGTGCTTCAAGGGCGAGTGGGGGCCTTTTCTGGTGCGGCCTTTGACGCAAGCGGCCGCCTGGGTGATGGTAGACAGTTGGTTCACCGCTTTTTGAGTGCATGGGCTGTTGCACTGGGCTCTGACTTGGTTGCTTCCGCCAGTGTGCCCTCCCCTCGGCGCTGTCTGGCCCTTGTTGGGCAGCGCTGCCTGGCAGCATTTGCAGCTAGCAACCCCGACATCCTTGCTGCGAGCAGCACTTTAGTGCATGGAAAT
>Ga0307982_1003853_pt1 | contig 11915 bp, 6 predicted proteins | sample OrgLakmetagen989_FD_201847 | JGI IMG/M metagenome (GOLD analysis project Ga0307982, IMG submission 201847) | Saline water microbial communities from Organic Lake, Antarctica - #989 | ecosystem: Environmental > Aquatic > Non-marine Saline and Alkaline > Saline | place: Antarctica: Organic Lake... | reverse complement strand
GCCCGTGGGTGAGTGCCCTTCTTGTGCCCGTGGTGCGTGTCCCTTCTTGTGCCCGTGGTCTTCCTTGTGTTTTTGTTTACTGCACATGTACAACAGATCTGTACTGTACTGTAGTACTGTAGGTACTGTAGGTACATAAAAAACGACGACCACGAACCACGAACCACGAACCACGAACCACCAAATTCCATTTAATAGAAAGGATAAGCGATATTCTGAGATTGTAAGAGCCCCGCTCGCTCTTGAGTGAAGCCTCTGATATTCCGTGGTGCTGAGAGCTTATTTCAATCATCAACGCCAGAATATTTAGTGAGATCGTTCGAGCTCTAGAGCATTCTAGCTTTTCATGAACATGGAAAGCCCAACGAAATCGGAGACTGGGAATGAAAATTTTATTTACTACGGCGGTAGTCACCACAACGGCAATAGCATTGGCCGTGTTCTCAGCTCCTACTCCGCTTCTTACGCGGCCAATGATGAGTCGTCGTATTCAGCGTACAGCAGTTCAAGCACTGATGATCACGATTCGGAGTCTGCTCACGAAAGTGAAGGCCATTTTGCCATGCCTCATATGGTCTTCGTCCTCTTTATTCTCATCGCTGCACCTCTTGTTCGGTTTCTAATCTCTTCTCTGTCCACGCGCCGCTACAAGCCACCATTCACAGTCATTATGGGCGTGATTGGAGTCGCCTGTGGTGCTTTGAACGAATTCCTCGACAGTGGCGGGCTATGGGCAACCTCCGTGCGTTACTGGCAAGTTCTTCTCACACGCACCCTAGAATCAATTTTTTGACTTTGAAAATTCAGAAATGCTGGTATACCTCTTATATTTTACCTACCTAATGACGCTTATTCTTTTGTTAATTTCGCAGGAGCAAAATTCATCCGCAGTTCATCTTGTTCGTCCTCCTTCCACCGCTGCTCTTCGAGTCAGCATTTTCCATGAAGTGGCACGTCTTTCGCAAGCAAGGCCTGGCAGCGATCGTGCTTGCTGGGCCAGGAGTGCTCTGCAGCGTAGCTATGACAGGCGGTCTGTCCCAAGCGCTTTATGGCTCGATTGAAGGCTTCGACTGGAATGCTGCTTTTCTTCTGGGCTCAATCTTGTCCGCCACTGATCCGGTAGCTGTAGTGGCAGTATTGCACACGTTGGGGGCGCCTGCGAAATTGAGCCATCTCATCGAAGGCGGTGCGTCACTTGTTAACAATTTATGCGCACTACTCTCTTGGTGCATACAAATAGAGGGGTGTATAATCATTAAGCTGTTTGAAGTATCATCAGCTCCCTTTGCGCGTCCTTTTTACAGAGTCGCTTTTAAACGATGGTACGGCATACGTGGTGTTTGCCATCTTCAAAGAGCTTGCAGGTGGCATCGAACTCACTGGCGGTGAAATGGCTACCACTTTCATACAACTCAGTGTAGGTGGGCCCCTGTGGGGTTTAGCCATGGGCATTGCCGTTTCTCACGTGATGCGGCTCCGCGCAGCCGTAGGCGATGCCTTGACTGAAATCACCGTGCTGCTGTGTGGGGTGTACACGACATTCTTCCTCGCGGAACATTATTTGCACGTGAGCGGAGTGCTTGCCGTCGTGGTGTTTGGAGTGTTTCTCGGCAAGGAGCGCGAGCGCATTGTTGGTCACGGCGTGGGCCATCGCAACCATGAGTTCTGGGAAATGGTTGGGTTCCTGGCAAATGCCTTGATTTTTGCCGTTTCTGGCCTCATTATTTTCGGACTGACGCTCACGACAGAAATTGGCATCGCAAGTATTGGCGCTTTGGTCATCATGTACGTGAGCCTGCACCTCATTCGCGGCATCATGGTGGAAACTTTGCGCCAAGCTGGTCTGAAACAAACCGGTTATGGCATCGACGGCAAAGAAGCAATGGTGATGGTGTACTCGGGCTTGCGCGGTGCGGTGGGACTTGCTCTCGCAATGGAAGTGGAACACGACTCCCGCATTGCGCAGCGAGTTCAAGAAATTGTCATGCTTCAAGTGGGTGGAATCGTGCTCTTGACTTTGCTTGTCAACGGCACCACGGCAGGAATTGTTTACGAATACATCAACCCGTACCCTGAGCTAGAGTACCGCGAAGCTCTCACTATTCGTACGCTGATTCAGCTGGACATTGAGGTGCGCGGCACAGCTTCCCGGCATGTGGCTGGGACGGATTCTGGGGAGACTTCAGTTGGTGGGCTACTGGAGCATCTTCGTGAGTCTCCTTTCCATGGCTACGCGGACTGGCCAACTGTGGCTGATATCTTACCCGATGTGACACGCCTATCTCGGGTCGGGCACGTACTGGCACTTGACCGGAGCCACCCAGATGTCAACGCCAATGTTGTAACTAGTACACTAGTTAACCTGGAAAAGAAAGTTCAAGAGCGCCGAATGTCAGAGCGCCAAATGTCAGAGCCTTTAACAAGCAACGCCTCGAAAGCATTTGCCAAGAGAGTTTCTCGCCGCACAAGTAAAATCTTCATTCAAAGCTCGAAATTCAATACGGTGTTTCCAGAAATTCATGACGTCGAAGGCAATATGTGTGGGGGTGATACCACAAGCAATACTTCTCCTCATGGCAGCTTTGGCAGTGCCGACGGTGCATCATTACGCCGGAATGCCACGAAGCTGCCATCGTTACCGGGAAGTGCTACCTCATCTTTTGAAGCGCAGCCTGCCCTAAGAACAAGTCAGTCGTCCATTTCACCGCCGAGCTCTCCCAGCGGTGCAGCAGACGCAGCCGATAGTAGCCCTGGCTCCTCAAATTCTGCCAGCGCTGTCTTTGGGGCCGTTCCAAAACTTTTGAAGATTGCCAAAAAGCATAGAAGTCAAATGAAGGAAGATCCTGCCGAGATTCAAGTCAAGGTCCAGGCAGAAATGCGCAGTCTTATTGCCCACCTGGGAAGTAAAATTTTCCACGAAATGTCAGAAGAATCAGGCGTTGTTTCTGAGTTTGAAAGAGAGGCGTCTCCATCTCCGCTTTCTCCGCTATCGGGGTTGAAATCTCTCCGATGGGCGCAGAGTGCTGTAATGGAGACTCTTCACTCGGGCCTAAATTCTGAGGTTAAGACAACTGTCTACGATGTTGTCCTCAAAACTCTCCTGATGCGCGTTGAATCCATGTAAGCGATTATATATATATATATATATATATATATATTACCTGGCTCCGCTTCTGCTTCTCTTGTCGTTAATCCATTGCTTAATTGCTACAGGTACGAAGAAAATTCCATAAGTGCTGGCGCGTATCAGCGGCTGATCGAATGCTTTGATACAGGAATCGATGCAGTTGCCGCCTTGAACGATAGCGATCTCGATGACATCGTTGTTTCCAATGCATCTGCTGCTCACACTGGGTCCTCACATTCAGGCCAAATGGCAAGAACCGTAGCAGAGTTAAAGAAACGGAAGTCGTCCATCGCGCAGACAGGAATGAGTATTCACAGTAACCAATGGAAACAAGTGCAAAAATGGGTCACTCCATTCAAAGGTCAACAAATATCGCCTTTTCAGGTTGCCTGGAATGCGCTGGAAGCAGCAACTGAGAAAGACCTCGACCATACTGCTAAACGAGCTGACGATAGTGTATTCATCAAGATTTCCCGGGCATTACTCCCAGTTCGAGAGGAAGGGCTCTCAACATCAGCTCAAAGCATTCTAGGCTTCATTACAGCCATCGAACAGACTATCATTACGATTCAAACCCCGCAATTTTCACACGCCTTTGCTGAAGATCCCAACTCTCTCCTTAACAATGCGGCAGCGAGTGCAGCGGCGCTAGAAAGTGCAAGCACGGAGCCTGCTCAAGGGGGTGGTCAGCCAAGTGCTGCAAGTTCAGGAATAAGTGATTCTTTCAGCTCGAGCCCAATGGCGGACTGGCTCTTGAAACAGCTCAACGTAGTTAAGATTGAAGCATACGGATCTTTGGCTGCTATGCGTGTAATGTTCCCATCTGAGCTCCGGGTTGTTCACACGATTCTTGCGGCCAATGAAGCTTTGACCACCTTGAAAAAGAAATTGGATTTGATCTCGGAACGCGGTCTTCTCACACATCACACCCTGGACGATATCGTTGAAGTTGTGAATCAGCGTCAGCGCCATATCAATTCTTACCACCTGAAGTACCTTGGTTCATATTGACTTTGCATTGATGCACAAGTCGTAAAATATTCATACACGATGAGCAAATAATTGTGTTGGAGTTAGAGGATCAGATCAGTTGCGTTATCGCATAGGTAATCCACGGCGAGGGAAAAGAATGAAACTCGCAATTCAGGAGGCATGTCTGAAGAGTGGCGGGTGTGTTATATTTGCGCTAGAATTAAGAAAACCTGAAATAAGAATTCCACTGCCTTTCTTTCTTGCTCTTCAGTCATTGCGATTGCGCGGATCTTCTGATGCGCAGCTGATGTAACGCTTGCTTCTGTTTCTATGGCAAATCGGTGTGTATCGTGCTGCATGCAACATGTAACACGTAACATATTTTACTTCCGGCTTCTAGTTATCCCGGTTATACCACTAGCTAAGAGCCGTAGTTAATAATATAACGCACTCCCAGATATCATTCTCAATAAGGGCGAATTGTGGCATATATATATAAGTGGAGCCCTTCACATTCGAATTATATCGATGAGGTCGCACTTGGCTATTATTTTTCCTGTTCTTTACATACTTTCCGCATTCCACTAACCCGCAGCATTGGCATGGGATTTGTCTTCTGTTCCATTTGGGGTTGTGCTATTTTAAGTTCGAGTTTAATTTCCGCCTACTGGACAAATAATTATCCTATTACGACGTCATCAGAGAGTGCTCTCGAACTTCTATACATATCACTGTTGCTTCTGATGGTCTTGTAAGAGGCTTCTGCAGGAATTTGGTGCTAATAGGTGGGGAAATGAGGAAAGTGGACTCTGCACTCCAGGAAATATAAACCAGTTCCTTTCTATGAAACCTTGTGAAACTCCGCTCAGGAAAGGAAGAGTGCATGTCAGTTGTGAAATGTATTCTCCCTCGGGGCAGGGAGCTCAGAAGAGTTGTTCTTATTCAAATTTTGCTCTAATGTTATACATACTTACTCCACGTGCAGTAGCCATCCTATATATCAAATGGAATTTCGATCGTGGTTCGTGGTGGTCGTCGTTTTTTTTGTACAGTACCTACTATATTGTACAGTAGTACAGATTTGTTGTACGTACATGCGCAGTAAACGAAAACACAAAGCGGACCACGGGCACAAGAAGGGACACGCACCACGGGCACAAGTAGGGCACTCATCCATAGGTTTCTCAAGGCCGCGCACTGAGGTGCTAAGAACACGCACCTACTGTACTTCGCCGCAGCAAACACATTGCTCCGAAACCTTGCATCGCGCGGGCACCTGAACTTGTATTTTCATATTTTCCCACTTCTTTCAAATAATAACTAAAACATAATTACTTCGTCCTTCAATGGAGATACTCCAGTAGGAAGTTCCTCGAATACTACGCTCTAAACTCTTCAAGCTGCCATGGTAGCATGAAGTAATTTTATAGGAAGCTTCCAAGATTGTTGCAACCACTTAAGGACTCTTGGCTCATCTAGGTCAGGCGTTGTTCTAAGGTGAACACTTCTCGAGTAGTCTTCTGTCCCGAATTGCCACTCTAGAGTCATTGACAGTATTATGGCATCATGGGCAGTGATGGATCCGACAACTCACACTATTTCAGTTTCTGGATTGATTATTTCTCCCTCCAGCATCCGCGCCAGAGTGGGAGACCATCTCCGATTTGTTCTGAATAAGAATGCTGGCCACCTGTCTTCTGTGTCTGTGTCGAGCGGGCGAACCTCAGCAGTGGCACCGCGGGTTCAACGTATTTTTGAATTCGCATTTCAGTCCACGGTGAACTGCTTGTGCTTAAAACAAGACCAAACTCTATGTGTAGACGGCCCGGTTGAATGGGAGAGCCCGCCTCTTGATGCGCCAGGTGTGCTACGGTTCTACGAAACTTATTATGGTTGCAAGACCATGAGTGGTACAGTTACAGTAGAAGCACAAGAATCTACAAATAGTACACCACAATGCGCAGACTCACTTGAAAACTCAAAGGCCTCCTTATCAACGAGCAACAGTGCGGCCGGGTCAGCTCGTCGGCGCAAGAAACGCGCAAAGAAAAAAGAAAAAGCGCGTGCTGCCAAGGCCTCGACGACTTCATTTGAAGCAGCTGAAAATGATGGAATTGACGAAGAGGAACCAGATGAACCAAAAACGCGGTGGGCCGATGATCAAACAAGATATCACTCACAGACGCCAATGCAACGGTCGCCTTCGCTTTACGGTGCACCTTCAGATCCTGTAGTACCCCGTACTGTGTCACCCAACTCATCTGCTGAGACGCATTTGCTACTGAGTGAAGTGGCCGCTGCGCAATTGCAACGCTTTGGGGACAGTCCGACTACCTCGACCCGTGACAAAAATTGTAGCAGCAGCAGCAGCGAAGGCCAGAAGTCTTTGGAAAGAGCTGGCGTAGGCCAGAAAGAGTACATCGCGCACGCGACTCGGCAACGATCAAAACAGCTGGCCGAGACTAATGCAACCATAGAACACGATGCGAAAGTGCGCCGCTTTTTCCAGCAGATGACGCCATCCGTACTTCATCCCGCGAGCGATGACGTTATTTTTGCAAAAGACTGTGGCTCTGCGCCTACCCTTGGTCAAACGAGTCCGCTTAGCCGTTCACCTGCAGTAGGTACCACCAAAGATAATATGAAACCCTCGTCGCCCAGCAACAACAACAACAACAGTTGCAGCTGTTTAAACCCTTTTGGTGGGAACTGTGATAGATGTTCTGCGGATGGGCGCATTGCATGGCAACGACAACGGCAGCGCGAGAAAGCGAAGATTGCTGCTGCGCACCAGCGTGCTCTCGATGCTCGCGTCCAGTCTTATACTCAGCCGCAGAAGCGCGCCGCTGTGCAACAACCTGGTCATGCTTTGAGCTCAAAGTCAGAGGTGCCTGTGGTAGTGATTCAGCAGGGGAGGTTTGAGCCGCCGATGTTGAGGCTTCAAGAAGGCGAGCATGCTATTTTCATGGTAGACTCAAGTGTTGTTGGTTGTGTGAGGCTCGCGGTGACTCATCTTGGCCTTGAAAGCCCTACCTTAATGCCAGGTGAATCATGGACCCTACTTGTGCCTCTCGGTGCTGTCTCACCACTATCATCGGAAGTACTTTTATCGTTAACTTCACTGCAATCATCGCCAGCTCTCAGATCAGTTCCATTGAGTGGTGCTTTGGATGTTGAGAGAGGTTCACCATTCGAGGAGACTTTCAAATCGCGCGGAAATGTAGTCGATCAGGTCTTTCTTGGTACCTGTGAGCTCACAGTAGTTCACTTCCACTGCAACTATTCCTCGCCATCTTCAACAGCTACAGAGCAGCCTTTAGTACAAAGTTCTAATGAATACAGCGAGCTGGCTACAGGAGACGATGACGATAGCTTTGACCCGTCAGACAAAAGTGACCAGGGTGTAGGCCAAGGCCCAAGTAATCGCAGGTACCCTGAACCCATTTTGGGACAACCTGGCAGTGACGTAGGCGATGGATACCCTATTGATGGCAGTGAATACTACAGCTCAGAAAGCAGTAGCTTTTATGACAGTGATGATTTGTTGAGTGACGACGACAATGATGAACCTCCATTGGCCGTGACTTCTTGCACAACATCGACATCCGCTTTGAGAGAAGTTCCTCCAGCTGCAACGCGTTCCGTATCGTGGGCACTAGCACCACCTTCACCTTTGCCTCCTAGCAGCCCGTTAATAGGTAGTTTTAGCACTCTTGGTGCAACAAGCAAACCTGGTAGCAGCAAATATTGCTCTCACGACTACAATCACGTTCGAGGTGAAAAGGATGAGGGTGCTGATGACGCAACAATGCTGTCTCCTGTCAGAGCGTCTGAGGTGGCACAAGCAGCAGCTGCAGCTGCTGCCAATTTCTATCAGCCAAGCTGGGAAGATCAAGAGGTTGACTTGTCCAAACACCGCCGCATACCGCAGTTACCGTTTATGTCGCACACACCTAGTGCAAAGCCAGATGATACTGTGATCAGCTATAGAAGCAACATGGGTGTTGCTGGTAGTAGTGATAAGGAAAAGAGTGGCAGACATTTTTCCAGCAGCCAAAGAAGAATCAGCAGCAGTGCTGTAAAGAATCGTAGACGAACAGATCGAGGCCCAAGCTCAGACAGCCATGGGCAAGATCGTGCTGAAAGCAGCGCCTCTTCGTCATCATTTTCGTCGTCATCTAGGGAGAGCGGCAGTGAGTTTCATGGGCGGCTGGTTTATGGTAATTCCGTTGGGCCTATGCTACCCTCAGCGCTTGACGTGTCTCCACTCACATCGCCCGACGACACGCCGCGCCAGAGTCCTGCTCCTAGCCCTTCTCGAGCTTCTGCACACTACGTTAGAAGCAGAGACAATTTAGTTAGAGGAGCTTCTACCAAAAGCAGAAGTAGCAATAGCAGCGGCAACGGAAGTAGTCCAAGCAACAGTAGCCATCGTAAAGATGCGACAATGTCCTGTTTTCTGTTGCAGCCAGCTCGACCGGTGTATCCTATGCTCAAGACGCCCACCAATGCTGAGGCGACTACTGCAAACCATGCCGCAGCCAGCGAATCTGATGACTTGGCAGCTACAGCGAACTCCGCTGATGATGCAGGTTTCGAGGCCGCACCGCTTCGGTCTTTGCGCCGAAGAAGTAACGATCTTCGAGAGAGGTCAAAGCGCACGGTTCAAGTGTACGTTGACTCCGCGGACGAGGTTGACAGCGACGACTATTCAAGCTACTCGAGCGTGGGGGTTAGAAGCTCTTCGAGTAGCACTACAAATACTCCGTCTGCTGCTACAGCCGCTGCTCGAACAGCAGCATCGTCAGAAATTATCGAAGCTCAAGTAGGCTCAGCAGAAGCAGCAGCTGGTGAAGAAGAAGCAGCGAGAATGGCAACGATACCTCCAATAGATAAAGAGCTGCCCGCGCAGCTCTTGGGTTCACCGCCGCAACCTTCACAGCTTCTTGGGTCTTTTTGGTCACCCACTGAGCAGAACTTGGAAGCCAACGTAGAAAGTGTAGACGAATCTGTATCCGTAATGCAGAGCTCACAGGCAGAGTTTGCTGTGCTCGAAGCAATTACTGCAGATGGCGCCAGAGTATTGACGGATTTTGCAGCTGAGGCACTGGCAATAGCTCAAGCTGAAGCATCCAAAGCAATGATCACAGTTGAGTCAGCTGAAGAAGCATCTTGGACCACTGTGTCAAGCAAACCTCGCAAACAGCGCCGAAATCGTACTTTTGATCCGCCAAAAAAGTCCTCCAAATCAACGGTTGCATTTCAAGAAGAAGGAATACGATCAAATGTACCAGTTGGTGCTGTGGTTCCGGCTCCGTCTCGGCGTGCGCCCGACACTGCGCCTGCGAAATCGGTACCTTCGCCTCCGGGTCCACAGCCGCGTGCTGAAATAATTCGCGCTGCATTGCCGCGTGCCACACTGGCGGAGATTCCATCTGTTGCTGCGACAGCTCCTTTGGAACCAGAACTGGAGCCCAAAGCAAAGAAAAAGAAGCGGAAGAAGAAGAGAGTCAAGGAGGGTACAATTAATGAGCCTGGCGAGAAGATAACAGATACGACTTTGAGTGAACACAAAACCTACGAAGATTATGGTATCGACACGTCAACAATGAGTACATTAAATCTTGAGGATGCTTCAAATGGTGCTGTGCCAAGTCTTTCACGTCAAATCGAGTCTACTGCTAATGCATCGAGCATACATAAGAGCACACACACAGAACTTGACTCAAAGAGTAAAGATGACATCGAGGATCGTGACGATGACGTAGCTGTTGAAAACTTTGTCATTCGATTTGGCGGCGAAGACAGCAACGAAGAAGTCCTCAATGTCGAGACTGCTGTGGCAACAGAACAGCATTCAGCACCCCTTAATGCTACTAGTGCTGTTGATCTAGAAAAGCCTTTGAATGGCGAAAATGCCGAGCGCGCAAACTCGCGGCGCGTGCTATTAGACATTCTGCACGGTACGACGCCACCAAAACCTAGTCGTAGCAGTAAAAATGACGCTGGAGGCATTTCAGGTGCTCTAGAAGGCGTCAATGCAGAGCCAGCTACACTGAAAGCAAATATTGCTGAAAAACTTTGTGCTGCTATGAAAGAAGTTGTGGAAATTAAAGAAGGCCACGACGACGTCAGTGGAGATGTATCTGTGACTACTCAACAGAGCGAGCCGGAAGAATCGGACCCTTGGGCTAATCAGCAAACTCAGCCTGGAGTAGAAGAGCGGCGCTACGACCCTCAAGACGGCGGCGGGCCTTTCGCGCGCGCAGAGTTTGAGGCATTTTACGGCCACGCGCTGGTTTGGGACGCTGCAACACTTTACCGATTGCCATGGTTTTCTATGCCACCCACAGCCCCTTCTTCCTCAACGACACAACTTGCTTCTGACAATTCTTTACTGAAGGAACCTGAGCGCATAGATAGTGCCTCGCACTCACCTCATCTTGAACCAACCGAGCTTTCTTTACGTGCTGAAGACTTTGAAGACTCGCAGCCGGAGCCCACCACTCATTTGCAACCCGCAATGGCAGCGCCAACAGATTCCTTAGTAACAATAGCTCCAGCAAGCACACCTGAGTCCGTGTGCCCATCACAGGAAGAGCTTGCTGCACTTGAAGCTGACACTTATGACTATTTCGTAGCGAAATACGCGACTATAGTGGCGCTCGTCAAGGATTCTGGTGTAGCCAGCAGTGCACGTGATGCTTATCCCGGTGGCAAGCGCGTGCCTATTGATATCATGGGTCAGTGCTCTGGCCTCTCTCCACAAGCACCACCTTTTCCATCGCTAGCACCGTCGGATAATTCCTCCTCCTCATCTGCCTCCACGAGTTTGAAAAAAACTATGAAGTCGCGCCTGCGGCATCACAAGAAGCCGCAGTCTCCCGACCAGGAGACGCGCAATCCAAAATCTCGTTCGAAACATTCACGAAGTCGAAAATGATGTCTTACTTACGGAGCTTTCGAACTGTTGGCGCCTCTTTGCATCTCTATTTTTATTTCCTGTCTGTTGTATTCATAGCTGTTAATACATATGCACCTGACCTGAAATCGCTCCTTTGGGTATACAGAAATTCAGAATAGCAGGCAGCAGATAGATAGCATCAAACGGAGAGGAACTTCAAACGATCCAATATCCAATTAAAAATACGTCCATTTGAAAAAGGTCTTTAAAACTTTGGCACTGAAAATACGATAGCCTTATTCCATCTGAGTTGAAATTGCTTCTCGCTGCTCGCTGCGGTGCCCGGCGTCTTCTATCTATTATGAGAATCAAAACCATCAAAGCAAACTTCACCTCCTGACACAAAAATAACGCGAGTAAAGATGGACACCGCATTACGCAAAAGGACACTCAGCCCAGTTAGACTTTTCTGGGGGATTTACCAATACGCTTCTTTTTGCTATTTGTTGATGTTTCTTTGCAATTGGGGAGTACAATCTAATCTAATCGAATCTAATCAAATCAAAGTGAATACCGACTTCCAACTTCGAGTAAGATCAGCCCGAGCTCTAGTCTCAGCAACGAACAATTGCTGGGGGAGCTTTGTAGGAATATCGAAACTGCAGTTCTTTTGATCTCGCGACCCTCCCGTTGTGTTCAATTTAAGCATCTTGATCGTGTTCTCGACGATGCTGGAGTACAACATTGGTTTTGGCTACTGTAACTACCTCCCTAGCGCCGAAAATAAATCCGAGAGCAGCACTAGAACAAAGAGAGCCGGCTTCTCTCCTAATATTTTTTCGGATTTCCTGTCATGCCAAGGAGGTATCAAAATAGTTAAACGGTACATCGCGACATAACGGCGATGAACGG
>Ga0307982_1003851_pt1 | contig 11916 bp, 11 predicted proteins | sample OrgLakmetagen989_FD_201847 | JGI IMG/M metagenome (GOLD analysis project Ga0307982, IMG submission 201847) | Saline water microbial communities from Organic Lake, Antarctica - #989 | ecosystem: Environmental > Aquatic > Non-marine Saline and Alkaline > Saline | place: Antarctica: Organic Lake... | reverse complement strand
CCCCTCTCCCTCCTGAATCATTCCGCACTTGCTTTGTTTGCGCAACGCACGCGCATTCCCACTTCTGCCCGCAGCATTGGCTTCTGTGCCATTTGGGTTTGTATTAGTTCGAGTTCGAGTTCGATTGGATAGTATTATCCAATATAATTTAATCCATTCTAATCCATCTAATCTAATCTAATCTAATCTAATCTAATCCAACCTAAACACTAAACACAGACATGGGCATGGGAATCCCTATTGTGCGCACGAATTCCCACGTTTCTAAATACCTCGATTAATTCAATGAAGCGAGCTCTTAAAAGGTCAGTATAATAATATATATATTTCTATTTATTTGGTTGACTTTTCTATTTCTATTTCGTACTCCGATTGCTGTAGTGCTCCGTGCCTACTTGTAGAATTCGAGGGAAAACTGATTCGATTCGCGTGGCCCTGCTTAGACGGCACTCTTGCCTGTACAGCCACCAATACTAGTCCTCCCATCGGGCGAGGCGCGAAAAACTATTTCGATTTTATCATACCAGGAGGCACCTTTCAAATCAGGGGACATGCATTTAATTATATTATATTTTTAAAAGGTGTCCTCTGATCATACTTTGGTGCTTTGGTGTGGTCAGCCCGTAGGGGCGTTTCATGGGGCGCGTCTACTTTTGTGTCGGTTTCATGATTCGTCGTGAATTTGTGAATCGCTCCTCATCTCCTTATCGCTTATTTTGCTTAGAATATGTCGCTAACATCTCGCTCTAGCTAGCGCCTGCTTTGGCACTTCACACATTCTAGCCGGTCAACGAGCGCCCATATACATTTTGAGTAGACTACTTTTAAACGTCTCCGTGGCAGCGGGTCAAAAAGCCTACGCTAAGTTTTAAAAATCAATAATCAGTAGAGTAGTGCAGATAGTGTAACTGACATTAAATCCTAAGGTCGAATCGACTCTTTAAACAGCACATTTGAAGTCTTTGCGAAGGTTCAGGGACGGCCCAAGTAAAGACATGGCTCCGGAATCGAACCGCTCAATCGCGGTCGGCCTCAGCTTAGCAGCTGGCATCCTCATGATAAATCTTTGGATGCGTAATCAGTCAGATACCGATTCCGAGACGGCAGCTGCGTGTGGCAACAATACAAAGGACGAGGTTTCAGGATCATTTTCAAAGAAAACTGCTAGCGACTCCTCACTTGGCAATGATGATACTAAATCGGAAGAAGTTGACTTGCATGGGCGACCATGGCGTGCTAAGGGCGTCGGGAAGCATGCGCGAGCCCAACATTGGACGTCACGACCTTCCACGGCGAATGCGTGGGGTGTCGACGAAGCAAATGCTATGGCAAACGAGCAACCTTTAGTAGTACCCCGCGATTCAAGAACTGGCGCTCTACTGCCTATTACTGCAGCAACATTGCCGCAATGGCTTACCGTGGTATTTAACACTTATCCTCCACCATACACCAAAAGTAGATACTACTGCACAGCTTCATTACTGTACCTTTTTTTGTCTACAGACTTCAATAACTGTGGTTATGCTTCGCCTCGTACTTCGTCTACTCTCCGTGCCCTAATGACCCATGGCCCGTGTTCTTTGATCGTAGGTAATGACTACATCTCCTGTGACATCGAACCCGTCAACTGCACTCATCGAGGAAGTGGTCGCGTCAATGCAGTTAGTGAAGCACCTCGACAAGTGCCCTAAACTCGTCATTTGCGACGGGTAATTGCCCTGTTTTAAAAATCAGTATCACATGTGGCATGCGTCACTCTTTTCTTCTATGCCTTCTATTTGATGTCTCTCACGGCTCCACTCTGCGATATGACTATTTATATGCCGCTCAAATAGGTACAAGGTGCGCGACAAGAACAAATTCAGGTCAGGCGAAATCACAGCTGACCGGGTCGCGGCCTACTCTAACTACAAGGAAAACCTTAAAGCTCTTGCGCTGGCTGACGGCGGTACTCCTGCCGTAACTACCACTGCAGCAGCCACTTATACCGCTGTAATTCCAGAAAGTGGTACTCCAGCTTCACCACAGCGTCCTTCATCGTTGAGTCGTCGGGACAGTACCAGTGGTAGCAGCGGCGACAGCAACGATGTCAGTGGTGTGCTAGAAGATGAGCGAACAGCAGGTGCAAAGGGTCTAGCAGGATGTGCACTGCTCGAGCTAGAGGAGCGGTCTGGGTTTGGTTTTGCAATGCGCGAAGGCATCAACTGGGTTACCACCCCGTTTGTGATCGTCGTGCAGCACGACCGTGCGTTTAATCACGCCTCTTTCCAGCGCTTTGAGTCGAGCTCGAAGCATTACAAACCCCACCAACAAAATGCGGCTGCGAACTTAAACGTGCCAGTCTCAGAGACCGATCAAGCGTATACTGAAGTAGAAGAACCAGTAACCATGCCCGACGACTCGCTCGTTGATTTGGTTGCTACTGTGAAAGCAATGCGTGCACACCGGAGCTGGATGCATTACGTGGGCCTTGCCACGAGCCGCACTATAAAGCACGCGCAACTTGTACTTTCAAAGTACCAAATGCGTGTTCAGTCCGTTACTGCTTCTATTTATGGGCATCAGGCTGCATCATCTATGGAGTCTACAGATGAAGTGCACAGTAAAGCATTGTTAGCGCTCGAAGCAAAAGGCTGCCCTGAGTGGGATGCCAGTAGCAATGGTGGCGAAGGTGAGTGCAAAATAGACGTACACGCGAGTGAAAGTGGGCCTGATTCAACTGAAAGAACAGATGAGGAAAATGACGAAAACGACGACGAGCCTTCTCATGTGCGCCTAGTGCCGCTGGTGCAATGGTATGACACAACCCACATCGCATCCACGTGGTATTACCGGCGGTTCGTGTTTGACCGGCGCGCTCGGCGTGTCGCAAAAGGAGGTTTCATCGAAGATAAGGTGCATGCTCAGACAACATTTGTTTTGCGAAAGAATAGGAGTTTTCAGTTCGACTCTTGTTTTGGTTTGATTTCTAGACTGTTTTGAAAAATTCTCGCTGACTTCACATAGCACAGATAGAGGTCGGCAAAATACATTCCAAGGTTGGACTCTAATTCTACTGTACTTTTCTTGCGCGTTTCTCAGTTGGGCCAAGAGCAGCTTCGCCTCTTCTTGGAACGTGGTATTGAGGCTCATGTGCCTTACGGCACATTTATTTTGGATCACGCATTTGAAGGTATGCTTGTGTCGCCGTATTCCTTTCACATGCCTTTCTCAATTCTCCCTTGCCTAGTGTCGTTCTTATTACGTGCACTATTTTCAATCTCTCTACTGAATTAAAGTCAGCCAATCACTCTAGAGTTTTAGCTCTATTTGCCTTTTATTAAGTCTCTCGCTTGTATTTATTATTTGTCTGCTGCGTTGGCCATGATCAGCATATCAAATTGCTGAAAGTCGCGCGCTCCGCATGACAAAGGCGTCAGCTCAACTTGCGGACAATAAGCGTGCACCTGCAGCAGAGGTAGCCGCTGCGGAAGACGCTGCTATCAAGGCGCGCGCTGCAGCGGTGGACGCGGCGGTGGCGGCCGGGGATGGTGCGAAGTCCTCATTTGCGAGCACCATGCAGAGTACTGGCAGCGGCGCAGGGAGAGTCGGCTACGCAGACGGCGCAGGTACTGGAGTAAGCGCGGAAAATGGCGCACTGAAGACAGTAGTCCGGGTTGTGAACGCACCGCCATGGGGCGTCATTGGAGGAGAGCCTCTAGTGGCTCATCTCGATGGGCATGATCCTCGGAATTCAGGGAAGTTTGTGCACGCAGGTGCTGCACACACAACCGCTGCAGGAACTGCGGCCTCGGAACCTGGGTCAAGTGGGTCAAACAGCAATTTGCGAACACTTTCGTCAAACAAGCAAACTGACGAAATGGCTACCATTTTAGCCCGCGCACCGCATCGCGAAACCAAGCATTCTGGCCACCGGCAACAGAAGCAGTCTGCGGCGCCTGCGGTCCTGGACTCAGAATCTGGTAATTGAAGCACACGATTAACATTTTAAAAACATGGTCCAGAGATAGCGCAGGATTCCCACGCGTTGGAGAATGCGCTCTCTTATCTTGAACTTTCGATCCGCCGGCTCAGAACGCATTCCGGGGTCACTTAACTGACCTAGCTCCACAGTTCACAGTTCGATATATTTGGTATACAAAAACAAGGAAGGAATCCCATAAGGGAAATTTCCCTTAATAACGCACCAAGCCCCGTGTACTTCAAGAAAAAGGACCTACGGTTATATGATAATGGAGTTATTTATTGGGACAGAGAACAACCAGCTGAACTGACCAAAGACCAAGCACACATCACACATACCGAAGCCCAAGCGGCCTCAAGGGTTCTGAGAACGGCCTAGAGTAGCAAAGTGGCTGACTCGTTCTTCCACATTCTGAGGGTTCCAGTACAGTAGAACCAAGGGTATCTTCAGCGCTGCATCACTGAATACTGTACTTACAGTACTGCTGCTGCTGCGGGAGTTCGCCGTCAGTAATCTGGGCCTGCTGGCTGGCTGCGCTGATTATGACTATAAAAAAAAAATAGATCAACGAAAAGTTGATGTTTTATGCGACCACGACCAAAAAGTGCCTACCAATAGATCATCTCTCTCTGTGTGTCACATCACATTCTTATCTGGGTACATATGTTCTGACACGTTGTCACTGACATATATAACGTTACATACTGACGTACATTCATGTTCTGTAGTTTCCACGGGTCAACTCCTGTCAGCTTTAAATAACATCTCCATGGTAGGCTGCGTGCTTCCACTAACGTCTCAAAAGTGTGATAGCACCACAGCGTTCATAGAAGGGGTCGAGAAGGTCAAGCGCAAGCAGTGTGACAACATACATAGTTGATGTTTTCTACCGGTAATATCCCAAAAGTGCTGTGTGTCCGTCAGTCAGTCACTCTGTTACATCATGTTACATCACAAGCACAGAAATCCGTGCATGCTTGTTCTGACACGTTGTCATATGCTAGCACGTGCTTAACATAAGTAAGCATGCTTATACACTATGGTCTCACATGTGTGACTTATGTGTGACTTATGACATGACGATAGCGTTTGTACGTACTCCTATAGATAGTTCTGTAGCGCTGTGCAGCAGTACGTGAGATCAACCATGATGTGCGCTGTGGACAGCTTGATGGTTTGAAGGTTGAGCGACGACGAGGATACCTCGAGGTCGTGCGAAGTGTTACGCGTCAGTTCCTTGAAACGTCGGCAAGGTAGAGCATAACGAGTGTAACATGATGACGTGTACTTCTCGGACGACTAACAAAGATATTACAACGCGGACGACTAACAAAGAGATTGAACAAGAGCACAAAAAATCATCGGGAAGAAAGACATACAGAGCAACATTGGTGACGACAGTCAAAAAGTACTGCCGAGTGAAACAAAGTGTCTACACTTCGACACCATCTCAAACTGTTCACCTTCTGACACTTCCTGCACTTCCCCTTTTAACGATCGCCTCCAATGCAGCCCCACTTCGAAGGTTCTTGCGCGACATGCCATTGCGCATTGAGACCTTCTTCGCGCCACCTCCTACTATTTTTATTCCATTCTCCTTCACGCTCCCTCACGACATCCATTTCAAGGTATCGAGAATCGAGAACGGTATCGACATAAAAACTCATTCGTTGATCGTGGCGCGGCGCCCCCGCGCCGCTGCAATCCGATCTTTTGAGTTTTGAGTATCGTCTCTTCTGGAATAGAGAGGAGTTTAATAAGGCTATAGAGACTAGATACTTTAAGGCGCAAGTATTAGACCATAGCGTTGGCTGCTGTCTTATCAAATCCGTGTGCAGTAGTTATTTTAGGCACTTCTCAAGCATCAGTGTTGAGCTCAATCATCGGCCTTAAAAGATGAGCTGTGAGTGGACGTGGCCTGTCTTCCTATCTATATTTCATGAGGAGCCCCTGAGTTTGGTTTCATTGAGCCTAAGTTTCTTTCGCGTCTTGATTCTAATCGTTATCTATGTTTGTTCACTCGCCCATATCCCATTTCATTGTCCTATCCCCGTATTCTTTAGATGTGGTTACTTCGCAACCAGCAGCCGGTATTCACCCTCACTCACAAGGCTTACAAAACGCGTACTCGCCTGAAAGCCCTCACCATCATGCTTTTCAGCAAGAGCAGCAGTACCACCAACAGCATCAACACCACCAGATTCAAATGCGGCAGGTGCACAGCCAGCACAGCCAGCACAGCCAGCACAGCCAAAGCACCGCTTCGTACCATGCCGGGTCGTCGAGACCACTAGTTCGCCCCACGCCCGGGAGTGACTGCGAGTGCTGCGGCATGTGCCTCACCGACACGTCCGAAGCAAAAGTGGTGATGAATTTGTGCCTCGCTGCAAGCTGCCTCGGGGTTGGGTGGGCGTTTCAGTCGCAAGCAGTGGTTATGCCCTTCGCCTTTCAGGGTTGTGCTTGCTGCGCGCCGGAATTCGCCGCCTGTTGTGCCGAAGCAACAGACAAATTCTGTAGCTGCTGTGCCGTCTACAACTGCTGTAAGTGCGATTTGGAATTCTGAGATGCCCATAGATTTTTCTCTCAGTATTGATTATAGCTTCTGTCCTCACCACTACATGTATTAAAGACTCGCATTGAAGGACAGACTCGTACATTACACGCATTGAGCTGATCCTCATTTATGCCTGTAGAGCACGCCTAATTCTGCTTCTGCGTTCATGTTTTTGCAGGCTATAAGTGCTGCCTGTCGTGCTGCAGCTGCTGCTACTGCTGCACCACAGCTGCGAAAGCCACCACCTGCGCGGCTTACTTTTGCTTTGCCCTCGCGGCATGGCCGCTGGCAGCAAGCACCCTCTGGGCCTGTGACGAAGCCTACCACCACTGCCAAAAGCATCAGAACAGGCCGTGGAACCCGCCAGACGACAACGTGGGGTGGTTCACCAATGCCTCGGCGAATGCATCTGGAGTGCCGAGCATAAGGTCACAACGCTCGGACCCGAATACGTTCGGTGCCGTCAACCCCCTCGGTAATAGTGCACCGCAACCGCTGCCCTTGTACCCGCAGGCGTCAATGCTCTCCGAAGCAGACGAAGTCGCTGCAGCCATTGCCGCGGTGGCAGCAGCTGAGAGAAACACACGTGTGCACCACGCCGCAGCCCCCCCACAACACAACCACGCGTCGTTTCAAAGCGGCGCGGCTGCTTCTCCCGAGAGCGCGGAATATCAGTTCCGCTACGGGAGCGCGCGCGCCAACGCTGCGGTGCGAATGGAGGCCCACGAGACGGCCGCAGTAGTGGGCGCTGCCGCAGCAGCCCACGCGGAGTCGCTCTGGGCCACGGAAGTCGGGCAAACGGGGCAAACACACGGTGCAGCTGAGCCCGTTCCGTGGCAAAACACTTGAGAGCGACGATCGCGCTACAGAACGCAAAGTCGGTCGTATGGCGTTACCAGTAGGCGTCTAGCCTTCATACCGTTCGTTTCTCCGGCTGTGTTTCTATTTCACTCCGTTTGAAATCTATTTCCTACTTCTGTTTATATGTACCAACGAGCAATATAAATCACGAGTCACAAGCCACTAGCCTTCTCTGAATTCAGAACTGTTCATTAAGAAAAGGAAATATGGGTACAGGGCTCGATATAACACTTGGAGTAAGGATCCGGCATTAACATTCCTCTAGAAGGCTACTAGCAAAGCCATATCTATGAACCATTTTAATCAGTTTTCTTGGTAAATATTTTTCTGTGCGTCTAGAGTACAGACGTGAAGTGGTTTGTTATTAGTAAAGATTCTTTTCTCAAAAGGCACGTACATTAAAATCAGTGGCATAAAGCCAGTGAGGTATCATTAATATAGGTCGCATGTTTGAGTTGCTGTCCTTTCTGAGGAAGGGGCTCTCTGCCGCCGCCTTCTCAAACCAATTTTCTTGTCGGTATTCCTTGGTGCGCATCGTTGACGAGAACGCCCGATCTTGGCATGAAGTTTGGTATTGAATCGCATAGAAGTACTGCTATGGCAGCGAAAGATCCGATTCGTTAGTTAGTTAATATTGGGAGCTCACGTACTTTACTACGCGGCGCCGTGTTGTAAGTATCCCGCAGCACATCTACGGTTTGATGATTGCGTCTTGCGTGCGCGCCTTCCCGCAGCTGCGGCGGTTGCAGACTGTGCGCATTGGCCAATTGACGTTGCCACAGCCCGTGCAGATCCAGCTCCCAAACGGTGCACTCGCGGGAAACAAGCTGCCAGGCGCAGTCTCAGTGGCCATCGCAGCAGGCGCTTGGTGCTGTTGCCACGGCAGTGGCAATTCTTGATGGTGACCGTGTGACGACGACGGGTGCAAGAAGTCGGTGCTGGCGTTCACGTTCGCATCGTAGGGCGCCCTCAGACCATGCCCATTTCCTTGCACGTTGCTTCCGACGCTGAATTCACTGACCCCACCGTTAGGCTCCGCACCAGAGAAAGCAGGGAGCGAAGTGCTACCGAGGCCAGCGCCGGTGAAAGGTTCAGTTGCGCCAAAAGGGCTAGTGCCTCCGAGGGACGCAACGAAAGCGCCGGCAGACGAGAACGGCAAGCGCTGAGACACTGGCTCATGCTGCAATGGTGTCGATGGCGGCTGCAATGGGTGCACTAATTGCTGGTCGCTGTCTGCTCCCGTTGCCACGTCTTCTTGAACGGACTCTTCCAGGGCGCCCCATCTGTTTGTCCACATCGACCAAGACGGCGGATTTTCGTGGGATTCCCTACTGTGCGTCTCAAAAGGCACCTGTGGCTGAGGCTGTGGTGCTCGCACAGCCACCTGCCGCTCTAGTTGCTGCTGTGGCTGTCTATGTTGCAGTTCTTGTCGCTGTTGCTGTTGCTTCTGCTGCTGCTCTTGCTGTATCTGTTGTTGAATTTGTATTTCCTGTGACTTCATCTGCTGCAAATGTACTTGCATGCTTTGCTGTACGTGCTGCTCTTGACTTAATTTGTGTTCTTGGTACTGACGAGGTGCGAGTGAATCTACAAATTGAAGTAGCTGGAGCGGTTGGTGCTGCTGGACAAACGGTGGCATGTGTACATTCGGTGTTTTTACACCCGACGGGGATTTTTCATAAAGCGCATGCGCAGCAGTCGGTGGCATTTGCCCATCGGCGTTCAATGAGATAGGCGGTTGATGAAACGGCAGAGAATCCATGCTTCCACTTGTTGCGCAATCAAAGTTCTTGGCGCGGCCGCAGGTGCGGCGATTACATGTAGTGCGCATCGGCCAATTTATGTTGCCGCAACCTGTGCACTGCCACGATCCCGGGGGTGCAGCTGCATCTGCCGCCACACCGGGCCGCGGCTAATGACAACAAAAAGAACGCAAAGGATTTAATACAATATACAAGTAAGAAGAAAGAAGCCATGGCTGCCGAGCATTCAATGCATATAGCAGTCGACAGTCGCACCTGAGAAAAATAAGGCGGGGGGGGGTCATGAAAAACTCGAAGCGATAACCGTACCATTTTGCAATGTCTCATGTTGCACACCGTCCGCGCAGCGAAATTATGGTTCCCACATTTTGGACAGTCCCAACCGTTTGCATTTCTACGACTGTCACTGCTGTTGTCAATGCTTGAGCTTCCGCTTCCGCCGTTGGTATTGGGGCTTCCATCCAAAATTTGGAACTGTGGGACGGCATTGAAGCTCCCAGCAGGCTCTAGTGAGGGTGCTCCGCCAGGGTGAAGGTGTGGATTTACACTGCCACAACCAGCAAGCGAGTTCCCCCCACATCGAAAATTGTCAGCTGCGTTCGAATGAGTGCACCTTGCGCATATCCACATGGTGTCTGCTCCACGCGACCCAGCATTCAGTGATTCTTCAAAGTGTCCAAAAGAAAGGTAATTATTAATTACAGTACAGTACTACAGTAGTAATACGTAACTTGAGGTTCCGGAAACTGTTATTTGCACCAATACGAGTCCAGAATTCGGTCCGCTCCGTTCCTCAAGCGTGTTTCACGATTTAACCCGGGTAAAAAATGCGGAGATTTTGAGCTTCATGGCACTCAGCACAATCAAAGAACCCCACCAGTAAATCTAAACGACTCCAGCCATGGTCAGTCCGATTTCGCCCTGATTCCTGATTATCTGTAGCTACGCAGGTGCCTCTTCATGGCTTCAGTGAACTCGAACTACCAATTGACACTACAAATTGAAATGACACAGAAGCTAGTGCCGCAGACAGAAGTGGGAAAGCGGGCGTGAATTCGGCGCGTTCCAGACTCTTGAGTATAACCTAAGAGAACAATGCAACTAATTATGTCGTTTACGACCAAGCCCAAGAGGAGCGGCGGTCCCTCCTTATCGTCGAGCTTCTTGCCCTTCAAAATATTCCGTTGATGTAGCAATCGCTACTTCTACTTACACATCTTTTCAACGTTCTACGTCTCTAGGATCTATTTCCTCAAAAACTAATTTGATGGCGCAGTACCGACTGCAAAATTGGGCCTCTCGAAATTTCCGATGCCTAATCAATACCAGAGGGGAGCTTGTACGCAAGTTGGGTCATTTCTTATGATTGCCTTTCCCATCTTTACTTCGTTAAAGCTCGTCGGAACCTGTGCGAAAAATGCCAGTGCCATGTTCTTAAGGAGCACCCACGGCCCCTTAGAAGACGCGGTTTAGAACGGCAAGGAGAGCGTGCCAAGATAAGATATGGAGAGTGCGCCAAGACGAATTCCTCAGCTCTCTTGTATGATTCGAGGCAGAAGTTTGGTGGACTTTGGCCTCAGGCAAACGGACAAATACGGCTGCAGAAGTATCAGTGGTAACGTGGTTTACGCTCATTTCCAACTCACTGTTTCTTTTCTTAATAAGCACATGGACAATGTTGAGGATGCTATCAGTATCGTTGGTGTCATTTGCAGTCCATAAATTAAAGAATGCTCCCTGATCTTCTATACCGGAAGTCTCGAGTCTCGAGTTGGCCTCTTGCCCTTAGCTTTAAGTTTTATTTTTTTTTAAACGAGAGCTAATTCAAGCCATAGTGCTTTCTGCGTATTGTGTATTGTGAATAGCGAATCTTGTTCGATATGACATACATCTCCACACTAGTATATCAAATTAAGAAATAGTAGATAGCAAGAGGGAAATCAGAGGCGGTTTGTCGTAGTCCACCTATGCGACCATAACTATAGTTATGGTCGCATAGGTGGACTACGACACGGTTCGAGTAGCTGAGTAGCGGCATGATTCAAGTCTAGTCTAGTCAAGTCTAGTCAAATCTAGTCTAGTCTAGTCTAGTCAGCCTAGTCCAGGAGTCTATCGTCTAGTCATATGTATACTGCACATAAATACTCCCCAAATACATGAAAATGCCCCTGTTACAAATAGTAACAGGCAAACCTTCACCTGAAGCCTTCAGAGCAAGTCTGACTTGGATTTGGCTCAGCGTCCTTTGATCCAAAATCATTTTTGCTTTCATTATTAACTATGATAACAATAACTAAAAGCCAAATCTATTGCTAATGCGCCATGAGGGAAGCAGAAAGGTCTGATATAAGAAATTTTCGCGATGGGCGGCTTAATGGCCGCCTATGAGGAGCGCAGTACATCTGCTGAACTCCCCTCGCGATGAGGGCATCGAATTTGGCCTTTTAACGGCAAAAAATACTATGAAGGGCACGGGGGGGGGGGGAGGTGGAGAAGGTGTGAGGGGGGGGGCATTTACGCCGAACTATCGCACAAGCGCGTATAATTCGCGTATGCTTAAGCCTGCACCTAAAAACAACCTCGCAAACACACGGCTTTTTACAACATTGGCTTTTCTGAGCCCCCCCGAGGGGGGACTGGATTTAGTATTTCAGAAGCCAAAGCCTTGTTCAGACAGAAGCTTGCACGCAAATGGGGTCACGCAATTGCTCGGGGATGGGCGACTCTTCTTCTGGATCGCCTGAGGGACTTCGTTGTAGTCCCCTCCTCTGCGG
>Ga0307982_1003850_pt1 | contig 11918 bp, 5 predicted proteins | sample OrgLakmetagen989_FD_201847 | JGI IMG/M metagenome (GOLD analysis project Ga0307982, IMG submission 201847) | Saline water microbial communities from Organic Lake, Antarctica - #989 | ecosystem: Environmental > Aquatic > Non-marine Saline and Alkaline > Saline | place: Antarctica: Organic Lake... | reverse complement strand
GGTGGCTTGCTCGATAGCTCGGGCATCTTGCCCTCTCAGCTACGGTTCGCCAAGCACATTCAACAAAGGACTTCCCAAACCTCGTTTCCCAGATTCCCCCCCCTATGCCTGTAATTGCTAAACTAATCCATGGCGATAGGAAGGAGTGGGTCACGAGGCACTCCCAATGGAAAGTACTGCCTCACGACAATGCCTCGAGCACAGGGCTCTCGGCACTCTTCCAGTTGTGTTGGGGCCTCTCGACGCTGGGCCCCTACGGGCCCCTGCGTAACGGGGAGAGTTCGACAGTTTTGATCCTACCCACCCACCCCTTGCAATTGGTGCGCAGGGCAAAGCGCACCTCAATTTTTTATTGTTACTTCGAAGAATTCTTGTCATACAAGTGTACGAAGGTATGCCCCTGAAAATTGGGAGGAAACAACGGGGGTTCAAGGGTTTCGATGGAGTCAGGACCAAGTCACGCTTTTCGTGAGCCCCCTTTACAGCCTTCACCACATTGGCGTGGTTGTCCTACAAATGATTAAAAACTTGACAGCATTCCAAAACTGCAGCATTCTGGTGGAGCCTTACAACATCTGCATACTTTTTGCTGGCCTACAACGGGCACACGTTTCCCTTCAGCGAAAGCTTTTCACTTGGCTTGGACACACGGCATTTGAAGCTGTTTCAAAGCAGTCATGGAGGGATATGTTTCTGAAATATCTAGTGTTTTCGTCGAGCTTTTTCGTTGCGTTGAGCTCCGATTGCCACTTCAGCAAGCGAATAGCATCCTTGCAGAATTGTCTCGGGTGCTTCTGACAGCAACGGTAGACAGGAGGAGGCTAGCACGATTTGCAGAGCTGCCAGAAAAGCTGGACTTTCTCTTGGATTCAGTCTACTGTGAAAGTAGTGCACATTTAGCTCTCCAAGCTGCGGAGCTGTCAGCAACTGTGTGCCAGCCGCCGCTGGGGCATGCTCATCAAACTGCACTTCGCTTTGCAGCCATGTGCCAGAGTGAGACCCAGCTGCAGTGCTGTGTCTCTGCTTTGAAGACCTGCTTGGATTGCTTGGAGTGTGATTTGGTGACACTCAAAGCAGTTTTGGAAAGTGGTGCCTGCCGCGTTGCCAGTAGGATTCTGCTTTGCGCTGCGTCGAACTTCAGCATTGTGCTACCAATGCCAAGCGAAAACCCAAACTCTGAAATACCACAAAAAATGTGGTTTGAGGCGCTAGATGCGTGCTTGGAATTCCTCTCGGTGGTTTTGGATGGTGCACGTGGCTGTGCAGCAGACGCAGCATCACGGCTAGTGAGCCTGTCAGTCCCAAATGCCCTTGGAGGATTGCTGGATGCCTGTGCACAGCACCAGGAAGCCTCACAATGGCCGATTGAAGATGCAGATGCCCGACAAAGCTTGCTTGTGGCAGCTCTGCTGGATACGGGTCTGAGTTTTGCATGTGCCAGCCAGGATGGGGCAGCTGCAATGCTGAAAGTAGCGCCTTTGGTGAAGCTTGCAGCGGACAGGACAGCAGCATTGGAATCTACCCACCAAGTGCACGAGACAGATATCAACGGGACTGCGTGTGCGCTTGCAAGTAAAATGCTGGGTGCACAATCGCAGCACGTTTCTGCTGAGTTACTTGCTGTCGACTCGCTGTGGCCGGTGCTGCTGTGTATGCGCCTGGATGCGGCCATTCACGGCCTGCAGATGAGCCACCTTGACGATATTGCACAACAACGAGGACTGTCGATTGTACAATCTGCTCTTGCGGGGTTGGATACTAGCTGCGCTGGTTTGGACTCGCTGATTGTCGTGAAAGCTTCTGCCGGGGGGGTTATGCACCAGGTGTCACAGTGCCTTCACAATTTGGACGAAGGCGTGATGGAAGCTGCCATCAAGACCCTAGCAGTCATTCTGGTGGGTGCATTCTCAGTCAGGGTGCACGAGACCACCTTACTAAGGCTCTGGCAACAGCTGTCGACAGAACGCATCGTTCCTGCTCTAGTTGCTTGCACTGCAGATTACAATCCTCGCATCCGAAAAGGCGCATTTGCGTGCTTGCAGCAGCTAGCTAACTGTGCAGCGCAGCACTGGTCATTTCTGGTTCAAGGCCAGCCACTGCTTGACCTACTTGGGCAGTGTGGGGTTTTGCAAGCAGCTGCAGCAGCTGTGCGACTGTGGGCAGAGGCCGATGGAGATCTTGAAAGCGCATGCGAGGGTGCCCAAATTCTAGCACTTTTTGCAAGCACTGAGCAGCAGGGTGGCTTAGACCCTGCACAATGGGCACAGCTTGTGGCTGATTTGACCTTATGCTTGGCATGTTCTGCTCAAAAATGCTGGAAAGTTTCCCAACGAGATCGTCGCTGGCGGCGACAGCACGCTGATTTACTCCGTTCACAAGACGAGGAGCCATCCTCAGCTGTTCAGCGCGTACGTAGACGCTCTCGGGGCTACAGCAGTTCGCCTGTGTCGCCTGAGAGAGTAGAACATTCTCACTCGCTAGGTGCACAAGCATCTGATGGGTCGCCGCTGACTTCGTCCAGCGATGAAGCCGAGTTGAATCCCGGCGAAGCAGGTGATGGACTCAGCTGTTTGCTTGCAGCTTCTGCCTTGGCACTTGGGAATTGCTTTTTGTTTCAACCGTATTTGCGCATGTATGCGGTTCAATGTGGCTTGCTCCCGTTGCTGCTGCGCTTGCTTCAGGGCTCTTTCTGTAGCGCCATGTACAATGGAGGCCGCAAAAGGTGTGAGCGGGATCAAGTTGGCTTTCTCAGTCAAACAGCTGCTGGCAGCAACTCGCCGATAGCACCTGCAGCAGTTTGGCAGCCACTTGTGAACGAAGCATCACCTATGGTGCGCCCGACGCAGGCAGCTGAAATTGACATCAAAGCGCTATGTACAGATGATGAATGGCTGCTAATAGCACAGCGGGCAGATGGTGTTCAGGCATATGTCAGCAGAAGCGAGGACAGCGGCAGTATGCTTCTCAGTTCAGCAGTTGCACCAGACACTTCCACCATCAACGTACTCACCTGTCTGACAAATCTGTGTGCAGATTTCTTGTCTGTAAAAGACTTGATGATTGTGCCCAGTATGTTCAAACTGCTTTTTGCCGTCAGCAACAGTGCTTCCGAGCATATACGCATGCTGGCGTGTTTGCTTCTGGCCCATTTGAGCATATCACCTAAGTTTGCACTGCCGAAGCTCCCAGGACTTTCCTGCTCTGCCTTTGACAAACAACAATTGGGCAACGTCTTAGCACTTTTAGAGACTGGAGCAAAGCCACCGGTACAAGCAGCGAGCTTGTGGAGCACGGCGTCGGTTGCAGCTTCAACTACGACCGAAGGCTTGGAAGTGGCTGCACTGGGCCCAATCACTTCTCTAAACACTTACTTGCATGGTGTGGTTAGTGCTGGTATCAGTGGCATTGTTCAACCAACTACTGCCAGCCAGCTGGATGGTGCCACTCCTCCGTCATCGCAATGCCAAGCAGCTGCCTTGAGCTGCATCATGAACTACGTCCTCACCGATGATACGAGATTAGACTCAGCACTCCAGAGTGGGTTGATACCAGTTTTACTGGGTATCGTTTCGGGTCATGTTCTAAGAATGGGACAAAGTGTGGACGAGACAAGCTTTCTGTCGAGTCACCACATGGTCTCCACAGCGCTTCAAGCAGTGTTATTCATTGCGGAAGTCCAGCCACCATCTTTAGTAACCGATTCTGTGAACGACACAGTGACGGCTGCGCTAGTCCAGGTCATAAGTAACGACAGTGATGACACTGCTGCAAAGCGAGCATTTATTCTGTTGCAGCTGTGCGAGGCTGCAGCAGTGCACCATGTGCTGCATTGCATCACTCGAGTGTGCGCAAGCTTGGGAACGAGAAACACTCTGCCAGCAGCATTAACTCTTCCCGTTGAAATGACCGCTTTGTTAGATATAACACCTGCAGATCATTTGTCTGGTCAGCAAGCAGAGGCAGCATGCTGTTGGCTCGAGAAAGCACTCGTTGTTGTAAATGCCCTCGTGTTTACATCACACACTGCAACACAGTGGCTCACATGTCAATCAGATTGGTATGCAGGTCTAGCCCCCCTTGCTCAGGTTATGATTGCAAATGTTGGTCCTCGGGAAGTGCTTTCCGCAGCTTTGCTTTGCGCTAACCTTGCTGTCTGCGAGCCGACCAAGCTAAGCCAGGAGGCAGCACGGATGAAGCTGGTGCCTCTGATAGCATTCATTCTCACATCAATTTCCAGTGCAGCCCCAGCTACACATGATTCTGATGAAGAGGTTGAAGAAGCACGGGCGATCCTGCTGCAACTGTGTACCCTCCTGGTGCGCGGCCATCTAGCAAACTGTGCCGCATTTGTTTGCCACGGGGAGGACGCCTTGCAGATGGTTGCGCAGCTTGCAACATCGACATCACCACTACAAGATATGGCAACGGAGCTGTTCCTCGAGCTTGCTGAGGGTGCAGTCGCTGTGATGCTGCAAGCTGAAGCTCCGGGTGCGACTCAGCCGGCGTCAGTCCTGACAGGCCTGCTGGACGCATTTCAGTCGGGGGGATACACCTCGCCTCTACAAGCAATTGCTTCCCGCGCAGAGGTCAGCTCTGATGCGAAATCTGCCCGCGCAGTTCAAGCGTTGCACCTTCTTGAGCGACCAACACACGCCCAACGTGGTGTCCCCCACGCTCGGCATCATGGTCGAGCTTCTTCTAGCGACGACTCTTCGCGGTAAATTCTCTAGCTTTCTGCTCCTCTTTCTGAAACCCAGACAAATTGATTAACAGTAATGGCAGGAAAGGCGGGCTCAACGTACCTGCTTGGCGATCATGAGTTCTTTACGCTTCATTTCCTTGGCACAGGGGTTGTACGCAGCAGCAACTTCAGCACAGATTTTAGGCTCAAGTAACCCTCGGGTGCACAGGACCAAGGCATCAAAAGGCTTGCGGCACTGCTCAGAGTGCACTGATCGCCTGCGCACGCTCGGTGGTTTGTGCAGCGAGATGAGGCCAGTCACGCGCATCCTGCTTACCAAAAAAGCAGCTCCGGCATCCCCCGGTATTGTTTTCGCAGGTCTCCCGACACCGGCATGCCGTTAATATTATCAGTTGTAGCTGTGTCTTGCTTCTTTGGTGCAACTATTCCCCATTCGGGATCTATGGATTGAACGGAGGGAGAATCAGCTGCCATGACTCAATTTCCGCAGCCCTGACGTATCACGTTTCTCAAATTCAGATTTACTCAGTTGATCAAAGCGGAATCAGCAGCTTCGACAAAAAATCAAGGCGCAGCTGCACAAGGATTTTTGGCGATTGAGTGGTGACTGTGACGCATGTTTGCGTCTCATTGCAAGCAAGGTCCGCAACCCATGGACCCCACGCAGGGGGGTATGCAGGACGGTGAAACTACCGCAGTGAGCGTTGGCGCCGCACTCAAAGCGTCAAAAGTGGTGAACTGTTCCTTTCGGGTGCTGTGGTCGGCAGCAGTTTGAGTGGTGTTTCAGGGATCAAGGTGTCCTCGAAACAAGGCGCCTCAACACCAGTGCCCCCCCCTGAACCTGATTTTGAAGATCAGGTCCTGACTCCCAACAAGCCCCTATCCCTGATATGCCACCCCCTACCTGGACCACATGAGATTGTTGGTGGTTGAAGTTGCTCACTTATAATTAGCAGATGGGTGCACGTGGCTGCCAATCGGGGTGGGGTGCAAGGACCATATGCCCAGGTGTTTCAGCCCATCTGCCGAGCCGAGGTGGCTCATTCATGCAGGCCACATGTCCGTGAGCCCTTAAGCCTGTTCCTGCAACTGCAGACCCTGGTGCAGTTAACTGCCCATGGCCAGCTGGCTGCTGTCGTTTGCTGACGTGGGGGCTCGGCGTATCTGGCTAGGCCATCTAGAGCCACAAGATCTTAAGAGGGCCACGCTTTGCGTATGCGTCGACTGTTTTCTCGAAGTTATTGTCCTGGCCTATTTATGGATTTGAATGCCTATGAGCTCGGATGGGAGGACACGGGGGCACTCCGAGACAGCCCTTGTCAGCGGGCAGCAAGAATCAAGAATGAAAATGAGACACATAGCCCTGCAGCATCCCAAGCCAGAGCAACAGCCACCAGCCTGCTTATTGTGAGTGTATGGAGCCTGCTTATTGTGTATTCCATTACTTTGTGTGAATTCATGCTCCTGATAATTCGCTCAAATTGCCTGCAGTTACTGCACTTGAGACATGAGGATCCTATCAACTCACTCTTCAACTGCCCATTGCGCTGCCTGCTGCGAAATTTGTCTTGATTGCACTTCGGCTTGTTCTGCTCGGGCAAATAGTGCTGAATTCACAGCAAAACTGCTTTCGCTTGTTGCCCCCATGCTGCCAAGTCCGAGCATTCCACCAACCCCAGAGAAAATAGGCGACTGCATGTCCACAACTGAGGCAGGGAAAGCACCTGGTAAAGTGACAGTGCTTGTCGCCGAAAATGCGGTGCTCAGTGGGATGAATGGGGATTCTGCTGCACCCTGAGATGATGGCAGCGCCAAGCCACTATGAAAAGCGGCGCTTGGTTCAATGGGAGGGGGAGGTGGGGGAAAGGTGGACGCCAGTGACTCACCACCAGATGGCGAAGATGAAGATGAAGCTGAAGTGGGCACTTGCACTGTAGGTGCCAGATTCCAACCCGAGACAGACGGGACAGCGCTCAGCTTTGCAGCGGCTTGCTGCTGTTTTGTACGGCGGGGCGTCGATGCCGGAGCAGGACCAGTTGGCCAATGAGAGTCAGTTTGAGGGGACAACACATCGCTGGCAACCTGCTGGGCCACACTTTGAACATCATGCGGCTTGATTTTGAGGTAAATATCTGTTTGGGCTGCAAGAAAGTCATCGTCGCTGTCCGAAGCTGAGTCTGATTGGTGCGCTGGTTGCCGGGGCGGGGCAGCAGACTTCGTGGGTGATTTTGACGCTGCTCGCTCGGCAGCTCGGATGGCTTGTTGAGCTTTTTTTTTATTTTCTGCTGTCACAAAGCACTGCAGCTTCGATACGCAGCAGTCCATGACAGCAGACAGCGCTAAGTCTTCAGCCCGCTGGCGCCGCAACTTCAAACGCCAAATCCCCTCCAGGCGCCCCAACAAGATTAGGCCTATATTTTCAAGGGCACAGCACTGGGCAGCTTTCACTGAGTGTGTGTGCTTTGGGGTTTGGCCAACACGCCTTCCGGCAGTCTTCACAGACTGTGACATGAGACACAGTGCGTGGAGCGGGTTGACGTAAAGTGCCGTGCATGACAGTGGAAAAATTGGGGCGTCCACCTGGTGTGCGCTGCATAGCCCATCGCGAGTGCCAAGACCCTCGTAGGGGGCCAGCCACGGCTGGCAGGACAAAGCTGTCGCTTTGGCTGCAGGACTGGTGTGGCCGTCTGCAGCCCCGGATGTCCACTCCTCTGGACAGTCTGAGCAGGCTTCTGAGAGACGAAATGTTGGAAATTCAGATCCAATGGCGAGAGATGAAAATAGTTTGGGTTGAAACTCTTTCACGCGGCTCTCAAACAAGGTAGCCGGAGAAGCCTGCCCAGCGAGCAACTGCTGCATCTGCCTAAGTAAAACCGAGCAGTCCGGACAGCGATCGAGTGAATCTTCTTGTTGTGCAATCACTTTGGAGAGTATGGTGAAGTCAATCTTGCACACCGTCTGTGTCTCCAATCTGGTCAGCCCCTCGAAGGCAGCAACAGGCGAAGAGAGCCATGAATCAACGGCATGAAGCGGACAGCCTCCTCCAGAAGTTTGGATGCTGTGCTTTGGATCGTTTCCCTGCTTGGAATGCAAAAGATCGCGTAAAAGAGACTTCATTGCCTCAGCACTCTTCACCTTGTTTGCGACAAAGAGCAGCTTTTTTGCTGCCTTGGACCCACGTTTGCCTTTGCTTGAATTATCTCTACCAAGGTATGACGGCAGGTTGTCACCAGAGAACAGCCCTTTTATATTCTTGATTGTCAGCGACTGGCAAGCTGCAAAGTGGGCTTCAAAATAGTTGCTTGGGTATATACTGCGGAAATTGACACACCTGAGCAGTCTGACCAAGTGCGAGTGCGCTGTGAGCACTCTTCAAAGGACGCTGCTGAAATCTTATCCACTTTTGCATTCGGAAGCGCAAGAATAGCATGTGCATCAATGCCCTCATCCATGATGCTGAAGGGCTCTGGCATGCAGAGAAAGGTGCAAATTTGAGGATCTGCGTAGCTGGAGCTGGCTGTACCCAGTGTTGGCTTCAAAGCATATAAAAGCGAGCGAAAGTGACCATGTGAACTTTTGTTTCGTCTGAAGCGTCTTGCGAGTTTCCTCAAAGTCGTGTCCAGGGGGGACATGGGGGGCACATGCAATCGGCTCACTCGCTGCATGTCAGAAAGCAGTATACAACTCTAACACGCAGCAGACTCTATCAAGGCAAGCTATTCGTCTTAGGCTTCAAAAATCATGCCTTGCGGTCTGGTGTGGTATTGATTTGCTCCCATGGCAAGATTCGTGCTAGTGAGGAAAGTACAAGACAAGCAAGGTGAGCCCCAAGGGAGCTAAGCCACTGTCGCTGGAAGGAGCACCGTCATGGATATCAAACTGATATTCGATGAGCCATGAACAAAAATCGAAATGTCAGCAATTTACTGGGCACACCGGCGAAAGGTGGCCTGAGCAGCAGGACGACAGCGACCCCAAGGCGTTCCTGGCCAATCTGAGCAAGCCACAACCAAATTCTTACTGCCAACTTGACGATAGCTGTTGCGAGGCAAGCCTGGACTTCAAAAACCAGGTGGCGACTGCGAGCACCGACATGAGCAAGAGAAGCAGCCCCGAGTTGAAGTCAGACGGGAGCTGGTCGAAAGGCCTCGTCTGCCAAAGTTCACAGCCAGCCAGATCCAAACCTGCAGTGATGACAGTAGCACATGACTCCATGCTGCAGGGGAAGGATGCCAAAATCCTGGCACCAGCAGCAGTGTACGTTTTGAATACACTGGTGTGGTGCTGCAGCGGGACAGTCGCGTCGTACTGAACCAGGCCAGATGCCTTATCGAAGCTTGACAGGTCTTTCTTGGGTCTGCGGGGGTCCACAATCCGGTCGGACACAGCCCACACATCTCCTGAGGCAGTGGAAATCAGCAAAAAGCGCTGAGCCAATCCATTCTTTGTCGAAGACATGTGCAGGTGGACTGCAGCACGAGGTAGGACAAACGAGGCAGTCTTGATGACCGAAGGGTCACTTCTGGCTCCATGCTGCAGCGGGGTTGCTTTTCGGGCGCTTGCCTGCCACGGCCAAGGGCCCAGCTCGCTCTTGCCGACTGCACCAGCAAAGAGAGAGACTGCATGTAGTTCTGCCTGGGCGCTTTTGGTATCCCACATTGAAAAATACACAGTGTGGTCGTTTTGAGCAGTGCTCAGCGGGCCGCAGCGGCCTTCGTAAAACTGAGAATGCAACAACCGACCGGTTTGAGAGTCTACGATTCTGGCCGAAACACCAGCCTCAGTGCAAGACAGGACTGGAAGGAGTTTATAGGATGGGAACTTGACCAGAAGGGAGTCATCGCCGAGTGGGACGCCTGCTTGCAGTTGGCTGGAAGTGGTACCCACGGCTGCTTCCCAGGGGCTGGCTGCCAAGCTTGTGCTCCAAACAGGCAGAACCTCAAAGGCGGGGTTTCCAGCTGAGTCGCCACTCTTGCGCAAAACTTGGCCTTGGATAAAGCTGGAGGTGTTGAATTGCTTTTGGTATGATGTCAGCACCACATCGGCAAAGGCATCAGCGGGGGACACATTTCGCGCTGCAGCAGGAACAACTGTGCCCATGGAAACGCCCGCGACCCCACCGAGCAGCGCAATTGCACCCATGCCCGACGCTGTACTTCCAGCATCCACAGCAACACTGTGAGAAGCACTGAATGCAACCTGTTCGTTGAGCAACAGCTCCCCTGACCACGCGCCAATCCATGAAACGACTGAAGTGGTGTGCAGTTGACGCACAAGCGCCACTTGCGGCTCGGCTGCGTGTGTTGACGTTTCCTTGACGACTAGTAGCTGGTCTCCTTTTTGCAGAGACACTTGGCTGCGGAAGGGCATTGTCCAGCGCACTCGGCCACTGTGCAAATCGAGCCCGTGCACGATAGAAACACCACCTCTGCCATGGCAGAGCACCACCCCCATCTGCTCTACAGCAGCATGTGTGCTGGTCCTGGGCTTAGTTCCCAGCAGGTTGCTGGAGACTGCTGCAACTGCCAGATCAGCTGAGGTTTGCAGGGCAGATGAGACATACCCCCACTGGAGGCCCAGCCGGGCAAGGAAACTCAAACCATTCGCACCATGAGAGATATCAGAGGCTTCACCAGAATGCTCTACGATAAGGTCTGCGGGGGCGGCCACAGCCACAATCGCAGCAATCGAAGCCAGGGATTCGTCACGTGACCAGCTGTACTTTGCAGTTCCTTGTTTCACTTGCGAGGTCAGATCTAGTGTGCATGTGCCACTTGAGTTCGTAGGCACAGATACAGTAAATGCTGATAAGATACTGCTGTCAGACTGTGACAGAATTCTCAGCATCAGTTCACCCGGGGCAGCCGGGCTCATTACAAAAGCAGCTTGGAAAACAGTGGCACCATCACGATCCGATTTCGCCAGGGACAATGGACCCACAGCAGATGTCACTAAAACTTGTGCAGTTTCGTGCACGATGAAGACGGATTTCCCCTCCTGCTGCGCTAGGCTTGCTGCTCCAGACCTGTTCACGCTGCCGACCGGGGATGCACAGAGCTCATTAGCTGACGCAAATATGACTGACGCACCCGCGCTGTCTTCTAGCCACACAGTATAACTAGTTCCTCCTGCACTTACACCCACAAGAGATGTTGCTGACGAAGAAACGACCTTACTTTTGCCGCCGATTGCTGAGCATGTCACGACATGCATAGCTAGAGCACACACAACAATCGTGCTGCTGGTAGGATCAGCGAGAGCAACGACCGACGATGCTTGAGACAGCCCGGGGAAATCCGCAGTTTTGTCAACCAGCTGCTTGGCCTCCACGCGAAAAAAGCTGAAGCGACCATTCACATGGGCAACGATCATCGCTTTCTTGCCGGCAGCAACGTGCTGCACTTTTTCCACAGTTCCACTTGGCAACTTCCCGACGACAGTCTGATGACCATCCGAAGATAATCGACTGATCGTGTCACCGCACTGAAGAATAGCCTGCAAGGACATGATATGTGTGTAAAGCCACACAGACGACAAAACAAATTCCGCACATGCGCCCCACTAAGCCCCATGCTGTGATTCGAATAACTGCCTTGAACAACAGTTGACCATTTAAGTGATCCAGTCATTGAATCCCAGCCTCTTGCTGCGCAGCGATTGTTAGTTCCTTGACGAAACAAAGCAATCACAGTGCCGCCCAGAACTTGAATTGGTATGCTTCCACCTGAACGAATGCACTGGTGTGGCCATGATAAGCAACACATCCAGCGAGACTCACTAGCTTTCAGATCGTCTCTCCACAGTAGTGTTCCGGTCCTGGCATCAAGAGCCCCAACTGCGCCTTGATGTGAGGACACGAAAAAGCTCTCCCCGTTAGTGCTTAGCGATGCCGAAGTGATATCACCAACATGTCTATGCTGCCAGTGTTTGTGGGTAGTCTGCGCAGCCGCGAGACACAAAAAAGCTGCGGCATGTATAAGCGTTGCTTTCCATGGGCTGTCTGTCCAATGCTGCATAGCAGATGAGTCGAGAGCACCGTGCTTTGATTGCGATCTTGATGATATGGATGCTCGTGATCTTGATGATATGGATGCTCGAAACAAATATCTGTTGTTGGTGTGTGTGTAATGTGTATGTAATGTATTTTCTAGCGAAATCAACTCGACCGAGCTCGAGGCACGCAATCCCTTGACCCCGCTCAGAGGGGGGTATGCAG
>Ga0307982_1003849_pt1 | contig 11918 bp, 6 predicted proteins | sample OrgLakmetagen989_FD_201847 | JGI IMG/M metagenome (GOLD analysis project Ga0307982, IMG submission 201847) | Saline water microbial communities from Organic Lake, Antarctica - #989 | ecosystem: Environmental > Aquatic > Non-marine Saline and Alkaline > Saline | place: Antarctica: Organic Lake... | reverse complement strand
CAGCTGCTCAGGGGCGCAGCCACAATACTGTGCCATTTCTGCCGAGGGACTTTGAGGCTGGGGTGGGATCTCTATCACAGAGGCTTACGGCTGCGCACTGAGGCGCATGAGCCTGCTGCCCGGAGTCTGACGTTGACAGCGTGCCTCATGGAGACTGACGGACCCATGCCTCGGCATGCTGAGTGTGGTTGCATTGTACGTGAGCTTTGGTCTGTGACGAATGGCGACAGGGCATCATTCACTCTCAAGGGGTGGCTAGCAGTACAAAAACACAAGCAGCTCATGAAGAAATGCATTCATAAAATCAAAAGCAGCTTGTGGCCGCCCATGTGCAGACTAGTTGACCCGAGACTCCTTACGTCGGCTTTCTTTGGTGGCCACGATGCTGGGGTTGATGGAGCTGCAGCCGCGGCGCATGCGCTGAATGCGTGTCGCCTTGCGCTGCTTGCGCTGCACGTCGTACTCTTGGATGGCGTCCTTGTCCAGGATGTCCTCCCCCCACACCCAGCTGTTGTTCTCAGAGCCGTACCCCCGCCACTTGACGTAGAAGCGCCGCTTGCGCTTGACGGTTTTGTGGCGAATGATGCGCTCAATCACGAAAATGCCGCTCTCCTCCAGCTTGCGCAGGCTGCGAGGCCCAGTGGGCCCACCCATGCCGTCCTCCCAGTTCACTTCCACATCATCATCGTCATCGTCCTCAGAGTCCTCGTCACTGTCACCTGTGACGCCCGACATGACGCTGCCTGCTGCCCCCCCGTCAGTGCTGTTCGCACGGGGCTTGGAATGCGTGCTGCTGGCAGCGCTGCGGCCGCTCTTGAGGCTGGAGGAAGCACCTGCAGATTGCAGGCTGTGTGCTGCACTGCCAGCCCCGCTGCTCAAGGATGCCTCCCGGCCGCCCTGGGTCAGGCTGCTGGCGGGGGGGGCAGGCCCTGCTGAGCGACCCATGGGCCCACTTGAACCTCCTGGAGCCGAACCCTGCTCAAGTCCAAATGCATCTTGCGACTGGCTGCCAGAGCTTGGGCTGCTGTCGGCACTCACGGCGCCTGCGTGGTGGTGGCGGCTCAAGGCGCCTGCGTGGGTTGCAACGCTCGACGCGGACTGCCGGAATGCCTCGATCACGCCAGCCAAGAACAGTTTCCTCAGCTGGGGGCCGGAGCTATCCTGGCTGTTGGCTGCGATGTGGCGCCTCAGCACGTCTGCTTGGGCCACATCCAGGGGCACTGCAAGGGGGCCGTCGCGCTGTCGCCCTGCCTCGGCAAGCAGTGTAACGTCACCCTCCCCGCCCAGATCCGAGCTAGTGACCGAAACTGAGCTACTGGATACGCCCCCCTCACCAGAGCTGTGCACACCGTCTGCCGCAGTCGTGTCTGCAGTGCCGTCGGCGTACCGGCGGGACCTGCGCCCAGTGCCCTGTGCTGAGGACTGCAGCTGCCAAGCTTGGGCCAATGAGTCTGCTGACAGCACTGACGCCCTTTCATCGTCTGCACTGTCTGCCGTGACAGTGTCGTCGTGTTGTGTGTGGCGGTCACTGGCAGAATACCTCAACGCCGTCGCGAAGTAGCTGGCCAGGTGTGCCTGCTCAACCGCCTGCAGCGAGCAGGTGCCCATGTTTGCGGCCTGGGTGCTGGCAAGTGGGTTGCAGTCTGACAGAGTACTTTCATTGACCAGCACCAACGCTGCAGATGCCTTGCGTTGGTCGTTGGTAAGCTGCACGTGGTGCCCCACCAGATGTGACAAGCGGTCGCTTTTGTGCATGCCAGGCAAAAAGCCAACTGCAGAGTCCAGTGCTGCCAATGCCCAAGTGCGCGAAGACTCGGAGGAGATACTCGCACAGTCGCTGTCTTCATCTGAATCGACTGTGGTGGACACGCCGGCAACGTCAGTTGGAGCCAACACGCCCGTGACAGTCTCGTCCGACAGCCACTCATCGTGCAGAATATGGCTGCAGCCAAACTGCACAAGCGGTGTGCGCCACATGCGCTGCAGTCGACGTCGCTTGTTTGACCCGAGCTCCAAGCCATCCAGCACCTCCTGGCGCACTGACGGCAGCAGGTCGCCCAGCACACGCGCCGGCGCAATTGCTCCAGGCGCTGCAGCCTCATCCTCCAGTGTGCTCACTTGCAGAGCAGAGGATACATCAATGTTGGTCTTGGTGCACATGACTGGCAACATCTTCTCAGAGTCTGCATCTCTTGAGCGCTTGGCTCCACCGACTTGCATCGGCTTGCCGTCCACACTGCACTTGGCTCCGAGAAACAGTCCGCAAAGGGAGCGCTTGAAATCACGCTCCCGCTGACTGGAAGCAGCGTCCAAAGGCGGTTCTCCTGATGCCAGGAGGCCAATCGAGCCAACATGCCCTCCTGTACTGAGCACACCAGAAGCTCTCAAGAGCTGCGCAGCTGCCGTTGCATTTAGGCCAGCGCGGGGCACGAACTCAACTGCAGCTAGTCCGCTGCCGTCCTCCCCATTGTTGTTGTCTTTGCTGATCCCAGCAGGGCTTTTGTGTGCTGGGGTCATTTGTTCGTCAAAAGACCACCTGGCATCTTGCTGGGGAAGGATGGCTACGGCAGCAGGCATCCGGACAACGACTGGCGGCAAGCTGCCTGTGCGCACAGGGGCGAATGCAGCAGAAAAGGCGCCATGTGTCTTATCTGGGGCTGTGTACACACAGCGCACCTTGACAGTGCGCACGGATGCTTCCTCGGGAGATTCAGCATAAGATTCGATGTCTGAGCCAAATTGGGCTGCCGTGGCGGCCTGCGTTGCAGTGACTTCTCCGCGCAGCAAGACCCCCCCCTTGTCTGCATCGTGTGCACCCTGGAATGAAAGTCGCAGTGCCAGCCCAGATGCCTGTAGGAGAGCCTGTCTTACTACAGGCGACTGCGCTTCCGAGATGCTTGTGGTCTTGACGGCATGGATGATGGCAGTTTTAACCACGCCAAGCTGTGTCAGCAAGCATTCCGCAGGCGCATCCAGCGCGTCGAAGGCACCGGTATGCTGAATGTCAGAGGAACCTTGTGCACTATAGCTGGCACCAACCATGGTGGCCACGGCTGCGAGTGCATCGATACTGCCTCCGGGCTGGGGGTCGGAGGCTGGCGCACCATCAGCTGCTTGCAGCGCGGCACTCAGCACAGACCCCACCGAACCAGGTACACAGTGTAGCAAGCAGGTTACAAGTGCAGTGCATACAGCGTCGAAAAAAACTGCGCGCATGGCCAAAGGCAGCTGACCCAGTGCTTGGCTGCTCCTGTTGCCTCGTTTCATGTTGCGACCATCTCGCGAAGGATTCAAGCGACGCTCAGGCGTTGATGTAGGCTGCAGTGCAGGTGAATCGGTTGCAGATGCTTTTGTTCGCTCCTCTGCAGCTGCTCGTTCAGTTGCTGCGACAGCCAATTGAGCACGCAAGCTCTTCAGCGGAGTTTTGCTCAAGGGCAGCAAATCATGGCTCTCCAACCACAAGTGCTCATCGCACAAGAATGGAATCGTACTTGTCAAGCTTCCTGATGTGGATGGAGGCATCGCAACTTGCATAGGCCACCAAACGTGGTGCTGGCGTTGATTGATGAGTAGCTTGTTCAGCTTTGTGCGAGCTGCAACTGCAGCACCCCGCTTGCTGGAAGAGTCTTCAGATGCCTCTTCAGCATCTGTGCCAGACAGCGCACTTTCGCTTCTAGAGTGTGGTGATGGACTCCTCGCGGCAGCAGCACTTGCAGCAGTTCCACTAGTAAGCTGTGCAGCAGCCAGTGCATCCGCAGCAATGCCACTGTGCAGGCGCAAGATAACCCAGGATAGTGGGACCCTTCCCCACACAGTTGCACCGGTGTAAATGAAACTGCGCTTGTCTCCGGTGTCCACTAGACGGGATGTGTCGGATGGCAGCCTGCCTGAGGCGGCTGCTGCAACAAACGCTTGCCTCCACGCACCCGATGCCGTTGCCACGTGCAGATACACTGCATCTGTTTGTGCTTTCAAAAGAGCCTGCAACGACAGCTGCGGCTCCTCTCCATTGAGCGCCCGCAAAACTTCGCATTCTTCTTGTTGGCTGTCGCTGAACATTGGTTGGCCGAAATTGCTCAGGTTGTTGTGGGTGGTGCGGGACAGACCGCCAGAAGCTGCGGAGCGGGAGTTCGCTCCAGCCGCACTGATCACAGCCAGTGGCAGAGCTGCACTGTTTGCATTGACGCTTGAGTGTTTAAACCCTTGCCCGAGATTGGGATTCAGTGCCTGTTGCATCAGCGGGTCCACGGTAGTGGATGCAGCTTCGCTGTGCAATTCCAATGCGGCTGGTGGCAAACGCGCATCTACAAGCCCTCCGTGCGCAAACCTGCCGGAAATTAGAGCCTCTTGCAACACAGCAATCATCCCTACAGCAGGTGGCAGAAAGTCGTCAAACCCAGTTACCACCCCGGCGTTGGTGAGAGTCCAATACCCACCGTGAGCAAACACTCGCCCTTGGCCTGGGGCAAAGGCATGAGGCACATTTGAAATCATTCCTTCCAGACAAGGTCGGTAATCCATCGGAATAGACGCCCGGCCACCATGGCCGTAGAGCAGCACAGGCGCCATCAAGTCAACCATGTCAGCAATTGCACTCGCAGTGTGAAACACCGCAATTGCGAGATGTCGTCGGGGGGGGACATCCTGTGAGTTGAGAACAGAGTCAAGACTGGCCTGGACAGGAATATCCCCAACAGTTGCGTTGCCTGGGAGTGCACCTAGCCGCTTGAGCTCTGCTAACAAGCGTGTTTCGTGTGCCAGGGAGTACGAGGTGATCAGCTGCAGGAGCGCCAACTGCGTGACCTCCTGCCACGACGGCTGTTGAGTGCGTTGGTATGACTCCACGCCTCTACCACAGTACCCACACATGAACTCGTAGCTAGTGTCCCCCCACAACGGCTCATGCTCAACAGTCATGCAGCATTCTGCGAAAAGAAGCGGAAGCTGCGGGGTTGATTCAGGTTGCCACATTGCACCAATACGTACCAATATGGTGCAAACGAGAACAGGCCATGCATCGTATCATTGGTCGATTGCGTGGGCGACCTTGAGAACAGTACCCACAACAATGCTGGTCCATGCATGCTGGATGCTGTAGTTTCAGGCGAATTTGGGTAGGACCGGCGTACCTCATGTTATAAGCAACATCGGCACGAAGAAGAGGGGGGGCTGTAGAACTTGATTCTACTGGAAGGTTCCATTCGGCTGGGTCGGGTTTGGCGTACGCCAGAGGCTGGGGACGAACTCCCGGGCTGCCGGGTAATGGCGGCCCGGAGCCTGTTAGAGCTGCAGCAGCTCCAGAGCCACCGGGCGGAGCAGGCACCCCAATAACCCTCAAAAGGGAAGAGGATTCACTTCCCTGTACATATGCATGAAGGTGCGGCTGGTAATTATTCCCAGAAATTCCTGCTGAGCCAACAGCATGGTACTGTTTTCCAGCGTGAGCGAGAGGTGCCTCAGCCGAAGGGTATGACGCCTGCACTTCCGGCCTGACTGGAAGCTGATATGCTGAGACGTGATGCTGCAGCGGGTTTTGAAACATCATTGGATGATTTTGATAAGAATGGCGGGAATAGTAGTCGTTTGGCACCGCATGGGCTGCAGGGTGGCTGCCGAAATTGTGTGTCGCGACGGCATTGCTCGGCTGATTCTGAGCTGCTGGCGGCTGGTAGCCATTGTACTGAGGAGCGCCATATGGATACATGAATGATCAAAAAAGTTCTTTTGTGCTTGAAAGTTGAGTCTGCGAACATATCAAGGCGTCCAGAACGCTCAAGCATGCAAGTATGTCACTGGTTGTGAAAGTGATACAACTCGGGCAGCACCAACACGTGTAACAATCTAAAGCAAAGCCAACTCAATAAATGCGCACTATATCGAACTAAAAAAACGCTGAGGTGCCTAGAGGTGGTGATTTGATCGTATCTACAAACTTACGTCCGAGACAAATGGCTCTGTCCTGAAATGCTTGATGCTTCTCAACGAGATGGCTGAGCGACTGCCGCGCAACGCTGGCCAGAAACGTTGATATTTCCGCTTGCGCTTGTGGCTGGGCCCAGGAAAAAGAGGCAAAAATAAACACCCAATTCCCTATAAAGCATATAAGTTGATGACACTGGCACAGTTGATCGCACAAATTTAGAGATTTTGTTTTGTGAGGACAAGCACCACGCCTTTTACAAACGGGTCGCCCGCGATGTCTCTTGTTTTGCTGCGTGCCGGCGGGGGGGAGGAGGGTGTCCAGAACACAAATCAGCAGTACGTGCTGGTGCTGCACAGAGGATGGGCGCTGTTTAAGACCAAGAAATGAACTTATTGGGTGCCAGTTCAGCATGCATTTGATGGAATTGGTCTCCAGCTCCTGCTGCTGCAAAGCGGTGTGCAGAAAAAAAGGCCAAAAACCTTTGCGTTTGCCCCCAAACCAAAACCCAGAAGCTTCGGAGCCCAGTAAGCAGCCGCGCTTTTCAGCCACATTATGGAAGCTCCTCGCACAACGTTCTTCTGAACAAAACGAAGACGTCCGCTTGTGATTGTTGCCAGAGTGGCAAAAATGTTCACACGAACGGGACAACCAACCCTGGCCTGCCCACCCACCGGGCCGGGGGGGAGCCCTGGAGGTGCAGGTGGACAACCCCCCTGCTGCCCGGTGGGCAAATCAGACAAGCCGCCCCCACCTGGACATTGAAACCCTGCAAAACCACTGCATACCTGGCATGCATCGGCTGGTATGGGCCACTTTATAGCAATATACTAGCCACAAAACAGATCCAAATAGTACATATTTCACAGGAAGGGCACCCCCAGGCTGCCCAGGCTGGACAGAACCTCAAAAGCTGAGTGCAGGCGGTTGAAGCAGAAAGCTTGCAACAAAAAGACGAGGCATTGGCCCATGAGCCCATCATGCGGAGAACAGGCATCGCCTTGTGCACCTGCAGGTGCAGGGACATGTGACTGGCTAAATCTGGCAAGCCACTGGCACAACCAAACCCTTTGTTGGGCAGGATTATGAGCCTGCTTAAAGGTAGGTGTCAACTTGTGGCAATCCTCTGCTCGCACATGGCAGAGTGTTCTACGCAATCAGCTGAGAGCTGCACAGCAAGTGCACTGCCCAGGCCAGGCGAGCAGCAGACTGGGAATGCAGATATCAACAGTTCAGTCTACACGCGTTTGTCCTGCTCCAGCTGTAATCACAGAAAGCGGCTTCATCTTGGTTACTTCTGCGTTGTGTTGGTCCTTGGGCTGCTGTTGGTGAGCGAGTCCGTGTTGAAAATGGGACGATGCCTGCGGACAGTGTGAGCTTAATACTGCCATCCCTGCGAACGAATGTTACCTACTCGAACAAAGTCCAGTGATGCACTCTGCAAAGAAAGAGCGTCCATGGCGCGCAAGTGTCCAGGGCAGTCTCGGGTGAAGCACGAGGACGCAGTGAGCCTCGCTGGGATTCTGGTAGAGCTTTCCCATTTCGGGCCGCCGTCAGAGTAAGTTTGAAATACGTACGATTTCATTTGGGATAATGAACGTGTGGCCATCGCTTGTTTGCAGCTTTGAGGCCATTTTGTGTGAAGCAAAATCGAACGAACGAGGTGTCTGGCTTGCGCGGCCGACTTTTTGAGTGGCGCACAAAAGCATCATGGGGCATTCAACTCTCAAACTTGAATGATTCTGTCTCTTTTTGTGTCGTGGAACCTGTCGGCTTTTCAGACGGACATTTACGGGGGGCTGCATTGGCGACAATTCTGCATCCATGCACAGCGCCCCCAAAGATGTGTTCCTTCACACAAAATGCAGCCACATAGCGGTGCAGCACACAGGAGTCTGACTAAGCTTCACTGCGCTCAATATTGCATACCAACTTCCACAGCAGTGCGCCTATTATTGTCTGCTTGCGCTCCTCTACCTTGTTGTGTCCGTGCGTTGCTTTTGCACTTTCGGTCCAACTCAGGCACTTGCTAGCACCCTTCAGCAACACAAACGAAATTATAGACGTAGCGCTGCAGCCATGGGTTCGTTAATCGGTTGACGGCTATTGGAACGGTATGCAGCAGTCAAGAACTTTCGCAGACAGTCTGTACAGTCAGTTTGATGAGCCAGATGCCACTTCTGAAAGAGCCTCACACAAGGTAGGCACAGAGTGGTTCACTTCATTTATTATCTGCATGTATTTGTACCGTGCAGGGTGGCGGTGATGCAACCAGCCAAGGCGAGCTGCGGGAGGTAAGCCATAGCAATGCTCAAAGCTCTGTGCATCTGCAGCCTTGTATGGTCACTGTCCACAGAAAGCCGTAGTCGAGCACCACAACATGATTCTGGAGCGAAATATTTCGTGTCTTTACACCACAGCACGGTTGGAAATTGGCAGGAAGGATGCAGAGCTGTCAAAGCAGCGGTTGCTGTGAGTGCTCCTGCATGTTGTGCACGTTCGCCCCAATCACCACCAAGCCACCACAGACTGACAACAGCCCAAGAAAGCTTATCGGAAGCCAATCGCCGCATTGGTGTCCTGCAGAAGGCTGCATCAGCAGCTAGGGCCTTGCTGGTCAAGGCATCAGGATCCGCATTAGACTTTTCTGCAGAGGCAGCCACTGCCCTCCAAGCTGTGGATGCTGCCTTGGCCGCCACCTCCACAGGCGATGCACAGCATATCAAAGTCACCAACCCGCCTGCTCGTGGTATCAGCAGCTCGGCTGCTCGAGAGCGCAGTCCCCCGCGGCACTTTGGCCACCGGGGGGGCAGCCATGGCAGGGACTCACACCAGTCGCACCCGCGCAGCGACGACGGCCACCGGCGGGATGATGGGCGACAGGGATACCACAGTGCATACCACGGGGCTTCATCTGGGCCACCTGGGCGTGCTGCACCGCCCCACGGTGGGGTTCTTGGGGCGCCCCCGGCTCGTGCTGCTGGTGCGGGGGGGGGGCCTCCTGCTGCTCCTGGGGGGTACCGGAATGCGCCAGACACAAACTCCCAGCCTGTGCGGTACGGAAATCCCCCACATGCAGCCGATGGCCGGTACCAGCCCCCCCCCCGCCAAGCTTATGGTGCCCAGCCCAGCTATCCCCACAACGGCAACAGGTACCCTGCAGGCGGGCAGTACCGTTAAAGCCCACCTTGACAACAAATGCATTAAGTGTGAGCAGCTTCACATGAGCGACACCGCGCCCCCTCTGGACGGCTCCCCCAGCGTGCGTGAAACCGTCCTCTTCCTGCGGGCCTTGCGCCTTGGGTTCACTGGGACGCCGTAGGCAGACGCCGCAAGCGTCAAGGAGTCTTGTTCTGGGGCGGCGTCGGCTCTGGCACCTATTTCCCCCGCCATGGGACGTCTCGTGCGGATGTCCACGCGCTGGACACCCTCCTCCCGCCGGGGGGAGGTGCTGAAGGCGGGGCGTTGGGGGGGGCCCAGCGCAGAGCCACCCACCCCCAGTTGTACCGGGCTAGCCCCCCCTTGCACTGCTGCCCTGAGGGATGCCCTGGCGTGCACTGCGGCATCCATTGCAGCCTGACCAGGCACTTGCCCCCCTGCGGCATGCATGGGAGATGTGTTCATCCCCCCCTGCCCAAGCACCCCCCCCTTGCGCACATCCAGCCCCACCTCCTCCCGTAGCATGCCTGCAAACATGTTCTTGGGGACGAGGGGGGGACCCCCAGTCAGTGCCGCTTGCCGCTTGGCTCGCAGTCGCTCCGCGTGCACCCTCGCTTGCTCCTCGGCACGTGCGACCAGGGCGGCAGCGGCGCGACGGGGCATGGGAGAGGAGCCCCCGCTGACACTGCCCCCGGCACCAGCAGCACTGCCAGTGGCTGATGCCGAGGGGCGTGCGCTGGACGCGCCGGATGCATTACCTGCGCCTTTGCTGCCGCTGTGCTGCACCCCCCCTGTACTGGGGCGGGAGTCACCACCGGGCACACCCGCGCCCTGGGCACTGCTGCCTTGGAATCTGCCAGGCGGCGTCAGACTGCCGCCGAGGGAAGGCGATGTTGCCCTGGAGCCGCCTCCCGTGGTGGATCCTGCTGCACTGGCAGTGACAGACGGCAGCTTCAGCGGACTCACGGCGCGCGGGACAGCAGGCACGGCCAGAGGCGCTGCCATGGATGGCCCCTCACCTGCAGCGGGAGCCCCCCCCCCAGCGGTGCTAGACAGCATGCGTTCGAAATACGCAGCACGGGCCCGCCTTGCGGCCCCAGGTGACACAGGGGCTGCAAGGGCAGCAGGCTCGTCGCGGTCAGTCTTGGATTCGAGCCCCCCCTCCACACCCCTGCCTGCTGGGGACAGCAGCGGTGACACAGACACCCTTCGGGGTGGAGTGACGACACTGCTGCGCCCCCCCACAGGGGCACTTGCTGAGGCGGCCACCTGTACATCCGAGCGTCTGATTGGCTCAGCGGCGTCCACAGACGCCCTTGCTGCAGCTCGCACCGAGGCACCTGAGTATGGTCTGGCGGAGAGCCGGCCCTCCCCCATGGGGGGCGCGTCACCCCCCTGCTTGCTCTCAGCTACCCCCCCTGCAGCATCCACTGCTGGGCGCGGTGCCGGGGGGGGCTTGCTGCTCACCGCGCCTTTGCTCTTGGTGGCCTTCTTGCGCTTGCTTCTCTTGCCCGCTGCTTTGACACTTTTCAACCCCCTCTCGCTCCCCCCAGGAGACGACGCTGGCGAAGCCTCTGGGGTGCTCCTCTTTTTGGCCAGCGCAGCCAGGCGCTCAAAAGCAGAGGGGCCGCTGCTCTTGGCTTTGCGGGCTTTGGGGGGGGCGGTCGCAGCATCAGAAGCCCCCTTCACCCGGGATGAGGACCGGGATCCGCCTCGCGAGAACCCCCCGTCTGCCTGTTTGCTCAAACGAATATTACTGCGAGACCTGGAAATGGATTTGGCACGAGGGGGGGCAGCTGCAGCTGCACCCCCCCCTCCTCGAGGGGAAGGGGCTGGGGGCTCCCCTACACCCGCCGCAGACCCGTCCTTGTGCTGCCCAGCCATGAGGCGATCCATGATGTTCCCTTGCGTCTTGGCGCGATTGCCCTTGCCCCAGCGCTTGCGCTGTTCCTTCTCCAGAACACGCTTGGCCTCGTTGCGGTCGGCGCGTTCCACCCATTCATTCAGCAGGGCCTTGACTTCCTTGTTGCCGCTTTTGTTGGCCATGAACAGCACGTCAGTGCCGTACTTTGTCTTTTGGCGCAGCTGTGCCACCCGGCAGTACTTGAGCAGGGCTCGAATGACCCCCAGGCGACCCCGCTCCACAGCCACATACAGCACCGTCTTGCCCCGCTTGGTGCTGTGCGTGTGGTCGGCGCCGGCTGCCATGAGCAGCGTCACGCTGTCCAGGCGGCCCGCCTCCGCACTGATGAAAAGGGGGGTGTACCCACTTTCGTCTTCGATGTCCACCTCCAGCTCGTCCCGGTCAGGCACCGCCCCCAGACCAGTGGCCACACGGGACCGAGCCAGCATGTCCACCACCACCTCCCCAACCGCCAGCAGACGGGCCCTCCACCCCCGCTCCAAGGCGCCGACGCCCCCCCCCCCGCGCTTGCCCTCGTGCTCCTCTGCAGCGTCCTCGCTGTCGCTGGAGGAGGACTGGGCATCTTCAGCCCCCCCTGCACCCCCCTTGTCCGCCTTGATCATGGCCATGATGCCTTGATACCGCGGGCGGCTGCGAGCGGCAGCCGCCGCCCGCGCGGCTTCAAACGCGGCTGACTCTGCCTGGCGAATACCGACGTCACATGTGGCGATGATGGGCTCTTCAGGTATGCAGTTGGCAGTGCCGAAGCAGCCGCCAATTCCCTTGTGATTCACATGAGTGGGGCCCCAGATGCTTTGCACAGCTGGCTGCAGGGCGTCCCGCACCAGCATGTCAGCCGCCCCCGCCCCCGCCGCCCCGGCAGCAAAGCCCGCCTTGTCGCCCATTGCAGGCAGCGCCGCCACCATGGCGGCTCCC
>Ga0307982_1003848_pt1 | contig 11921 bp, 12 predicted proteins | sample OrgLakmetagen989_FD_201847 | JGI IMG/M metagenome (GOLD analysis project Ga0307982, IMG submission 201847) | Saline water microbial communities from Organic Lake, Antarctica - #989 | ecosystem: Environmental > Aquatic > Non-marine Saline and Alkaline > Saline | place: Antarctica: Organic Lake... | reverse complement strand
AGCAAGTCGACTGCGTATACCCCGAAGAGTACAGGTTCCGCGCTAGTGATCGGCAAGATCGTGCTGAAAATGCTTGTAGCTGCAGCCAAAATATATCAATCCTAATGGTGGATGATTCCTCCTTAGCGGGGAATGGGAATAGCAACTGTCCTTCTCGTTTCTCGTCTTCGTCTTCTCTTCACGTCTTGGCTCTGCGCCTACCTGCAGTTTCCGGCGCATCACTTGCTCAGCTGCCTCACGCGGCCCACGCCGCTACTCCAGCTATGCGGCCAAGATTGCCGTTCCACACCTTACTGCTTGCTGGCATAGTGCACTTCGGCGCACTCAGCAACAGAAGAGCTTCCGCCCGCAGAGGAGGGGACTACAACGAAGTCCCTTAGGGAATCCAGAAGAAGAGAAGAAGAGTCGCCCATCCAAGCAAAGAAATAAGAGATAAGCGATTGAAATAGAGATAGGGAACATTTCCCTCGCTCTTATTACCCGGAACTGACTGTAGGCTGCTTTGCCTTTACTCCAGCAGGTAGCCAGGTAGGAATTCCTGGGCCAGACAGACGGAAACCAGGCTCGGGTTCACGTAATTATCGCGCACGGTCTCTTCGTCGCATTCCCAGCAGGTTCGGTAGCGCCTTTAGCGGCTTCGAGATACGATGGGATTCTCCATCAGGCACCGGCGGTCGAGCAGGAGGCGTGCCCATCCACGGTAGGCTGTCAGATGCGGAAATGCAGAAGCAGGACGTGTCGTGGATTTGTGGTCTTCCCAAATCCAAAAAAAAAATTCCGGTTTCCGAGCCGGACCAGGGGATTCCTATGATGCTGCCTAAATGGCACCCTTCCCCTGAATAGATACTAACACCAATCCTCCCCTCGGGGGAGGCGCGAAAAAAGATTTCTTTTTTCTTTTTCTTTTCAAAGGTGACGTCATTTGGATGACCAAAATTCAATACACCGCGCGCAGTCGTCCCATCGGGACATGATTCTTTTGTCTGACTCTTCAAACTGTACATTCAAGCAAAATAATTATGCGTGCCGTGACCTCAGCTGGCTCGGCCGCTCTGCTGCTATGCAGCAGCGATGCATTTATGACGCCATTGAAGACGGTATCTTCAGCCGCTTCTGACCGCCTAGCATACACTCGGAGGTCGCAACTGCCGGCGCTCATTTCCTCGGGCAACACTGCAGCAGGGCCAGAAATGGCTTATGGCGTAGTATCAGACTTTGCCAAAAACACAGTGCAGTCGGTAAATGACGACTTTTACAAGCAGTCACGCCATCTTTATCATTTCTGATGTTCGATTCTATTTCGACTGTAGGCTCTTCTGTGAGAGTTCTGGGGATGTCCCAGATGAAAAGCACGAGTTATCCTATGCATCATGCAGTAGAGAAGGGTGCTCTGCTGCATCGCAAATATAACAGAGGCATTTGCTTTCCTTTAATGTATATAGGTGGGACGAGGAGCTTCATCTTCTGAAGAATACGATCGCACTGTGAGCACTGCGCTGACTCGAATCGAGCAGGTAACGCACAGCGCTCACACAGCTCTCACCTCTAGGCTACAGATGCATCGACAGGCTCAAGCAGCATTCGAGTTTCATCGCTTACTTTATCTGGATTGTATTTCCGCATTTTTCTATGAAAAGGAATAGCGTTTTTGTGTTCGCGCTTGTCTGTGGCTGAGTTGAATGTGGCTGGTGGCGGTTAATTTTGAGTGAAACGTGAGCGGAGGGCGTTGTTGATTTGATGTTCTTCACATTTTCGTCGTCGTTGTTTCGCAGGACATGGAAATGCTCGACGAAGTCGTTGGAGCCAAGGCTCAGCTCAGCGGCACCGAGTTCTTGTTCCTGGTGGGCGTGTCCCTCGCAGCAGGCGTGTCGCCGCTGGTCTGTGCCGAGAAAGTGGTGGAGGTAAGGAGGAGCTCAGACCTGGAGAATGCTTCCTTGCAGTGCTGGTTGAAGTTTTCCAAACGGACCAACTAGAACACAAGCTTTTGCTTTTGCACTGAAAGTCTTGAGGCTGCAGTTGTGTGTGTTATTCAAAAACGAATGTTTCTGCTCTACCTGACCTGGACGCATTCCACTTGCCTACTACTGTATTATTCACACACACACTTTAGGTTCTGGTGCCGTCGGCCGCGGCCATCTGCGCCGCGGTGGGAATTTCCGCGGAATACGTCGGCAAGACCGCTTTTGCCAACGCAAAAGAAATTACCGCAGTAACCGTGCAGGCTGCCGCGGAGTCCGAGGCTTTGCTGGCAGGTGCCGAACGGTCCAAGTCGGTGATTCCCCTCTGCGTGGGCATCAGGTACGGTCTAGGGTTCGCGTATTCCCCCCCCCCTCCAAGTTTCATTTGCCTTTCAAACGCCCCGATTTATCACCTCGCCTCGCTTCTCCCTTTCTGCCTTCGTTTGTATCTTGAATGTATTTTGCCGCGCGTGTACTTTATTTTTGTCTCCTTTTCCTTCTTCTGCTGTTCATTCTCACTCGTTGTCTCCTCGTCGTCTTTCTGCTTCTTCTATATGCGAACAGCACTGCGGCTTCGGCCTTCGCGCTCCTCGCGCCTCACTTGCTGGAGACCATTGCCCACCAGCATGGGTTCGCGATTCCGCAGCCGGCCCTCCTGGTGTTTCCCCTCATCTCGGTCATAGGCGCAGCAGTGGCGGCGCTGGCTTACCTGGAAACGCAGGCGCTGGGTGCACGTGCGGTGAGATAACAATTTTCTAACAACGCGCTGCGTTCTAAAACCCATTTTTCAACTTTTTTTTTCTTCCGTTCTCTTTGCGTCTCTATCTCTTCTCCTCTTTTCTTCCTTGGATGCTTCTGCCGTCTCTTCTTCCGTGTAAAACCCGAGTGGCAGTAAAAAGTGTGTTGTTGCTTTCATACCTCTCGCATCTGTTGATGCCCTGTTCTCCACCTCATCTACACCCCCCCAGTTGGGCGTGGGCACTCGCCGCTTCGCCAAGAGCAACAGCGTGGGCCGGAGCTGGCTCTCCGCCACGGAACAAGTGGAAGCCACCGCCAAGTACAACGCCAACAAGCTCAGCTCGTTTGCGAAAGCCCTGATTCCGGCCCCCCTCTTGGGCGCCCTGTGCCCAGGGCCGCTGGAATTCAAAGCCATTGTTGCCACCGCCGCTGGCACTGCCCAAGCAGCGTACTACTTAACCACCGCCGAATACGAGGTATGAGTGAATGAGCTTTTGAAAGTGACCTGGCACCTAAATATGATTTCTTTTCGTTTTGCGCGATCTGGAGTGTTTCCTCCTTCTTATGAGAAGGTCTCCAGGGTGGTTTAATTCCCCCATATACTAGTAACTTGTTCGACGCTTCCAGTTCTAAGCATTGCGCGTAGTTATTTCCTTCCTCGCGTCTCGATTGCCACCCGACAGGTGGCACGCGCCGTGGATGCCGTGGCCCTCAAAGCGCGCGCCGCGGCGGTCTCGGAAACCTACGCGACCCAGGGGCTTCGCTCCGCCGCCATTTTGCCGTTCACCTCCGCCCTTGGGGGGCTCTGCGCGGCAGCGTCGGCGGCCGCCGTGGAACTCTTGCCGTTCGTGCACGAAAAACCGCTGCAGGCCCTGGTGGCGTTCTTTTTCCCCGCTGCGGGGGGCTTCTTCGCGGCGGCAGCGTCGGTGTCCAAGAGCCGTTGCGAAGTGGACGCGGCCGCTGCCAAGGCCGCCAGTGAAGCCTTTGCGGAAGCGGGGTTGACGGCGAAAGACCGCAGTGAAAAGGGCGCCCTGCAACCGTTCCGCTACGTCGGCACCCTCATTGGCCTCGCGGTACGTTTGTTTATTGAGTCGCGCATGTTTTGTGTGCACCTGCAGAATACTATTTTGCGCACCTTGGTACATGCGCGTGTGCGCGCGCTAAGCCTGTCTGGCTTTCATGTTGTTGTTAAAGCATTTTTCTTAGATTTCTGTGCACTCTGCCAGTGCCTCCTTCAGCAACAAATCCTCATACTTTTGCATACTTTATTCTTTTGTGTGCGCAGTTCGGATCAACGTTGAACAAATTCAAGGGCAACAAAGCAAACTACGGCCGGCTCGCGACTTCCTCTTAAAGACAGAAAGAGTTCTCACCTGAGAGAGAAAGAAGGAAGAAGCATCTTAGTACGTCAAATATGAAAGCTGCGAATGGTAATATAAGGCAAATTCGGCGCTCCGACTTCGGGGTGCAGTAGTCGCCCGCTCTAATTCCTTTTGATATGCTCAAATATAATTCAACCACGTGAATGCTTTTTTAAGGGTATAGAGACTGGAGAAATGTTCAATAATGGATAATGCCAATGTTCAGTAATGATTAATGAATCATAAATAATATAATGGAGATTGAAATAGGAAAAAGAGACCGGAGCAAAAACATAAGCAAAAGGAGGCACCTATGCATGATATATGTATACAAGTGGCTGGCGGCTGGTCTGAGTTGAGAGTCGAGGTTCAGGTTCAGGTGCGGGAGCGAGAGCTACAGCGCTAAAGCTACATCCCTACAGCTACAGCACAACAAGCCACAAGCCAAGAAGCCAACAAGGACGTGGCACGTGGCACGTGGCAGTTCTAGTGATATCGGAACTGCACGCTAGACCTCATGGCTGATGATTGATGAACTGCCGTATACTTCTGGCTGAGATAATAGGTTAGGGTTCCCAGAAAAATTGCACCAGCCGGACATGATTTCCGCAACGGGAAATAGGCAGTGCCTTAGTGACGTCAGAAAGAGACCAAATGGACATCTACGAGGCGCCCTTCACTAAAAAGAGGCCACTTCAGTTGATTTCAGCGCTACAGTAGATAGCGCTCAGACCCGCCTTGCGATATCGAAGACCTCCGCCGGCAGCATTGGCGACTCTGATGGTAAGTAAGGAAGATAGTGAGAAAAAAAAGCGGCTTTGAAAACTGAATTGAAACACTGCGTCAATGAGGAGAAGTCTATGGAAGGTTAGAGAGCGGGACGGAGGAAGACGCGCGCTCCAGCAACGAGCACGACGAAAACCATTCATGAACACCTTAAGCAGCGTGCACCCCGTACATTTGAGGATTATGCCGTATATATACAGAGCGACATGAAGACACGGCAAACAACGACGAACAAATTACAGCGGGCCTGCGGGACGGGATATAATTTACTTCCCAAAATACACGTCACACTTCCTCCGTAACCAAATTGGAGTCGGAAAGGATCCAGTCTCAAACAATGGCTACTACACGTGCGGGAGTCTCCGCGGCACTCGGTGCGTAATTATTCCCCTATCAAGCAACATATTATCATACCAAGCTTGTTTTTGGAGGCGTAACGGGTTGCCCGTGTCATTTACTTGAAGTTCGAAGCTTCTTAATTGCATCAAGACGAAACACACCGCTCTTGATTCCCCAACCGGAATCAACACAGCTCTTCTCGTTAGATCAAAGTCGGCCCCACTTGGAATGTTCATTTTTTTTCGTCTCAACGATGGCTTTCGATTATAAGAGCTTTTCAAATTTGCAATGCGAATTTTAATCGATATCTTTTTCGTGTCATTTTGAATTTGCCCTCTTACGATACGTCAGCATTCCTCGCGGTGCAGCAAGTTGGCGCCTTCGTAGCAGCGCCCACAATTTCGGGCCGCAGCGCTGCCAAGCTCCAGGTGCCTCGCTCGACTGGTGCTACTCTGTTGAGCTCCAATGGTGTGAACGTGCGCACCACGGGCTACTCACCGGGCAACCTCAACCCCAAGGCCACGCCGCCGCCAGCAGACTTCAAAGACTTCTGGGACAAAACGGCGCCCGCCTACAAGTCGTCGCCGCGCACCTACCGGTACTCCAACCAAGACTGGTGGCACAACCTGGTCAACCTGCCTCGGTCGAAGATGCTCCGCCGCATCTCCAAGCACCTCGTGGCGAACACTCTGTGGGCTGTGGCCATTCTGGCCGCGTACCACTACTTCCCTGCGTTCGCCAAGGTAAATGATTAATGGTAGACATTCAGCCTGTCTGTTCGATTTGGTTTCTTTTAGCCAAAGATACCATTCTTTCGATTCACTTTCATTCGATTTTGCTCCTACTTACACCGACTGCTCTCTACGTACTTCAACGGTCCCGTAGGGTTGCGCCGGCATGTCCACAGTCCCTCACTCTTTGGCCGCGGGCGCTCTCTCGCTCTTGCTCGTGTTCCGCACCAACAGCGCGTACGACCGCTTCTGGGAAGGCCGCAAGCTGTGGGGTAAACTCGTGAACATGACCCGCGAGCTGGCTCGCCTCGGCCACACCTTCCTTACGGGCTTGGATCGCGACCACTACCTCGCGCTGGTGGCGGTGTTCCCTGCGTTCCTCTTGCAGCACTTGCAGGGCACCGAAAACACCAAACGCCCGTCTGGTGGCCTCTTCTCGGAGAAGCAGCGCGATGCCATTGAAGGCCTCTTGGGCCACAACGACATGGCGCTCCTCTGGAAGACTCGCCACCGCCCCTTCACCATCACCAAGATGATGGGCGCGATCGTGGCCAAGGGATTCACTGACCCGGTGAGCGCAAACGTCTTTCGTCGAAAACAAAGCTACTCTCATGTTCTAGTGATATTCTTATTCGCCACGTGTAAGCACTTTTAACTGCGTGCGTATGAACTAGGCGTGCTTTGTGCTTGTGCTTCAATGCGTGTGCTTCGAGGGGGTACTCAGACACCGTGACTTGACTGTCTTTCGTCTTTTCGTTGCTTCGAACACAGGTGGCTATGCAACGCCGGTTCGGCCCGCTCGATTTCTCCGCGAACGCCAAGCCTGAAGATGCCATCAAGGCCCAGTTGATTGCCTCGTCACTCACCGCGGAGCGCACTCACACCGAGAAGATGATCTCGGACTACGCTGACGTGTAAGTAGTTAAACTTCATGAAAACGACAGGAATTACATCCCACCACTCAAGTAAAAATTTCCAGCTCCTACTGCTGGTCTCGCGAAAAGAGCCTACCAGCCTTGGTTGCTTTCGTTGTCTCATCTTGTTCTCGTCTCTATTTCTTCTCATTTTCAGGTACGGCGCGTGCGAGCGTATCATCAAGTCTGCCGTGCCTGAGTCCTACAGCCGCCACACCAGCCGCATGCTCTCGGTCTTCTGCTTCACGCTGCCTTTCGCGCTCGTGCACTCCCTCGGGTGGCGCATGATCCCGGCGGTGGCCACCATCTGCTGGATGCTGTTTACGATCGAAGAAGTGGGCCACACCATCGAAGACCCCTTCAACTTGCACCCGCTTGACCCTATCTGGACTGGCGCGGAGGACCAGCTTCGCATTGAGGTGTCGCTGGGTGTGCTCCGTGGGGACACTCTCGAGCGCATCCCCGCTGTGGACCCTGCTGTCTACGCAGACACTGCGTCCAAGCCGTTCACTGATCTCGACTACGACGTCGCGCAGTTCCACGAGGACTGGAAGAAGACGGCTCGGTAAACCGGCGCTGAATAGATATAGATATAGCTCGTATACTTGTACTATTCAGATAAATTCAGTGCGGCTGGCCGCCTCAGTGCTTCTGGATCGAAATGAACTCCCTTGGGTTCTGCGTTTTAAAGAGTCGCAGTTTATAGTTCTAGTTCTATTATGACTATGACAGCAACCAGCAATATCCCAAAGTAGCTAAAGCTTAAATCTTAAATTTGACGCACAGCAGCACGGTATATGTGAGTGTTAATGTCGTTCATGTGCGGTTCTATATTCTCTTGTTATGGTAAGGCCGTCTTTGTTGTTGTGTCTTGGCTCTTGACTTGTATCAAGTTCTGCGAGCTACCACTGTTTGTAGATTCCCCTCTTTGCTATTTGCCCTCTCCTTTTGCATGGGCCCTAGACCCTAGTGCAAGGGATTTGCCTTTATTCAGACAGCGGCTTCGTAATGGCCGCGGTTCCTTTCAAACTTCCAGGAGGGCAGTGGAACTCTTTGCCGACATGGGCGCCGTTCAAATGGCTTACTCATAGTTGACGATCGAGACCAGAACGTTCGAGTATAATTCACATAGCGCCGTCACTGAAGTCCAATAGCTGATTTCTGAGAGGGAGTTACGTCTGATTGTTTCATATTCCGCGCGATTTCCGCGTGACTTATGCGGGAATCCGGCCCTAGGACTTAACCGTTCTTGTTATTCTATCTCCCTCGCTGAATATTGAATCAAAGATAAAAGCAGCAACAGTTTCACTGCCGTCTAGTGCTCCGTTATGCACTCTGGCATATAAGTATATTCTTTATAGCGATACGGGCTATAACATGGGACACTGATTATGGGCAGCGAGATTGGGTAATTAATTGTAACTATATCCGAAATGCGATATGAGAAGTGCCACCATAGCTATTTATAGATATAGATATCCATATGGCCGTGTTGCGTGCTGGAATTGACACGCCTATGGATTTTTTTTTGGTTGCCAATTTTTAGTTGCCGAATGAGCGGACTTAGAAAAACGCACAAATTTTATGCCTCATGAACTCATCTACGTTCCTCCGGGGCATTCGGTTTTTGTTTAACAAATGGAATTCTGAGACGGGCTCTAATCGCATTGATGCCGCATCAACACTGGCTGGATTCCTACGCAAGTAGCCAATATCAACTTGCCAAGACGCCGTAACATGCACCTTGGTGGCGTACACTGGCCTTGAGGCCGTACCCATAGGGCCATATTGAATTACTTCCTGACAGAGGCTGGATTATACTATTGCTTCAGAAGGGCCATCACTTCCGCGTGTCGGCCGTCTTTCGCCCAGTCCCAGGCCGTTTCGTTCTCCTGTATGTGTTTGGCAGCAACGGACACACACAACAAGCACACACACCGCGAGAAAACACAAAACACCGCCAAATTAAAATTACATTCGTAGATATCATGTCACGAAGAAAGTAATAAGTAAGTAAAACAAAACACTTCATAAGCGAAATATAACAACAAAAATAAACGTTCTTCGGGACTTGCGTCATCTCTGAGATGAAAGTAGATGAAATAACGCAAAAAACAAAAATAAAAAGATGGAGCATCCTCTGGTAGACTTGCAAAGAAAGTGGCGTAAGTGCCAATAATCTCTCGTGCATGCTTGCACCACCCCAGCAAGCAACCCTTCTCAAAAAAAAAGTAAGAAGCAGACAATGGAAGGAAGAACCCCACAGAAGGTCTTCTTTCACATTTTCACCTCTTTCAAACGTGAGTTTTTTTTTCTCTCTTTCCTACCTCATCTTTCGCGTCTTTGTCAGCGCCAGCTTCTAAGAGGAGCTGCACAATTTTAATGTAGCCGCTGCCCGAAGCCTTCATGAGCGCAGTCGCGCCTCGCTGTATACCCACAGCAGGAAACACCATGCCAAATGAAGCAAAGAGACGAAAACCAAGTAAGGCGATCAAGGCAAGGAGAAGATGTTAAGATGACGACAATTTGATACTTTTTCAAAACACCTCTGTATTCTCTGTATACGTCACTCAACTCTTCTTTTGACTTTCTTAACCCTTCATAATCACAATGATACTCAAGAAGAATAAAGGCTCGTGCATTTAAGACTCTCTAAGGTGCTTTCTCCCTTTGTCGTATTTTTAGAAGAAGAAATGGTAGATAAACGATCACAAGCATCACCCCATTCTCGCGCATGCAGTATCGCCAACTGAGACAAGAAGTTATATGCTTCCGTACTCCCCCCCACCCCACGCCTCCTATCTTACATGTGTGTTCTAATTTACTCCTTTACTCCTTTACTCATTCTCATACCTCGTCTTTCGCGTTACTGTCAGCCTCAGCTTCTAAAAGTAACTTCACAGTCTCGGTGTGACCGTTATGCGAGGCGCAGTTGAGCGCTGTGCGGCCACTCTATAAGTTTACAGTAAGAGAGGCCACGCAAAAGGAGCAGAGAGTAAGAAAAAAAGATACTACATAACTCCAGAAAAAAAAAGACAGAGTCAATGAAATGCTTGGCTCTCAGTGTGACATGAAATGGCAACATCGAAGGCCGTCCCGCGCCAGCGCTCATGTAGCTCAGCAAATGTGACAAGAAGCTACATGCTTCCACATGATCCCCCCTACACCTCCTTTACCATTTGTGCGTGCCTAGGTGTTTGCGTCTCTTTCACTCTCTTTCTCTTACGTTGCTTTTGGCTTCCTTGTTAGCCCCAGCTTGTAATAGCATCTGCGCAGTTTCGGTATGACCTTCCTGCGAGGCCCAAATGAGCGCTGTGTAGCCACCCTATGCGCACACAGAGAGAAACACCACACACAAAAAGAATCAGAATTAGCCTGCATAGGTACAGCGTAAACGAGAAATAAAAAGCAGTAAGTGAGTGATAAAAAGTAGCCGTGGCGCGCACCGCCTCAGCGCACATCTAGCTGAGCACATCACACAAGAGGCTGTAGGCTTTATCACTTTCTTCCCTTACGCCGCCTCTGCTGTCGCTGTGTGCATTTCCCTCTTTCACTCTCCAAATCTTACTTCGCCCCTTGCGTCTACATTAGCGCCAACTTCCAAGAGGAGCTGCACAATATCGGTGGATCCTTTGGCTGAGGCCTTCGTGAGCGCTGTTTCGCCAACCTATTAGCATAAAAGGAGAGAGAGACACCATGCAAAAATAAGCGAGAGGTGAGAGAGAGAGAAAGAAAAGATGTGAGATAAGACGAGTAGGCGAGAATACGTTTTTGAGCGTGTAAAAAAGAAGGCTGCATACTGGCGCACGCTGTGGAAAAAAAAGAGGGCCCATTTCCCGCAGTGTTCCTCAGGTAACCTCTGCGTGTCTTACATTGCTCTTAGCATCCTCATCAGCGCCAGCGTCCAAGAGGAGCTGCACAGTCGCGACGTGACCTCTGTGCGAGGTATATATCAGCGCAGTCGTACCAGCCTACTCATTGAAAGAAAGATACACCATGCAAAAAAGAGCAGAATGGGATAGAAAGGAGACAACTTTTAAAAAAACAGAGAAATGGAAACGAAGAATACGAAATGGAAAGAAGACGAGTTGCTGGAATGCATAGATCTCATTATGAGGAGAAAAGACAACAGGTAGGCTCTGAGGCCGGAGTAAGATAGGCTACAAAGAGTACAGAAAATTAACGCCCACTCTTCCAGCTTTACCAAGTCTCTGTGCCCATCGACGTCGGCACCGTCGGTAATGTATTTCTTGACGAGGTCATCGTTGCCGTCCTTGGCCGCGTCAAATATCTTGTCCGTGGCAGTCGCCTGAAGAGAAGTAACCGCAAACTTCAAGTCAAGAGATTGAACGAGGCAATATTCACATGTGAGTACATAGAGAGCTCTATTAGTACATAGAGAGCCCTATGATGTATTTTTCAATGAAGCTGCGGAATATGACGAAAGACAAAGTCATTCACTTCGTCAAGCTCTTTTGTTGGGCTGGCAAAGTCTCCAATGTTGCCAAAGAGGCGCCGAGGTTAATTCATGGTGTGTGCACACAGAAGGATGTAGGGTGAAGTTCTCATAGTTCTCATGCGTTGAATGATAGCACCGTACCGCTGCCTCAGGATTTTGCTTCTTGGCTGCATCTCTCCGAGCCTTCGCCTCACCTAACCGCTTCGCCTTTGCTTCAGCTTTTCGGCGAGCAATTTCGTCAGCTTCTCGTTTCGCTAATTCTCCCGCTTCTTGTTTCACTTTTTCTTCGGCTTCTTGCTTCGCCTTATCTTCTTCAGCTTCTTGCTTCGCCTCTGCTTCTTGCTTAGCCTCTTCTTCGGCTTCCTGCTTCGCCTTCTCTTCAGCTTCCTGCTTCGCCTTTTCTTCAGCTTCTCGCTTCGCCTTTTCTTCGGCTTCTCGCTGAGCCTTTTGTTCTTCAGCTTCTCGCTTCGCTTTTTCAAGGAGGCGGTTTTCTTCGGCCTTACGTGATTCTTCGGCTTCTCGATTCGCCTTGTCTTCAGCTTCTTGCTTCGCCTCTGCTTCTTGCTTAGCCTCTTCTTCGGCTTCCTGCTTCGCCTTCTCTTCAGCTTCCTGCTTCGCCTTTTCTTCAGCTTCTC